>Ga0214919_10011349_pt1 | contig 11122 bp, 10 predicted proteins | sample LL1503_MetaG_FD_177994 | JGI IMG/M metagenome (GOLD analysis project Ga0214919, IMG submission 177994) | Freshwater microbial communities from Lake Lanier, Atlanta, Georgia, United States - LL-1503 | ecosystem: Environmental > Aquatic > Freshwater > Lake | place: USA: Georgia | collected...
GGAATCGGAAGGCATGGTGGCCAAACATGGTTCAAAACGTATTGAAACAGAAGTGGCCAGTCAGTCGCCTAGAATGGATTATTGTAGACGATGGAGACGAAGGTCAGCGTCTTGTTGCAGAGATAGAGGAGTTTACGGAAGCCGCACCAGGTATGGTTGTCCGATATGTAGAAATGCAGAGCCCACGAACAATTGGATTCAAACGTAATGCAGCTGTAGAAGCGGCCGGTTCCGATGTATCTGTATTTGTGTGTATGGATGACGATGACCATTATCCGCCAAACTCAGTTGCGCGAAGGGTTGCATGGCTTCAAGGTCAGAGACAGATTGCCTACTGTTCAGTTCTACCTATGTACGATTTAACACGCTACATTTCGGCTGTGAATGTTCCTGAACTAGATATAGGACCCGCAGAACGTGTGAGCGAAGCCTCCCTCGCCTTTACACGTGAGGCATGGACTGCACGCCCTTTCCCCGATGTGAACATGGCAGAAGGATTGGGATTTATTGAAGGAAGAGAGAAAATATCGGTTGAAATTCCACCCAACGATATTATTGTAAGCTTCATTCATACGAGCAACTCTTCTTCACGACGGATACCAGCTGATCAGGAACCGAATGGGTGCCACTACGGGTTTTCAGACGACTACTTCAAGTATCTACATAGCGTGGGTGGTGGCAAAAGTGAATAACATGCACAAAACAGACCTGATGAGTTAGAGGATGCCATCCATCTTTTGCGATGGCGCATGTCCAGGAAATGGAACAAAACATGCATATGGAGGGTGGGCATGGGCATACTGGTCAGGTGCTGTTCGCGGTGAACCAGCTCATTTCGGTGCAGGTAAGTTAAAGGGGGATGCAACAAATCAGCGTGCTGAACTAACAGCACTCTTAGAAGCCATACAATGGGCAGCATCAACGGGTACCGCGGTAGGCATTTATTCTGATTCGCAATATGCAATCAATTGCACTACAAAATGGGGAACGGGGTGGAAGAGCAAGGGTTGGACACGTGCTTCAGGAGAGCCTTTACAGAATCTGGATCTCATTAAGCAGCTGGTGGATATTTGGAAACCATGTTGGCCTCTTCATCATGTGCGTGGTCATCAGACAGGATCTAGTCCAGAGGCATATGGGAATAATTGGGTAGATCGCGCCGCTGTCGCAGCAGCGCAGGGTATTCAGAATCCTGATACAATCCAACATGTACAACCTGTTCAACCTGTTCAACCTGTTCAACATGTCCAAAATGTTGCTCTCAAACAGAGCGATATTCGGAACTGGTTTCGCTAAGTAAATGGGATGCATGCTCCATTGCACCTTCTACCCATGCCTGGCGTAGACTGAATGATTCGTTACACAAATGAAGGCGTGGCTTTGGGCACAATGCTTTACGAGATTCTTCTTCGGGATTATATAGACCAGGAAGCCAATACGAACATCCGTGTGTCCACTCATAGGCATGCGCCCAGGTAATTTTAGGAGCATTCGGAATAAGCCGATTCACTTCTTTTTGAAGCGCTTTGCGAAGTGCAGGCCCTTTGAGTCCACGAAATGCCTCTGTATCTTGTGATTCAGTATAACTAATCATTACGAGTGTATCGCGAATCGGAATGATGTATCTCAGAGGTGAATTAGTAACCATTCGTTTCTGGACCCAAGGCCTGTCAACAATTGCATAGATCCGTGTTAGCGGTTCCATGCGAATATATTTCAATACCGGCAGATTACGCGTACATGGCAGCATTTTGAGCGCCTCGGATGGCAGTGCAAGAATAACACGATCACATTGCATTGGGCCTTTGGAACTATGAACAATATATTTGCCGTTCACATCGTGCACGGGTGTATTCAGCAGAATTGTTGCACCTGCCTTTCGTGCCGCTGTTGCGAGTCCTTGAATAATCTGTGAAAGACCACCTGCCACGACAACGAATGCACTCTTCTGAGACATTTCTTCTTGGAAAGCGCGAAGACCTAGATCCGCACGAAGAACCTCTGTTTCGGCACGATATCCGAATTGAATCAGCAGTTCTCGGGTATGCATGGGTCCAAGTACCTGTTTTGCAATCTGTTGCAGTGTATTCGTGGCGAGTGTATGCGAATTGAGTTTCGCAAATGTTGTGAGAAATCCGGACCATGTTGGATCAAATGTATTGGGCTCTGCCGGAAATCCTACAGGGGCCCAGAGTTGCTCTTTGGATATCGGAAATGTCTTCAGGCCAAATCGTTGTATGAGACCCATTGTGTGTATATGATGAGTAGCGATACGACCAGCTCCAATCTCAAAACCGCGATCCGATGTTACAATACGACCTCCAAGATAGTTGGCTTTTTCTAGAACGGTTACCTTGTCGCCTCGGAGTGCAAATTGTTCGGCCAACCAGAGGCCGGCTATGCCTGCACCGACAATAATAGTATGCATCTTTATTGTGTGCGTTGTTTCTTGATCCATTGACATACCTTTGTCGTATCGGCAATCATTCTACGGGCGACTTCAGATCCATTTGCATAGAATACAAAGGTTGGAAACTGGTTGATACCGGCGCGCTCAGAAGATGCAGAATTCACAACTTCGTCACAATAATATAATGGGAATTCGGTGGATGCCTCTTCAAGGCGTGGTTTGTCCATTTTTTGACAGGGGCTGCACCAGGCTGCACTGAACCAGACAATGAACGCCGTTTTGCTTGCAAGAAGTTCTTGGAACTGTTCGGGTGTTGTGAGTTGACGCATCTTTTAGTCAGTCATTGTATAATCAATTAGGCCCTTTAACGATCCGCCTGCTAAGATTGCAACGAGAACTGCACCCATTACCTGAGACTCTGTTGATAGTTCAGAATAGGCCCCCCCTTTCATGAGATCTCTCGCACCATGTAGTCCTTTTGTTGCGGCCAATTTCTTGGACGCTAGACCTGCTACTGCAGGCACTGTAGGTAATGTAGGTAATGTAGGTACTGAAGGTACTGTAGGTAATGTAGGTACTGTAGGTACTGTAGGTAATGTAGGTAATGTAGGTAATGTAGGTAATGTAGGTAATGGTGCGGTTAATCCTGGTACACTTGGTATTTTAAATTTTGATAATCCTTTGAATTTTCCACTCTTCGCATCCAATGTACTATCTGCCAGAGATGATGCACGACCCATTGGTGTCATTTTCCATAGAAATATGATCCCATTTATGACCCATATAATGAAATTCACCCACACACGGAAAAATATCTGAAGAGGGATAATACCGGGAATAGTATTCTGACCAGGCAGTTTCGGTGTTTCTTTTCCATGCGCGATCCAAAACCGCCCTTGTAATTCCTGTGCTAAAATACCCTTTGCATGAAAATTATAATGTTCATCAATTGTTTTCCATTCACTTTCAAGACCGGGTGTGATATTGCCTTCGTCATCCATATAGAGTTTCCTGATCCAGCTCAGCGAATCCACAGCTGTCTGCGAGATAGGCATACCTGTTTTCAGAATCGTGTCGGGGTGGATGAGCGCTGTAGATATATCTCCCATCCAAATGATAAACAGACCGATCGCAAGCATAAAACATACAATATCCCAAATCAGACCAAAAAATCCAACAGAAGCAATCGCAGACCAAACACCATCTGTCAGCATCTTGCTCACTAATGGTGCAATCGCGGACATCGTAATGAGAAAGATAATCAGCTTCCGAAATCCTAACCAAAACCGACCTAATAGAAACATGTCAATACCAAGAAAGCCAAAGACGGTTGCAAATGTCCACGAACTAAAATCCGTGATCTGTTTATAATTCCATTTTCCACCTTCATACATCATTCCTTGGCCTATTCCCGTATGAATATCAAAGGGTATAGAAAGACCATAATTGAGTACTCGTTTCTTCTCGGCTGAAATCTGCACGAGATCCCATATCCACCAAAAAAGGAATCCACCACATGTTAGAAGCTTGGCAATTCCTGTTCCAGGACTCCTCAAATAGAAATGATCTAGCCCCAAGAATCCAAACAGAGAGTACCACCACAACGTGTCCATGTTACGATCGGGGCGCGGAACATATTCCCCCACTTGCGGGAGACCAGTCTCACCTGACTCTGGTGAAAATCGTGGTGCCCAGAACCGGGCAGAACTGATTGAATCAACAGATTGCTTGTAGCGACCTTCAACAAGTTTCATAAAAATATCCTCCTTATCTGTCATCCTCTGAGGCGGACAGCGAAAACCTTGCAATCTACTGGTGCGCATACATAGCTGTCCAATCGCGGGCTTGCGAATCGTAGGCAGGGCGGTTCGTCTTATAGAGACTAGCCGCTGCGGGGTCTAGAGGATCGTTCGGATTTGCATCAGTTAGCAGACTCAGAATGCTCAAGAGAACTTTTGAAATAGACAGTACAGGACTCCACTGTTGCTTTAGAATATCCAGGCAGATATTACCGGCTGCATTGATATTTGGATGAAAGATCTTGGTGTTGAAAGTGATAATCGGCGGCTTGAATGGATAATCGCTCGGAAAACGGATTGTCAGATGAAATACACCTCCTGTATACGGAGAGTCATCCGGGCCAAAGATCATCGCCTTCCATGTGAATAAATCGGCGTCACTGACCGGCCCTGCCGTACAGTTTGCAGGCGGATCCTGTTGAAGTTCTGTATATTCACGTTGTAGACGTCGGAGTGCCATCGTATATTATGTCATCCATGTAAGCAACCAGGTCAAGTTTACGGTAACCTATGGAGATGGATGTAGATGAGGCTTTGTCAACTCGGCAATTGTAACAGGGCGAGTATAGATGCGAAAGTCCTGTATGCATCCGCGCATGTTTTTCCCAATATAATTTTCTTTAATCTCCATGGCGGGGCTCAGGCGGCCATCCAATTTCTCTGCTACAAGAGTCCCATTAATCCACATCTGCCATTTTGGCCACCATGCTGCACCATCCGTTACGGTAACAACAACATGTTGCCACGTGTTTGTCTTGGCGGATCCCATCGGGGCACTGAGGCGCATAATCCGTTGTTTCTCATCCCAAATCTCAAAATAATAGACCGCCGCTGATACTTCCATAGGTGGATATACGTCATGAATCGGCTCCGTAAGCTGTCCAATAGCCTGAACAACTTCTGGGCGAACTTCTTCAACCGGTCGCGATCTCTCTGCCGGAGGAAGTGCAGGGCCGCCACCCTCTATAGCTAAAATAATCCTATCTGCAAATTTGGAGTTGTGACAATCCATGATAGATGCATTCGGCTCAAAACTATCCCACCACACCCAACACGAAATTGCCCGTATCTGACGCGGCGGAATAGTCTGATTCAATTCTAATGTACCGGACTCACCCCACCGTAGATAGTCGCGCGGTATAGCCGACATGCGATTGAGCTGGAGTCCCCGTGATATATCGGCATTCAATAATGACGGAAATTCAGGAGTACCATATACATTGAATTCCGCATTCTCGGCATAATCATGCGTATCGTCATACCATCGGAACCATACAACAATTCCATCATATGTATTCAAAAGGCGTTGAATAGAAATAGGCGGATTAGAATCACGTTCCTCTTTAATCTTGAATTGATGACGCCCCGCCACTAAACAGCCGGAATACCATTCTCCTGTATCCGTATCTTTTAGAATCCTACAGTAATCCATTCGCCCCGATAGTGCGGATGTACGCCAGTAATCATCGCGACTAAATCGGACACCTTCTCCCTTTGTCCGACTATTGTATTCCATTGTATCCATTCCATCACGGTGACCCAGAGCACATGAGATTCTTAAGGAATCTGGATTATTTGTGCGCCGGACTGCACGACAGAAATCCGTTGCAGTACCGATTCCTTGAATATCTACAAACGCCTCTTTATAATGGAGATCACGGATATAGCCTCCCGATTCCTGTGTAGCGAAACCGATATCTGTCCGCTTTGGATTCATAAACCCCTCCTTTACGGATGGACCCATCGTTTCGGAGATCACGTATCCTAACAGAAGTACAATGACGACAATTACGGTCCAATTCATTTATTCCCTATCATGTGCTCCCAAATCTAAACTGTGTATATATCCGTACAGCTGCATCTAAAATCTCTTCGTCCACCAATAAGGATTATGCAGTCCGGTGGTACATTAATCGGTCAGGGTATCTATGGTTGCACATTTGATCCAGCACCGCCATGTGCAGGTGGATCCGTATTCAAGAAATCACACAATACTGATGTAGGCAAAATTTTATCCGATGATCCTAATGCCGAACTAGCTATAGGCAAGGCAATCATGTCTCTTCCATTAGCATCGGCATATTTTGCATTACCTTCTGCATCATGTACGCCACAGATGCCTGTTCTAGATCCCGATGCAAAAGGATGCCGTGTTCTAACAGAGTCGGGTAAAGGGACGAAGTTTAGTATGTTGCTCATGCCGGATGGAGGCTTACCTATCATCAAATATGCGCAAGATCAGAATCGTCTGGTCAAGAACTACAAACGTATTTTTATTCATCTGTTGGAGGGAGGCGCTATCTATCAGAATGCAGGTTATGTCCATAATGATATTCACATGGGCAATATTCTGGTAGATGACGCAGGTGTGGCCCGCTATATTGATTTTGGTCTCGCGTTTCGTACGGATAGTGTCAAGACATGGGGGGATTCTAATCTCGGTACAGAGTTCAAACCCAAATATTTTATGCAAGCACCGGAAGTCCATGCATGGCGAATGTATCTCGGTGGAATACGTTTGGCAGATGGTGTCTCTATCTTAAAGGAACTTCATCCCGAATACCGGCAAATGGAGCAACAATTCCCTACGCGTAAGGATGCTGTAACTGCACTCCGCGACCTTATGATACACGAAGCACACGATAGTGGCGCGCTATTTATTCGGAAATATGCAAAAAAATTTGATTCTTGGCGAATTGGACTGTGCATGTGGCTCTTCTGGAATGATATGCTCATGTCAGGGATCATGACAGGGATCACGCCTTTGTATCAGGAGAGAGATCTCATACGAAGTGTATTAAGCGGGCTAACCGAGTTTGATCCAAGGAAACGTCTCACAATGACCGAAGCCTTACATATTCTAGATCCGAATAACCGTATGGCATCACTAACGCCCTAGTTTAATTGTTTTCCGTCGTGGAACACAGTAGAATCCACAGAAATCATTATAATTGAGAATAGAACCTTTGCCACGATAATTCCGTGCAGCTGTCTGTGGATTCCAAATCGGGAGTCCTTCTGCATCAAATCGTTTCACTTTGTTGGATCCATCTTTATGACTCCACCAACCATCAGAATCCTGACGATAGAAATGATAATCTTCACCTGGATGTACTACAAGTGCGATCTTGCTCTTGCCAACAGGACATCGTGCATCAAATGATATTGGTATTATTTCAGGAACATCTTTGCGAATGAGACTCTCTACAGTCTTACATTTTCGGCTACCTCGTTTATGCAATAATTTGGATAGTCCTTTCGTACCGCCTGGTTGATGCGATATTGGCTCGCAACCCTTCTTATCCTTGCACTGAATCAATTGTGTCGGATCAATCACATTCATACTGTAGGACCAGCAGTTATGTACATCCTGAACGAGCTTATTTTTATTGTAACGATCCGGATTAAATATTGGCTCACTATCCGAAAGCGGGCTTCCTTTACATTTCTGATGCATCTTGCAAAATAGAGATCCCCGAATTGGGGGTCTATGGCACTGGACTTTGTTCTGATCCATGCACCTGCAGTACAACCGTACTTTTCGTGTCGTTCGCATCCTTTGTATCTACTATCGGTGCACAATCTTTTCTTGCCGATTCAGGTGAATCTATATCTGGTGGAGAGGGTACTATCATATCCGTATTTTGGTTACGTATCTGTTGCTGATTCACGATATGATGCGTACTATTATTGTCCTCATTGGTTTTTACATATTCATCATGTACGCGATTCAAATTGATTTTCTCCAAATGCGAACAGTAATACACATATTGATTCATGTGCGTAGGCGTAATATGGTGTCCATTATGTTGCCCGTAATGTCCAGAATATCGTCCCGATAGTTGAAGATACTGCCATGTTTCGGAACGAATTCGTTCAGCTGTAGCATGAAGAGTGAAAAACTGCTTATCTAGACGAAATAGTGTCATTATACCATTGGCGGTCGTTACTGCCAAACTCATGGACCACGTTAACCAATAGACTTCGGTATTACCCGATGATTGCTGTATACTTAACAACGCAGGTACAGTTAGACTACCTACCGTCATGATAATACGAAATGTATAGAATAATATAGAATACAGCATACATCTATAATTGTATTCGCTTATCATAAACATATATCGCTGTTTTAATGTGTGACGCTGGAGAGGAGTTAGATCTTTAAGTTGCTCAAATGTATTGCTCAAGTCATCTACGAATTTCATTTTCTCCATCTTCTTACTTAGGGTGTATATAAAGTTGATACATGGTTTGCTATCTGTAGAGCAATGGTACGATGTCAACGTTTCTATTGTCTGGTGTATATTCGCAGGATTGTGAACTGAACATGTCTGATCAGATCACAGTCCCAGCAGATGTGTGGACTATGCTAGATACTGGTAGATTACCGATATTTGCCGCAATTGGTTATTCCAATATTGTGGGTCGTCTCCGCCCTGCAGTTGTTGGAGATGAACTATCTAATGATTCATGTCTACTACCAGACTGGATGTGGCGTATTTCACAGGAATCAGAAACATGGCTTTCTATTCGCGTGTGTGATTTGCCGATGGCAGGTACGATTGTTCTGCGTGCACGAACAGAAGCAACACTCCTAGATATGGAAGATCCTGTGGCATTGCTATCCGCCTCTCTATCTGGATCCAATGGGCCAAGTTGGTCCTGCCTGTCAACAGGTGCCGAGCTGCCACTGATGTGTGGTATCTTTGACATTATGGAGATTCATGATCGCGAAGGCAATAGCGTACCTGCTGCATGCATTCTGGATTGCGATGTCAATCTGGAGATTATGACGGCATTGGATCATGTAGAGAGACCTCCAACGCCTATTCCTGCACCTATTCAACAACAGGGTACGCCAGCTACTACACGATTCGTACCATTCTCGGGAGTAGGTAGACGTCTGTGTGATTAAATGACTGCATTCTTGGCACCACCTTACAACCTAGTTCTTGTTTGTATGGCTTCTTCTTTTGCTTTATTTTCTAATATTTTATCAACCGTATTGCTTTTGAACCATTCTCCACATAGTTTATATTCTATCAAATCCGTATGAAGTTTTTTCGTCATTTCGTGTTATATTTGGATACCAACAGAGCACTAACCTTATCTGTAATTTCATTAGGGCATCTACAAGAATAAAAACTTACAATAATGGCCTACTTTAATTGCGTCAATATGTTTTGACGTATAAACATATACACCCGTTATATGTTTATACGTTAAAAATCTTAAAGTGCTGATTGGAGAGTTGTTGAAGTTGGTCATGCAGATATAAATTATTATCGGATGTTAAATATATACCACGATGGCATCATATAAATTACATTTAGTATATTTTCTATCAGAGGGTCTACCACATGATAACGGTTTAAATTTAATTCATAATAAAGTTCTTGTGGAAAAAAATGCATCCCGATATGTTGATCATATTGAATGTTACACTCCTAGGATAATGGTAAGTATGGGTCTTAACAAGTATGTAAAAGATTATGTTCAAAAAGGTCTAGTAACTCACAATCCAGGAATGCATAGAATTGGAAATTGTGCATGGAGACCTAAAATAATATTAATGGAATTGGAAAAAATAAATAACGGAGATATCCTAATATATAGAGATTCTAATATAACAAAATACGGTGTTGATATCTTAGGTAACTATACGAATATTCACAATATTGCTATAAAATGTCTTGATAAGTGTAGGTTTGATTTTTTTGTCCCAAGAGAAGGGTCAGTTGGTATACAATGTCATGCAAAAACCAATATAATACGAGAGTTGGGGGGAGATCATCCTTTCACATACAACTTTCCATCATGCTATTCAGGGTTATTAACGATAATTAGAAAATCAGCCATATCCGTTGAATTATTGACTGAATGGGATAATGCATGTCAGGTTGATCGTTGGATAAATCCACAACAATATGGAGATTTGCACCCTGAATTTAAGTGGTCTTGTCCTGAACAATCAATATTATGCATAATTATAGCAAATTGGATACGAAAAAGAAAATATAATATACCAATAAAGTACCCTTTCATTGGATTTCATAAGAGAAATATAGAACAACCATATATATTTGAAGATTACAGTTATCTTACATACCTAACAGGCATACCTGTTAGTGTATTACCCAAACGTATGTCATTAATACTATCTGGGATTCATTATCGCTGTAATTATGATCATTGCCATTCACAAAAAAAAATAAATATAGATTTTCGTCATTATATTCATAATATACAATCACATATTATAGATTTTTTTACTAACAAAGGATATCTAATAGATATATTTATTTGTACAAATACATCACCTATATTAAACGAATTGAAACATGTATATAAACCAGTTGTATGCACTGTACTAGATGATACAGAAAATAAACGTGTATCTAAAATATGTAGAGGATTTAATGATGTAATGGATTATACAATAGAAAATAAAATAGAGTATGATCTTTGCTGTCAAACGCGGTTTGACATATTTTTTATGGAACCGCTAATACATATAGATCTTACCAAAATGAATATATTTTCTGTACTAGAGGAGCCATGGGCGATAGATGATAATTTTATATTATTTCCATCATCAATGATGACTGTATTACTACCAATAGTTGAAAGATGTAATATAACAAATCTTCCGTATGCATTTCATGGATTAGGCGATATTTTAAATGATGCATTCCCTGTCAATTATATTAAGAATGAATATGTATCTGTTCCAAATCTAACTAGCTTTAAATTGCATTACATCAATCCCAAACCTCAAACACCACATATATCACATATTCCAATAACACCACAAGTGTCTACTCCTAAACCACGCGTATCTACTCCTACACCACAAGTGTCTACTCCTAAACCACGCGTATCTACTCCCAAACCTCAAACACCACAAATC
>Ga0214919_10011350_pt1 | contig 11121 bp, 10 predicted proteins | sample LL1503_MetaG_FD_177994 | JGI IMG/M metagenome (GOLD analysis project Ga0214919, IMG submission 177994) | Freshwater microbial communities from Lake Lanier, Atlanta, Georgia, United States - LL-1503 | ecosystem: Environmental > Aquatic > Freshwater > Lake | place: USA: Georgia | collected...
CACCACCGAGCAAATGGAAGGCGTGTGGGATTTGCGCCCGACTGAGCTGACCCTTGAGGCACTGGGCGCCACCGCGAAGACCTACGTTGCGAACTACACAAAAAAGTACGGTACGCCACCCTCGCCAAGCTCACCCTATGCCTATGACCAAGTCTATGTTTTGAAAAATGCGATTGAAGCGGCTGGCAGCGCGAGCGATCCGCTTAAGGTCGCAGCGGCCGCTTACAAGATCGGTGTGCCCACAGAGGCGGTGATGAAATACCTGCCCGTCGCGGGCATGATGTTTGATCAAAACGGACAGGCCTACACGTCAAATGGTGCTTTTCAATGGCAAAAGGGTAAGTGGATCTATGTGCAAGATCTGCCCTCTGACCCTGCGGCTTACTCGACGTACTTGAAGGGTCTGCGTAAATGATCGCTAGCGATCCAGCACAGGGATACTTGTGTGATTGAGTTTTTGCAACAGGTATTCAATGGCTTGGCGATTGGGGCGGTCTATACCCTGATCGCCATTGGCTTGACGATTGTCTTCGGTATCTTAGGGATTGCACACTTTGCTCACGGAGTCGTGGCCATGTCGGGTGGTTATGTCACGTTTTTTTTAATCGAAAAATTGGGCGTACCATTTTTTGTTGCCATGATGCTTGCGATGTTGGTGGGCGCGATCCTGGGTTTGCTGGTTGAGCGGTTTGCGTATCGGCCGGTACAAAACGCTGCGCACATCAACGCCTTCATTATTGCGCTTGGGTTGACGATGATGATCGATGGCTTAAATTTATTAGCCTTTGGCCCCGATCAGATGGTGATCCGTACGCCGTTTCAAAGCGTGTTCAATTTAGCGGGTTTGGTAGTGACAGAGTTGCGGGTATACGTGATGGTGACCACTGCCGTCCTGATTGTCGCCATGTCGTTTTTTGTGAGCCGAACTAAAACAGGTCGCGCGATTCGCGCTGTGGCGCAAAATCGTTCGGCAGCGATTTTGATGGGCGTCAACGTCAATGCGGTTGCGCTTGTGGTGTTTGGCTTGTCGTCAGCGCTGGGCGTTGCCGGTGGTGCCTTGGTGGGCGCCATGCTAGCGCTCGCCCCTGGTCTGGGCGAAAGCTTAGTGATCAAGGGTTTCGCAGTGTTGATCTTAGGTGGGTTAGGCTCTGTGCCTGGCGCGATTGTCGGAGGTTTAATTCTGGGTGTCAGCGAGGCACTGGCGGCAGGTTATTTATCGTCGGCGTATAAAGATGTGATCGCATTTTTAGTCATGATTGTGGTGTTGTTGTTTAGGCCTGAAGGCCTGTTGGGTAAAAAATGAGTACAGCGAAAGCAACCTATGGCTGGGCGCTGCTGAGCCTGATGGCGCTAGTGCTCGCGCCCGCTATGGTGCAGGTGCCTTACTTTTTGCATTTAGGGATTTTGGCCTTGATTTGGGTGATCGTTGCGCAAGGTCAAAATCTGGTGCAAGGTTTTACCGGCTATGTGTCAATCGCCGCCGCTGGCTTTATGGGGGTCGGCGCCTACGCGTCGACGTTGTTGACGAGTAAGCTTGGATGGTCCGTCTGGACAAGCATGGCTTGTGCCCCTTTGGTTGCCGGTTTGTTAGCGGTCGTGGTGGGATATCCTAGTCTAAGGGTTAAGGGCCATTATTTTGCGATTGTGACGATGGCGTATAACCTTGTGATTTTTATTGTGCTGATTAATTTCAGCTCGTTGACAGGCGGTGAATCTGGTATCACGGGTATCCCTAAGCCAGAAAATTTTTCTGTTTTGGGCCTGATCGTTAACTTTGAAACACGCACAGCTTACTATTACCTCACGCTGATATTTGCGGTCTTGGCCACGACGGTTTGTGGTTTAGTTTTACATTCGCGGGTTGGGCGGGTATTGTTGGCGATTCGGCAAAACGAGCCACTGGTTGACGCGGCGGGGGTGTTCGCCTGGCGCTATAAGATGTTTGCCTTTGTGCTGAGTGCCGCCTTGTGTGGTGTTGCCGGGGCGCTGTATGCGCATTTCATTGGGTTCCTCAATCCTGAACCCTTTGGTGTCGATCAGTCTTTGAACGCAATTTTGGCAGTGATTCTGGGGGGGAGTGGTACCTTGGCGGGCCCTGCCGTCGGTGCTTTTCTCGTGGTCGCTTTACCTGAGGTGTTGCGGGTTGCCGAAACGTATCGACTCATCGTGTATGGTTTGTTGCTAGTATTGACAACAATTTTTATGCCACGCGGCATTATTCCACTCTTGACCCATGCTTGGGTTTGGTTGACGAGTCTCTTTAAAAGACGTTGAGAGCATTGATGCACAGCACGCGTAGTCTGACCCAATGGTTTGAGCAGCTCGAGCGCTTTTGCGCTCAGGCAATGAGCCCCGAGTCTTTGCTTGGCCCCTATGATGCGGCTCGCGAGCGAAAACGAATCGCTCTTGCCGCAAGTTTCGGTCTGACTGGAGTTCAAGTCGCACTAGAGCATGGTGGCTTTGGCGCGCCTTATTCGATCAAAGCGAAGCTTGCCCAACGCTTAGCCGGTGTGGATTTCGGTGTGTCAATGGCAGTGATCAACTCACAGAATGTGGCCGATCATGTGTCACGTTGGTTGCCTAGCGCGGTCTCGAAGCGTTGGGTGCCGGGGTTGTTGAGTGGCAACTTGATTGGTTGTACCGCCTTGACTGAGCCTGGGGCCGGATCGGATTTTTCAGCAATCACAACTCTTGCCGTTAAAACGCGAGACGGCTGGCGCTTGCAAGGTGAAAAAGCTTGGATCATCAATGCCAAAATTGCGGATGTATTTTTAGTCTACGCGCAGACACAGCCTGGCGCGGGTGCCGCCGGGATTGCTGCTTTTGTGATTGAGGCAAAGCGCAAAGGTTTCGAGCGTTCTGGTGATGCGTTCACTTCAGTGGCGGCATTTAGCAGCACGGCCGGCTTTCGTTTGCAGGGATATGTTGCGCGGGATGACGAAGTGCTGCACGCTCCAGGTCTGGCGTTTAAGCGAGCGCTCGAATCCATCAATGGCGCTCGAGTGTATGTCGCAGCCATGTGTGTTGGCATGTTAGAAGAAAGTCTGCGTATCGCGCAAGCATATGGTCAACGGCGACAAACCTTTGGTCAAGTCTTAGAACAACATCAAGGCTGGCGCTGGGCACTTGCTGAGGCCGCGGTCGATCTTGAGGCTGCACGTGCGTTAGTGCAGTGTGCTGCACAGGAAATAGATGAAGGCGGTCAGTCGCAAGATCTGGCGGCGAAGGCTAAGGTGTTTGCCACGCGCGCTGCGCAACGACATTTACCGGCGTTGTTGCATGCCATGGGTGCCGAAGGTTTACGTGACAGCTACCCGTTGATGCGGCACGTTGCCGCAGCACAAGTTGCGACGTTGGTTGATGGTTCAACTGAAATGTTGCTTGAAAGAATTAGTAAAAACTTAAAAAACACAGGTTGAATGTTATGCGCGTATTTCAAATTGAGGGTGAATGGGGGCTTGAGCACTTAAAGCTCAGTACGCGACCGACCCCTAACCCGGCTGCCGGGCAAGTGTTGGTCAAAATGAAAGCGTCGTCAGTGAATTATCGCGACCCGATCGTCCCCGAGCGCGGATATGGCGCTGCGACGGGTACCTTGCCCTTGATACCCGTTTCGGATGGGATGGGTGAGGTTGTTGAACTAGGCACAGGGGTCACGCGTTTTAAAGTCGGTGACCGCGTGTGTCCGACGTACTTTCAAAAGTGGATTTCGGGCGAGCCGAATCAAGAGCGCTTGACGCATTCGTTAGGCGGTCCAATTGATGGCACGATGGCCGAGTATATGTGTTTGTCTGAAGAGGGCTTGGTTAAGATCCCGGCTTATTTATCGGATCTTGAGGCCGCAACGCTGCCTTGCGCGGCCGTGACAGCCTGGAGTGCCTTGGTGACATGCGGTCAGGTCAAGCCAGGCGATCGCGTATTGTTGCAAGGCTCGGGTGGCGTATCGCTTTTCGCTTTGCAGTTTGCCAAAATGTTGGGTGCGCAGGTGACGGTTATTTCGTCAAGCGATGCCAAGATTGAGCGCTTAAAAGCCATGGGTGCTGACTACACCATCAATTACACAACAACGCCAGAGTGGGCGAAAGCTTCACGTGAATTTACCGATGGCAACGGTTATGACCACATCGTTGAGTTAGGAGGTGAAAAAACCTTGCCGCAGTCGTTGCGCTGTGTTCGGCCAGGCGGCACCTTATCGATGATTGGAATTTTGTCGGGTATTGCGATGTCTGCCTCGTTGGGATTAATCATCACGCGTCAAGTGCGTCTGCAAGGGATCACGGTGGGCAACCGCGATTCGTTTGAGGCGTTGTTGCGTGCGATGACTCAGCATCAAATCAGGCCGGTGATTGACCGGGTATTTGATTTTGCAGAATTGAAAGAGGCATTTGCGTATCTTAAAAGCGGTGCGCAGTTTGGGAAAATCTGCATTTCACATGAACAGAAATGAGACTGCTTTACCCAATTGACGTTACGTCGCAAGATCCAGAAGCGATCGCCTTTAGAATTTGTGGTGAGAGCGAAGTTGTGACCTATGGTCAACTCGAGCAACGCGCGAATCAGGCGGCCCATTTATTCAGAGACTGTGGCGTCCAATCTGGCGATCATGTCGCGATTTTGCTTAAAAACCAGCGAGAATTTCTTGAAATATGTTTCGGTGCAGAGAGAGCAGGCCTTTACTACACCACAATTAGTACTCGTCTGACTGTTGCTGAAATTGCCTACATCGTGCAAGACTGCGGTGCCAAGGTATTGATTGTCGGCGAAGATTTGCTTGAGCTTGGTGCCAAGGTCAGTCAAGCCTTGCTTACACCACTGAAGCAATTTGTCGTGGGTCAGGCGCAAGCGAACTGGGTCAGCTGGCACGCTGTCGCTGAGCAGTTTTCTGTGACTCCAATTGCAGACGAGGCACAGGGACTGGATATGCTGTACTCATCTGGCACGACCGGGCGACCCAAAGGGGTGAAGTGGCCCCTGCCTGACGGGCCCTCGGGGATGCGAACCTTTTTGGTGAACTTATTAGAAGGGCTCTACGGTTACGGTAAAGATTGTCGTTATCTGTCGCCGGCACCGCTCTATCACGCTGCCCCTTTGCGCCATAGCATGACGAATATCAAGCTTGCGGGCGAGGTTTTTGTGATGAGTCAGTTCGACGCAGAAACTGCTTTAGCGTTGCATCAACAGCACCAGATCACGCACAGTCAATGGGTGCCGACGATGTTTGTGCGTATGCTCAAGTTGCCTGAAGCCACGCGTTTGCGCTTTGATCTGAGCTCGATGAAGCGGGCGATTCATGCGGCCGCGCCTTGCCCAATCGATGTCAAGTTGCAGATGCTTGATTGGTGGGGGCCCGTGATTGATGAGTATTACGCGGGTACCGAAAATAATGGCTTTTGTTCAATTACGAGTGCTGAGTGGTTGTTACATCAAGGCTCAGTGGGTAAGGCTGCACTCGGGGTGGCACATATCTGCGATGACGAGGGGTGCGTACTCGAGGTAGGCGCTACGGGTCTTGTCTATTTTTCTGAGGGCCCAAAATTTGAGTACCACGGCGATGTGGCAAAAACAGCTGAGACGCGCAATGCGTTGGGTTGGACAACGCTCGGTGATATCGGGCGTCTTGACGCTGAAGGTTATTTGTACTTAGTCGATCGTAAGGCCTTCATGATCATTTCTGGGGGGATCAATATTTATCCTCAAGAAATCGAGGCCGTGCTAATCGGTCATCCGCTGGTATTAGATGTTGCTGTTTTCGGAATTCCCAATCTGGATTTTGGCGAAGAAGTAAAGGCCGTTGTTCAGCTGGTTAAAGATCAGAACGGCAGTGATAGCCTAGCAGCCGAACTCATCGCTTATTGTCGAGAACAGTTGGCTGACTTTAAATGCCCGCGTAGCATTGATTTTGCTGTTGAGCTGCCGCGTCATCCCACCGGAAAGCTTTATAAAAAAATCTTACGCGATCGCTATTGGCCCGCGACTAGCCCTTGAAGTGCCTCACGAAAATTTTTGGGTGTTTCGGTTGGGCGTTGACTTTGCTTTTCAACACAAACGTGCACAAACAAACCCTGCGCAGCCGCTTCGTTTGAATCATCGGTAAAGACAGCGACTTCATAGGTTGTTGAACTGCGGCCTAAGCGCCCGGGGCGCACGCCCACGCGTATGGTGCCTGGCGCAGACACTTGGCTGAAATATCTGCATTCTGAGGCCACCACCAAGGTTTGGTAGTGACCTGTGATCAGCTGACGTAGTGCGTGGTGCAATAAAAATGCATCCACCGCCGTGTCAAAAAACGAATAGTAGTGCGCGTTGTTAATGTGACCATAGGCGTCGTTATCGGCCCAGCGCAACGTGATCATTTCAAAAAAAGAGAAATCTGTTTTGAGCCATGGCTTACTCTTCGCGGCTGGCTTGTGCTCGAGGTCAGTGCGCGGATCGGTATTCATGTTGAGTGCTCAGTTATTTAGTGACTTTCGTGGCGGCAATGACCTTGGCCCACTTGTCTAAATCTTCTTTCATAAAGGCTTTGAATTCAGCCGGGCCTTGATCAAAGACTTCGGCGCCTGAGTCTGATAGTTGTTTGCGAAATTCGGGCATGTTCATGATGACCAAAATATGCTCGCGCAGCATGCTCACAATGGGCTGTGGCAGGCCCGCAGGCGACAAGACGCCATACCAGATGATGGCTGAATAGTTTGGAAAACCGAACTCACTAATGCTGGGCAGATTCGGCACGGTATCTGAACGTTTGCTCGTCGTGATCGCATGCGCGTGCAACCTGCCGGCGTTGACCAGCGGTAGCGCGGTAGACAGGCCCGCAAAATAAATGTCGACTTCGCCTGACATGACGTCGTTCATGGCGGGGCCGCCGCCCTTATACGGGACATGTAATAGGTCGATGCCTGCCATATCTCGAAACAGCTCACCGGAAAGGTGGGTCGGGCTGCCGGTGCCCGCCGACGCAAAGGTCAGTTTGCCTGGCTGGGCTTTGGCGCGCGTGATCAGATCCGGCAGACTGGTGATGCCAGACTTAGGCGACACCACCAGCAACATTGGGTTGAGCGCCACCATCGAGATCGGAGTCAGGTCTTTAAGCGGGTCGTAAGCGAGTTTGCTGTTCAGACTAGGGCTGATCGTCAAGGCGCCGCTTGAGCCGAACAAGAGCGTGTAGCCATCAGGCTGCGCCGCGGCGGCTTGCGTGGCGGCAATCTCGCCGCTTGAGCCTGGTTTATTCTCGATCACAATAGACTGTTTCAGGCGTTCTGATAAACGTAGGGCGAGTAAACGCGCTAATTGATCGTTGGGCCCGCCCGGCGGGAATCCGACCAGCATCTTGATTGTGCGCGTGGGGTATTGACTGGCGGCAACCTGTGGGTCAGCCACCTGCCTTGTTTGAGCCTGCGCTGTCTGTGCAAAGAATGCCAGAGGCAGCAGTATCGTTGCAACAAAGCGCAGCACTTTAACGAATCTAAATGGTTGGCTCATTGAGGCGATCAAAAGTTGTTAAAGGAAAGAATCCCTTCGGTTGGATCCATGCCATCAAGAATCCGCTTGGCGATTAAATCTTTGAGTGTTTCGGTGGCCCCGCCGCCTAACGAGCCATAGCGTGCACCGCGATACAGGCGTGATACCGGATATTCATCGGTGAATCCGTAGCCGCCATGTAATTGCAAGGCGTCATTGGTCACACGCAACGCCATTTCGTTACAGGTGATTTTGGCGACCGCTGCTAAAAAGGGATCCGGGAAAGGATTGGCCGAAGCGCAGGCACGATACAGCACGCTACGGGCCGCTTCGATGTCGCGATACATCTCGGCAAGTTTCCAGCGCAGACCTTGAAAATCAGTGAGCGTTTTGCCAAAGATTGGTCTATTGCGTGTGTAGTTAACCGCCTCTTCAAAGGCGCCTTCAGCCAGGCCCAACGAGATGCTAGGATTCAGGCAACGCTGGGTGTTAAAGGCGCTCATGAGCTTGCGAAAGCCGCCTTCTTTTAAAACAACGTTCTCGAGCGGGACTTCGACGTTATCAAAGCGCACTTCGTGCAAGTACTCGCCACCCATGGTGTGATAACTGGCAGTCACTTCGAGGCCTGGTGTGCCGCCTTCGATCAAGACGCAACCAATGCCTTCTCGCCCAGGCTGATCATCGACGCGTGTGAACACGACAAACATGGCAGCCTCTTGAGCACGACTAATCAAGGTTTTGACGCCATTAACGGTTGCATGATTCATATGCAAACGGGTGTTAGTGCGATAGCTGCTGACATCGGTGCCAGCGTGAGGCTCTGTCATGCAGATCGACAAAATCGCGTCACCTGAACAAACTTTTGGCAGAATATTGTTTTTGATTGAGTCGGGTGCGTAAGTTTCGATGATGCGAGTTTGTACTCCGGCTTCGCCAAGTACTGCCATGGCGGTGGGGTAGCAAACTTTGGCGATCTCTTCCAGGATCAACGCGGTTTCAAACACAGGCAAGCCCAAGCCACCGTACTGCTCAGAGACCGTCATGCCCAGCACGCCGATCTGGGCAAGCTGTTTCATGTTTTCCCACGGAAACGTGCCGTCCATGTATTTTGCGGCGCGTGGTTTGAAATCGTTTTGAGCAAGTGCGCGAACCGCTTCAACATATTGCCGTTGACTGTCACTGAGTTTGAAATCCATGCTACTCAATCCTTGATTGGTCTGTCTAAAGTGAAGTTAGTTTAATGCGCGGCGAGCATGGCTTTGATTAAATCGTCAACGCTGGCAAAAACGCGTGCCCCTGCGCCTTCGAGCGCACGTTTTTTTGCGTCAAAGGTGCCCGTATTGCCATGCACCACTGCGCCCGCATGCCCCATCACCACGCCTTCGCGCGCGCCATGTCCGGCAATCACTGCGTACGTGGGCTTGGTGCAGCGGGTATCAATTAATGCCTGTGCAAACTCTTCTTCTTCAGAACCACCAATTTCGCCCACTAAAACGATTTGCTTGGTGCGCGGGTCTGCATTAAAAAAAGGCAGCACTTCAGCGAACCGTGTGCCCTTACAAGCGTCGCCGCCTACACCGATCCATACGCTTTGCCCAAGGCCGCAATCCACTAATCGGTGATTGGTTTCGTACGACAGGGTGCCGCTTTTTGCGATGACGCCTACCGAGCCTGGGTGTAAAGAGACTGACGGAATAAAACCAAGCTTGGTGCGACCCGGAACAGCGACGCCCGGGGTTGAGGCGCCCACCCAGCGTGCGCCGGCTTGCTGCACCAAAGCGCGAGCCCGGATTGCATCGGCCACGGGCATGCCCTCGGTCACGGTCACAATCAGTTTGATGCCGCCAGCAACGGCTTCGCTGATGGCTGCCAACACTTCAAAGGGGGGCACCATGGCCACGCTGGCCACGGCACCGGTTGCCTTGACGGCTTCAGCGCAAGACCGAAACACAGGCGCACCGTCTACGTCTTTCAAGTCAGCCGACTTGCTGCCGGCGGGGGCAGTGCCACCGACGATATCCGTACCGTAGGCGCGCATCAAGGCAGCGTGCTTGCGACCCATGCGGCCGGTAATGCCCTGCAAAATGGTGGGCAGCGCTGCAGTGGGATCAAATAAAAGTGCTAAAGGGTCATTGGGAAAGAGAAGAGTTGTCATGCTGCTGGCCCCGTTGCGCGTGCGACGACTTGGTCGACCGCTTTCTCTAAATCAGTTTCGACAACCAATGAGGCATTGGCGTTTGTGAGCGTTTGAATGGCGGCTTCGAGGCCATTGCCAATTAAGCGAATCACAATTGGAATTTTGATATCCTGTGTTTGTTCGAGCGCAATTAAGATCAAGCGTGAAAGCTCGGCTAAATCGGTGACGCCAGCAAAGAAATTCATCAAAATGACTTTGACGTTTTTACCTTCACCAATCCAGCGAAGCACTTGAATCAAGCGCGTAGGTTCACCTCGAAATTGACCGGTGCGAATATCCACAAAATTAAACGGCTTACAGCCGCGGCGCGTCAGTTCATCGACAAGTTGCATGCTTAAGCCCGCACCAGTGGTCAGCATACCCACATCGCCATCTTCGTCGAGTCGAACAAAATCAAAACCGTGATCGATTTTAAGAGAGGCCTCAGGATAGGCATGACCGCGCTCTTTTAATAGGGCGAGTAAGAGCGGTTGGCGTTCGATGGCATTGTCATCAGCGACCAGTTTTGCGTCACCGGCGATCCAGCTGCCGTCGGGTTGAACGAAGAGTGGGTTGATTTCAGTTAGGGTGAGCTCAAGCTTAAATAAAGCGTCGCACAGTTGAAACGCCGCTTGGGTTAAAGCGGCTTGCGCAAAGGCTGGTAGCCGTTGAGCCAGTCGTTCGGCGGCAAGCTTCACTGCGCTGATTTCAAAGTTGGCTTGCTGCTGCAGCATGGCACCAGCGGCGGAATGTTGCTCAACGTCGATACCACCTTGCGCTGACATCAAAATAATGACTTTGCCCGAAGAGGGATCAAGCATGAGGCTGATGTAGCACTCTTGCCCCGAGGCGGGCTGCTCAATGCGGCACTCGTGTACCCGATGGCCGCGCACCGTCGTACCCACCAGTTTGTGCAGAGCCTGCTCAAGTTCGGGCGGATTGTTTGCTTTGACGATACCACCTGCTTTGCCACGCCCGCCAACCGGGATCTGTACTTTGACAAAGCATGGGTAGCTCACTGCTGGTTGAGTCGAGCGATTGGCGAGCACACCATCCGGGATTGAAATGCCAAATTGCGCCAGTAAAACCTTGGCGTCGTGTTCAAGCAGCATCATGGTGGCTGCGGTCTCCTGGTAAGGCGTTCTATTTGTTAAGGGCGTAGTGTGCCCAATTTACGTAATTGGTTCAAACGCACCGAACGTTTGGCTAAGAATTGCGTGGTTTGCTCGCGATCATGCAAAGCGCCCCAAAGCTGCACAAGGCGAGTCCGAAGGTGAGCCACAGTACGCCAGTACCCCATTGCGTTAACGCTAGACCAAACGCGAAGGGAGCGATCGCTTGGGCGAATTTGGCGGGCATGGTGAGCCAACCTTGACGGCGTCCAAAGCCTTGCGGGCCAAATAGGGCCAAGGGCAAGGTTCCTCTGGCGATAATTAGAATGCCGTTGCCCAAGCCATGCAAAATGACAAAGAGCGCGGCAAAGGGAG
>Ga0214919_10011351_pt1 | contig 11120 bp, 9 predicted proteins | sample LL1503_MetaG_FD_177994 | JGI IMG/M metagenome (GOLD analysis project Ga0214919, IMG submission 177994) | Freshwater microbial communities from Lake Lanier, Atlanta, Georgia, United States - LL-1503 | ecosystem: Environmental > Aquatic > Freshwater > Lake | place: USA: Georgia | collected 2015-03-15
AAGATTCGAACAATTTTATACAACTTCAAAATTCTATTTACGTGAAACCAGAATACCGTATTAATATTATATTCCGATATACAATTTAATTGCTATATTCAATTGAGTGGGCATGAGTTGAATAATAGCACCTAACCTGATCACACTTGGAATTATGACATTATTCTAAGATGTTTTTATCATTCTAGTTTGAAGATGAAATGATTTGAAATTATCTGATGCTCAAGTAGAGTTCTAAATACTCGGATGAGGAGTACTCATTCTATATTTCCATTTAATTATCGCACACCATAATGAAGATCTTAAGGACATTTTGAAACATTATGGCTATTGTTTGCTTCAACCTTTTCCCACCGCAATTCCCAGAAGTTACATATAGTAAATATTTGTAAGAAAATAATTATAATTTCATTGATTATTTCTTGGTAACTCGCTCAACAAACCGCATCTGTTTTTCCATGCAGCCCCTCCCTGACAAAATGCCCGAATTAAAATGTGGTTCAGTTAGAATTTCACTGAAATTAAAAGAAAATTCAACATAATACCAAGTATTTTTCAATCTTGATTGAAGTTTCGTTGCAAAGCAAGGATACTTGCTTGAAACCATTAATCTACTTTATCTACATTTATATGTTAATTATTTTGAATATTCGTCTATCTAGCGGGAAATTAAATGCCTTTCTAATTCTCGTTTTCAGAGATAAAGTGAGAATCTTGTCAATTTCTTCTTTCACACTTAGTACAGATTTTTATTTAGATTATTATACAGCCTTCAACCATCCGGTTTATTTTTGATTAGGTAGAATTCGCAGAACTTCTAATCAGAACTAAAATTAGGGCAATGTCGTGAAGATTTTTTAACTAAATATCAAATTTGGTACTAGTTCATTGATTGCTACACTATTTTAGTCTTCGATCCCCAACTTTAATTGAATAACCATTAGAAATGAACGGATTGATTGATAATCATTCGTTTATTTCTCCAAGCCCAAATCAGTAATATTGTATGGGCGATCAAAAGCTTTATGTGATTGAATATTTTGATAAAAAATATAATGATTTTTATGTCGTGCAATTTTTGAATCCAAAGCGTCTGTGATATTTTATTCTTAATAAAATTAAGTGCAGCAAACGCTCGTAAAGTTAAGTTAAGTTTAGATAGAACCCTAATTATCCAAAATTTTAGTGAAAACAAATTTTTAGTTCCTGGCATTATAATGGGAAGTTCAATCCACTTTGCACCGAGATTTGAGTTTATCCAATGTAACAATTGAATGGTATTAATTTTTCCATAATGGTGATTCTTTAAAATCGTTTCTTTTGCTTCCTGGTAATTTTTAGGTTGTTCAGAGAATTGATTTAAACCCCAAAAGGAAACTTCTGGTTGTAAGCTAATCGTAGTTACTCCCAGTAATGAAAGTTCCAGACCAAGAGTGGACCAAAATACGTAGGAGAAATTAGTTTTTAAGGCAATCCAATAGCTTGAAATTTTCATTTCAGGTTCGATTATAAGTACATTATTTGGGATACTAGTTTTCGCTAAGTAATTTTCTATTTCTAACCATTCAAACGAGACCCTTTTTGAATTCTGACTAACACCTTGACGCGGATGAGCTCTTACGATAAAACCTACACTTGGCGCAAGATAAGATTTTGCTATTATATCTTGAATCACTTCGAATTGACTCTTTGCAGCATCTAAAGAGTTTGGATAGTCATTAAAACTAAAATAATTGGCTGTTAACTCCTCGGAACTTGATAAAAAGAACGTTCGTGTTTCTCTGAAAATACTTATGAATTCAATTATTTTATCTTCAAGCTCTGAGTTGGAATTGTGATATACCCTGTCGGATAATCCTTTGTACCTTCTAGAGATAGCCCTTAAGTTTGACACAATGCCAATAATGCTAAATTTCTCGGATAAGTTGGGAATCTGATCAAAAAAATTATTGTTCCAAATTGCTCGATTAGGTATCAAAGAAATTTTGACAAACCCATAATTATCAATGGGGTGTAACATTACGGCATTGAAATTGCCGCCATTCAAAATAACGAATTCTCTTACAATGGCGTTAAGGGCATAGTTTCCATCTATAGCGACAAAAGTGTGATTTTTAGTTCTGCTAAAGTATTTTTGCATATTAAAGATTAATTTAACAGCGTCTAGAATTAGGGAACAAAGATAATCTCTGTCTTCCGTCCCAATTTTCAAGTCTAAAACTCTAGTATAAATAATAAATTCCCAGAGGATTGACCTTACTAACTCAACCCCTTGATATGTGATATTCAAGCAGTCAGTAAGATTCCAATCTGCTTTTTCGATTTCTGAAATTATCTGTATAAAATGAGGTAAATAAGCATCTTTTTCATCAATATTTACAATCTGAGAACTAGAATTTGTTTTTTTCTTTTGTGTAAGTTGTTGAATTTTGCACATTTCGCAGACTTTTGCGGCACGATGCAATTCTATATTCTTTTTCGGCAAACAGTTTAGAAATATCCCATCGCATCCTAAAAAAAATATTTCTGCAAAATGTGGCTTCCCTATCTCTGCAATGTACTGCAAAATTTTCCCATGCAGATGCAATTCTGCATCAAAAGTAACTATGTTTAAAATCTTTTTTTTATTTTCATTATTTTTAAAAAAATTCATCTAAAGTTCTTCCACTAAATACCTTGTTTTAGGAAAAAAAATAGTTGTCTTAAATTGTGAAACTTTAAAGTTGCGATAAAAAAGGTTTCATTTTTTTTTATTCCGTATTTATCTAAGATTTGAATCATGGAAGTTGACTTTTTTTATGGTTAAAATTATTCGAAAATAACAAAGTAAGGGATAGAATTACACCGATTAAAATCGAGGACATCACATATCTTGGTACCGATACCGGACCAACGAGAAATAATGTTAGGTGTGTTGTTATTACTGGATAATAAAGCATAAGTAATTTTCGAATTTTAAAAATTTGCAATGTTTTCAAAGCGTAAATTAATAAGACCCAACACCACATTCCACCCCAACCCCAGAACCATGATGCTTGATTAATTACAAACGCGGGTAATAAGGCAATGGCTTCAAAATATCTGAGAAATCCAGTTTTGATTTTCACTGACGGTTCATCAATGGATGGATGTAATAATTCTGGACCTTGTTGGAGCATTGTGTTTGTATTTAAACCTATTGGATTATTAACATTGAGATCAACTTGATTTAGTGGAACTTGAAAAAATGGAGGAGGAAGAGCGTTACTTGAACGTTGTATATGTGCCATTATAGCAATTGCCGGATTTTTGAAAACTATGTTTAGATACTTTTTGACAAAATCAGTGTTAGAATAATTTGAAAATTTTGTAGCATCAAAGGAAACCATCGCGCCATCCATGCTTGCACAAGAAATAGGTTTAGTCCAAATGCCTTTGTCTGCGTATAACTCTAAAAAAGCCCAATCGCGATTCGTTAATCGAGCTTCTGGATGTTGAGCTATACATTTTAAATCCGCAAGAAAAGGCTGGTAAACCAAATTGCTAGCATCTTGTTTAATTCCAAATGAACTGCAAATGTATATAAAACTTATTGATAAAGTAATAAAAATGGCTTGCTTACTTTTTTTCTCGAGAAAAAACTGAGCAATCAAGAAAAAAACAACTACGTATCCTGTTTTAGTTGTTAATAAGAGTACGCTTGCAATCAAACTATAGATAAGTTCTTGTTTTCTTGATAGAAATACTTTTGAATATTTTCTAAATTGCAATCCTAATGCTATTAGGATGCCAGCTGTTTGAGTGACATCGTGACTAACGGTTACCCCAAATACTCCATAAAGTGGAGTCAATATAAATGATAGGTGGACTTTTCTTAGAACCGTTATTGGTGCAGGAATAGAAGAAATAAAAAATTTTATGGATATTGTTAAAATCAACAAACACAAAAATGATGAAATATAAATACTCTTACCCCAAAAGCTACTCAATTTCATAAACCAGAAAAAAAGTGCAGTCCACCAATCAGTGCTTTCTCCTCTCTGAATCAGCCGGATAGTTTCGGAATAATCAAATCCTAATCTTCCTGGGAATAAAGACAAATACCAAAATGAAAATGCCAGTATCTCAATTAAAAAGAAATTCCATTCAGATCTCACTTTAATTGACAAGCTAGTCAGGATTCGATGTATATATATCATGCTATTTCCTCCGCGCTACAATGAAAATATTTTTTCCAAAAAGGAAGCGCAAACCAATGTTGTCTAAAACTCTTGATATCGGAAAACCTAGTTTGTCATATAACGAAATAGTTTTGGTGCTCTTAGTAACCAATGCAATTAATTTAAGTTTTTTCAATAAAAAAGTAATGATAAAACCCAAGCTGTCCACGTAATTTGTGCTCAAAATTTGAAATTCTGCTATCTGTAATTTATTCTGAAGTTCCTTTTTTGTGTATCTTCTAACATGTCCTATTGAGGCATCAAAATCGGAGTAAAGTATTTGAAATGCTGGAACAAAAATACATAAAACTCCACCTGAATCCATTTTATAACCTATTTCAGTCAAAACTTCAACATCGTTTTCGATATGCTCAAGAACATTTGAGGTAAAAACTTTGTTAAAATTTAATTTTACTTCACGAAGCTGTGAAAATGCACTAAAACCTTTGTTTAATAAAATATTACGTAATTTAATATCAAGTTCTACACAAGTTACGTCATACTGGTATCTTGCCGCGAATATTTCGGACAATGTTCCTATTCCTGCGCCAAAATCTAAAACATTTCTCTCATCAGAATCAGAATATGTTTTAAAAGCTTTCATAAATTTATTGGCAATGAACGAGTTATATCCGATGAGACTAACTTCAATATTATTTAGAAATAGTTCGCCATTATATGTAGGTGAAGAATCGTTTTGAAATTTTTGCATTCTTAATTTTACCATTGAAAATTGTATGAGCTCGTGCTTAGGCAATACAATTTCCACTTTTAATATACCACCCGTCGTTTGCAACAGAAAAGTCCATAATTTAAATTTCTGGAAGGGGAGTAAACGATGTGGTCTATCTGTAATTTATTAGTTTTCTCAAAAAAATTTTTGGGTCTTAATCTGTAATTTCTACTGTTGTATAGATAGAGGGATATTTATTCATCATAATTTTTAAATCAGGAAGTAATGAATTTTTACTTATTTTCAATTCTTCGATATCTGCACCAAATTTACTTGTAGTGAATTCAAGTTGAAATAGCAGTCGATCCCCAGATTTGCAATGCTTGCCTTTGTGTAGTCCTCGGGTATCTTCGACTATTAGTGTGCCTCGTTTGCCAACAAATTCTTTCCAGTTTTTAGATGGAAGAAATTCTTCAACTTCAAGATCGCTTAAGCGAGTGTATCCTTTTCGTCTAAGTTTAAATGGAATTCCGAATCGACGATGTGTTTTTGGTACAAACGTGTGAGGTCCGCTATTTGAATCAACATCCGTAATGTAGAAAAAGAATTTTATCCATTTAACTCTATCCATATCATAATGAAACCATTGTGCAGCTTGCTTATCAGGAAGATCGGAAAAAGTTGTATGCCACCACATCGCTATCAAATCAAGTATTGGAGCGGCTCCTAAATATTTTTGAGCAAAATCAATAATAGAAGTATCTGCAATTAATTCTTGAACTATATCCGTTGAGAGTAAATCCGATCCGGAATAATCAAATCTAACACTTTTTGGATTATTTCTTTCAAAAAACATTGATCTGGCTTCACCTTGCTCTTCGTCCATAATTCTATTTTTACCTGGGATTTTCTGAGACATTTCGATAAAACTGTTACATAAATCAGGTGTTAACACATTCTCAAAAACAACATAACCTTCTTTTTTTAAATGCAATTGCGCCTTATCTAATTCTGTTGCGGAGAATTTAGCCATCAAACCGTTTGAGTTATCAAATTTCAATTTGCGAAGTCCGAGGATTTTAGAAATTATGGGATTGAAGATTCCTCCGAAAGTTTCAAATACTTTCAGAAGTATATGATGGCTATTTTCCTTTTGAATACCGGTGAGTTTCATTTTAGAAACATCATAAAATAGCACTGCTAGGTTATAGAAAGAGCGCAAAAAAAATTTAGATTTAGATGCTAACTTCTTCATGTGGAAACCCTACACCCTATCTGTCTCGATTCTTTGTTAAGGGTTGTTTTTACGCGTTTTACAAAGTTCGTTGGTGGGGTGAATACCAAAATTCGATGTATAGGAGAATTTAGCAATTCAATGATCAATAATGCATTGCCTAAAATGCGTTATTGATCTAGTTGCCGTAAGTTATATGCACGTCAATTAAAACTATTCAAGAAACAATCCTTCATGCGTTGATAATTAATCTTCGCCAGGGATGTTTATAATTTATCTAACTAAAGTTAGAAATGTGTTAATCAATAACCACAATGCCGTTTGGGGTTTCGAAGTTAATGGAGATAATACCATTTTCTGATTGATCTTTCGATTCAGCGCGCCAAACCAAATCAATGTCTTTCCCAACAACTGATTGAGGGCTCAAGTTAAGCCATGTTGTAACTTCTTCTCGTGAACCAACTAAATCAATTTTTACGATTTTAGAAACGGCGTCACCATCAGTTGAAGGATGATATTCATTTACCCATTCAATAAAAAAGGGAAGCTGACGGTCTTGAAGTGTCCCTAAAACTCCCAATTGTTTCCATTTAAGTTCTGTTCCACTCGGTTTAAATCGATTACCGTCAACGGCAGTTCGTCCCAATCTTTTCTCGATTTTTGATATGTCATCTGTTGAAAGCACCCAAGTAAGCCAACCTCCACCTTCTTCTGCGCGTTGTGATACTGCCTTGCCAAATGGTGACGTTTCTGTCGCCGGGTGTGAAAGTGGGCAAACAACTTCTAAGTACATTCCATTCAATAGTGGCATTGTGAAATTCCGAGTGCCAAATCTGGGATGAAAACCGCCATCAACAAATGCACTCCCAAGGCGAGAGCCAAGTCTTTGGACAGTGTCAGCTAGTTGGTCGTGGGATGCTACATATGAAATGTGATCTAGGCGCATGGTCAAATCTTGCCCTATCCCAAGTAGTGCTATTTACCAACCGAAGCACAGGTTATGTCCCTTAATAAGCCGTGAAAGTCGTTTAAGTAGCTGTCTACAGCAGTGTCTATGCATGGATTATTTCTACCTTGCCCAGTATGCCCATCCGCGTCAAGGGTTACCAGAAAAGAATTTGGGAACCTTTTTGAAAGTGCAACTGCCCATTCGTAAGGGGTTGCTGGGTCTCTGGTAGTTCCAATGATCATAACTTGGTTGGAAAAATTCAATTGAATTTCAATATTTTTTTTCAACGCATTTGGCAATAAATATTTACACGCTAAGTCGTTACTAGCCAGGTATGGGCCAAAAATTGTTGCTGCGTTTGAAAATTCCTGTAAAATGATCATTGATGGAGTTATTTCGATAGAAGTTTTCCAGTCAATACAACTTATTACCAGCGCGATTTCGCTCTCATTAGACAAAAACTTTCCTGATGGTTCTCTTCCTGAATACTTGTCAGATAATGCAAGAATTAAAGTGCCATCTCCGATAAATGCTTGCCTCAATGCTACGGCTAATTTGGGCCAACCTGTTGCGTCATCATAAAGCGCAGACGCCACGCCTAAAATGGCAAGGGAGTCGTTTAATTTTCTATTTGATTTAGTCAGCAGAGTTTGTTTTTGCAATTTCTCAAATAATTTAACTACCGAAGCTTTACGAATTTTGTTTTTGGACAGGAATTGGTTTAGCGCCAATTCAAATCCTTTGGCTTGCGCTAAGTTTTGTTCTTGAATTGAGATTGACGGATCTATCGCGCCATCTAGAATCATTTTTCCAACTTTTGATGGATAAAGTGATGCATATAGTGTTCCTAAATATGTCCCGTAGCTCTTTCCAAGATAATTCAACTTTGGTTCATTAAGTGCTAAGCGCAATAACTCCATGTCCTTTGCAGAATCAAGAGTTGAAAGGTGCGTTAACTTATCACCAGCTGCTTTTTTGCATTTGCTAGCAAAAAACTTTGCATTTTCGACCATTTTACGCTGGCTTTCGGGTGTATCGGCGATCATTGGTCCAGCGAGCATTTCATCAGTTTCTTTATCTGTTAAACATCTAATTGGGTCACTTTGCCCAACACCTCTTGCATCAAAACCCACAATGTCATATTTCTCACGAATGGCGGCACTTACGATGTTTTCTGCGTTATATGCATAATCGAAAGCTGAAGCACCTGGGCCGCCTGGATTCACAACCAGTGCGCCAAGTCTATTTCGCTGATCAGTTGCTTTGTATCTAATTACTTTTAGGCGGAAAACGTCAGCCGTGATTTTATCGTAATCAACAGGTGCCAATAAAGTTGAGCATTCAAAGTTTCCATAACAATTTTGCCACTTGAGCTCTTGGTTCTGGAAATCTTTTAGCGTCCATTTTTTTGATAAGTTTCTTGAGTATGAATAGATCGGGGCTGATATTAATACAGCAATAACTAATAAAAGAGAAAGAATTTTTTTCTTATTCATTTCAACGAGCACATTAGCGCTTCTAGAGTTAGAAGGGGTGCGGCGTTGTGGGAAAGATTAGTGCGGGCTAGCATGATCGACTCGATTTTCTTAACCGTTAGTTCTGGAGTTGTCAACTCTGCAATTTCCTGAATCTCGGTTTGCAAGTCGGTATTGATTAAAAAATCCAAACTTCCCGATTGCAACAACATCACATCACGATAAAGAGTTGCTATATCTAAGAGTGAATTATCGATACTGTCACGAACTGCCCGCGTTTGACGAGATTTTTGCTCTTTCTCTAAATCTTTTACAGCTTTTGCTCCACCTGAAATTAGGCTGCGACCGGTACCTTGATAAGCATCTTGAAGTGATTTCAATTCTTTATCATCTCGTTCTTCAGAGCCAGATTCGGCATCTTGGGTAGCGAGTTCGAGCAGGGTGGCGGCGGCTCGAAATGCAGCTGAAATATCGTTAATTATCAAGGGTAGGTTGAGAATTTGTAGGCGACGGGACCGGGATTCTGAGTTAGTGGCCAGATATTTGGCCCGTCCGATATGACCTTGCGCAATACGTGCGGCAAAGGTGGCCATCTTTGGATCAATTCCGTCACGAGAAGTTAAGAGTGCAACTATCGCTTCTTGAGAAGGTGTCCGAAGCAAAAGGTGGCGACAACGGGAACGAATAGTTGGAAGCACATCGGTAATTGTTGGAGCGCAAAGTAACCAAATGGTTCGAGCTCCTGGTTCTTCAATGGCTTTCAAGAGAGCGTTTGCAGCAGCTTCAGTAAGTCGGTCGGCATCTTCCATAACCACTACGCGCCAGCCAGATATGGAAGGTGCCCATGAAGAACGAGAAAGTAATTCACGGATATCATCAATCTTTAAGGAAAGCACTTCGGTTTTAATAAGTTCAATATCAATATGACTGCCATTTTGCGCAGTTGTGCAATCAATACAATTATCGCAACCGCTCTTCGGGCAAAGTAGCGCAGCAGCAAATGCAATAGCGGCATTTGAACGACCAGAGCCAGGTGGTCCGGTAAAAAGCCAAGCGTGCGTCATCTCTTGCGAAATATTTTCTGAGTTCTTTGCTGCAGTAACTGCTTCTTTCAAAGTTGAAACTATTTGCGGTTGCCCAATGATCTGAGTAAATACTTCCGTTTCAGTTGGCATTATCTCCCCGAAAATCCACAATAAATTCAAAATATCCTGCAGTCACCAATAATGCGAACTTAAAAGCATTTGGAACTAAATCTAAATTAGTCCTTCTAATTGAAGCAATTGCATTTAAGTTTATATAAAGTTTATAACAATCTCTAAAGTTCTTTGCTCTCCAGAAATTCCTTTTGAGAGTTTGGAATCCAAAATGTGAACTTATGAATGGTCGGTGGAACCCCGGATGTAAAGCGATTAATAACAGAGCATTACATTTCCGTAATGAGTTTAGAACCGAATTGTCGCCGAGGGTTTCCCATTCGGCACCTTCTATATCCATTTTTATTACTATTCTTTTATCTGGGTAGCGGTCAATTAATTTCTCAATTTCGTCTTTCAGTGATAAAACTTCTATTTCTACCTGTTCTGTAATTTTTTCAGGAAAAACTATTGAAGATAATATTTTGCTGTCTGCTTCTTTAGAAAAGAATATCTTCCCACTCCGTGATGAAATTGCCACATTTCTTAATTGAATCCTATTTTTTAGATCGATATTCAATTCTATATTTCTCTTTGTTACTTCAAACATAGTAGGAAATGGTTCGTATGAAAAAACAAGAGCGCCACAAAGAGCAGCTATGAGCGTCATTCCACCATTAGCCACACCTATATCTAAAAATATTGTGTTCGCATCCGTTTCTCGCTCTATAAAGTTTAATGTGTCTGGTTCATATCTTAATTTTTCTAAATCTTTCCACCAGCTTTCGCCATAAAAATCATCTGTTAAATCAATTTGTAATTTTTTCCCTTTAATGGATATTTCAATTTTCATTTAAATCCCTTTTTAAAAGAACGGTTTCAACTTTCCGGATTATTTCTTGATGAATCTCTTCAATAGTGCGTCCGGCTTCAATAACTAGATAACGTTCTGGATCTAGCGAGGCGAGTTGCAAGTATTCATGGCGAACCCGATTGTGGAAATCTAAGGGTTCGGACTCGAGTCTGTCCGCGCTTTTGATTCGTTGCAAACCAATTTCGGGGTTTTGATCGAGAATGATTGTGATTGTTGGCGTTAAAGATTCGGTTGCCCAGCGTGAAATACGGGCTATTTCAGATGGATCCAGGACTCGTCCAGCACCTTGATATGCGATTGATGAATCAAAGTAGCGGTCGGTGATGACAATTTCACCGCGGTCTAATGCGGGACGAATGAGCGAGAAAACATGGTGCGCGCGATCGGCGGCGTACATAAGGGCTTCGGCACGTGGCGAGATTGTGCCAGTCTTATTATCTAGAAGTATTTTACGTAAATCTTTTCCGAGTTCAGTTCCGCCTGGTTCGCGCGAAAGAATTACGGTTTTATTCTGAGATTCCAACCATTCCTTTAATAATTTAGTTTGGGTTGATTTACCAGAACCTTCGCCGCCTTCAAA
>Ga0214919_10011353_pt1 | contig 11119 bp, 10 predicted proteins | sample LL1503_MetaG_FD_177994 | JGI IMG/M metagenome (GOLD analysis project Ga0214919, IMG submission 177994) | Freshwater microbial communities from Lake Lanier, Atlanta, Georgia, United States - LL-1503 | ecosystem: Environmental > Aquatic > Freshwater > Lake | place: USA: Georgia | collected...
TGGCGGAAACGGAGGGATTCGAACCCTCGATGAGGCTCTACACCCCATACTCCCTTAGCAGGGGAGCACCTTCGGCCACTCGGTCACGTTTCCAGCACAGAAATTATCTCACGACATTGGCTACGCGGGCCGCGACGGCCGCGGTAGGGAAATAGCCGGGTCAGGCAGCAGCCTGTTCTAGCTCAAAGGCCCTGTGCAAAGCGCGCACAGCCAGCTCCATGTATTTCTCATCAATGACCACCGAGGTTTTGATCTCGGAGGTGGAAATCATCTGGATGTTGATGCCTTCTTCGCTGAGCACTCTGAACATCTTGGCGGCAATGCCAACATGGCTGCGCATGCCGATACCGACGATGGAGACTTTGCAAATCTTGGGGTCTCCGACCACATCACTGGCACCAAGTTTGGGGATCACGCTGGTCTTGAGCAAATCAATCACACGGGCGTAATCAGCCCGGTTCACGGTGAAACTGAAGTCGGTGATACCGTCTTTGCTCAGGTTCTGGATGATCACGTCCACGTCGATATTGGCGTCTGCCACCGCGCCCAGAATTTGGAAAGCAATGCCGGGGCGGTCTGGCACGCCGAGCACCGATATTTTGGCTTCGTCGCGGTTGAATGCGATACCGGAGACAACGGCTTGTTCCATGTGTTCATCTTCCTCAAAAGTGATCAGCGTGCCCGACTGGGCTTCTTGCGTGATGTCGATATCCCAGGGTGTGAAGCTGCTCAGAACACGCAGGGGCACGCGGTATTTACCGGCAAATTCGACTGAGCGGATTTGCAATACCTTGGAGCCCATGGAGGCCATTTCCAGCATCTCTTCAAAGCTCACCGTATTCAGGCGCCGGGCTTCGGGAACCACACGGGGATCGGTGGTGTAGACGCCATCTACGTCGGTGTAAATAAGGCACTCCTGCGCCTTCAAAGCGGCGGCAACCGCTACCGCCGAGGTGTCGGATCCACCACGCCCCAAGGTAGTGATGTTGCCCTGCGGATCGACGCCCTGAAAGCCTGTGACGATGACCACACGGCCCGCGTGCAGATCGGCGCGCACCCGCGCATCGTCAATGGATTCGATACGCGCCTTGGTATACGCCATGTCGGTACGGATGGGCACCTGCCACCCGGCGTAGCTCACTGATGGGATGCCTTCGGCCTGCAACGCGATAGCCAATAAGGCGCTGGACGCCTGTTCGCCGGTTGCAGCTAAGGCATCCAGCTCGCGGGCGTAGGCATCGTCGTGGTGCTGGGGCGCTAATTCTTTGGCCAGCCCTAAAAGCCGGTTGGTTTCTCCGCTCATGGCCGACGGCACCACCACCAGCTGGTAACCCGCCCGAACCCATTTGCCGACCCGTTTGGCGACGTTGCGGATGCGCTCGGTCGAGCCCATCGACGTTCCGCCGTATTTGTGAACAATCAAGGTCATCTACGGTTTATCTTTGGCTAAAGCGTGGAATTGTACCAACGCACCACCCCGCCATCGCGCCGCACAAAGCCGTTTCCCACCCGGATATCGATGCGGTGGCCACGGGTCGTGCAGGCCGAAATTTGCGCAATGAGCTCCTGCAATTGCGCCGTACTAGGGCGTGCGCCGAAAAGGGTTTTCAGCCAGTAGCGCAGCACATTTGCTTGCCGCGCAGAACTCAAAGCTTGCAGCGCGTGCAACTGGGGGGCATCTGCGGTCGGACCAAGAACGGCCACAAGGTCGATACCCGCCAGTTCGTCCAGCAAAACGCTGGCACTTGCACTGTGCTGCGCAGCCCGTGCAAAGGTGTCGCGAAAGTGCGGGAAGCAGGCTTGCAGCGGAGGCAGCAGGTCGGCCCGAATTCGGTTACGGGTGTAGGCCCGATCGGCATTGGTGGGGTCTTCGATCCAGCCGATCGAATGCGCGCGCAACCAGTCCCGAATATCTGTGGCCGCTACGCGCAGCAAGGGCCGGTGCCAGCGCAGCCCACTGTGCTCCCAATACGTCGGCATGGCGGCAAGGCCTGCTGGACCCGCGCCGCGCGACAGTGCCAGCAGCAGGGTCTCCACCTGGTCGTCTGCATGCTGGGCCAGTGCCACATCTCCGACAGCGCCCATGCCATCGGCATCGGTGACCAAAGACGCCAACGCACCATAGCGTGCGATCCGGGCTGCATCCTCAGGGCTTTGACCCGGCGCATGACCCGCATCCACGCGGGCCACCCGCAAGGGAACGCCCAGCCGCCGGCACAGGGTTTCACAGGCTGCCTCGAATTGGGGGGCGGCAGCCTGCAAGCCATGGTTGACATGCAGTGCGATGACCTGCTTGGGCCAGCGCTGGGTGCAGGCGGTCAGCAGGGCTGTGGAATCCGCACCGCCGCTAAGCGCCACGCCCAGCGGCAAGCCTGGGCGGAATCGATCCAGGGCTTCATCCAAAGAAGTTGTCATATTGCGCGGCTGTGCCCATGTAAGCTGGTACAGCCCGCACCGCGAAGGCCCCGTACCCGCACGCAGCCGATGTCAGCGCGCTGCGGCTTTGGTGTCGGTAAAACGGCCGTAGCTTTGCAGGCGCTGGTAGCGCCGCTCCAACAACTCATCCACCGCAAGGGTATTGACCTGGCGCAACGCGTCAACCAGCGCACGCTTGAGGAACGCGCAGGCCTGGGGCATGTCGCGGTGTGCGCCGCCGACCGGCTCGTTGACGATTTTGTCGACCAATCCCAGCGCTTTGAGGCGGTGCGCGGTGATGCCCAGCGCGTCGGCGGCGTCCTGCGCACGGTCTGCGGTTTTCCACAGAATCGAAGCACAACCTTCAGGGCTGATCACAGAGTAAATGGCATATTGCATCATCACGACCTGGTCGCCGACCGAAATCGCCAAAGCGCCGCCGGAGCCGCCCTCCCCAATCACGGTAGTGATGATGGGAACCTCCAGCTGGGCCATCTCGAAAATATTGCGCCCAATGGCTTCCGACTGTCCGCGCTCCTCGGCGTCGATGCCTGGGTACGCGCCCGGCGTATCCACAAAGGTGAATACGGGGAGCTTGAATTTTTCGGCCAGCTTCATCAGGCGCAAGGCCTTACGGTAGCCCTCGGGCTTGCTCATGCCGAAGTTGCGCAGACCGCGCTCACGCGTGTCGCGTCCTTTTTGCTGGCCCAGGACCATGCAGGGCATGCCGTTGAAGCGGGCCAGACCGCCCACGATGCTCAGGTCGTCGGCGAAATGCCGGTCGCCGTGCAGTTCGACGAAATGCGTGAACATTTCGTTGATGTAGTCCAGGGTGTAGGGGCGCTCCGGGTGGCGGGCAATTTTGGTGATCTGCCAAGGCGTCAGATCGCTGTAAATGTCTTTGGTGAGCTGCACGCTCTTTTTGGTGAGCTGCTCAATTTCCGATGAGATGTCGACCGCAGACTCGTTTTGCACGTAGCGCAGGTCTTCGATTTTGTCCTCCAGCGCCGCAATCGGCTGCTCAAAATCCAGAAAAGTTTTTTTCGCCAAGGCGTGTCTCCAATGTCCGCTGCGCTTGGCCGAGGGCTAGTACGCCACCGGCACGGGATCCAGCGAGCGCCAAATATACCAAGTCGCCACGCTGCAATACGGAGCCCAGGCGGCAGCGACTTCGCGCGCATCGCTTCGGCTCACCGGCTCGCCAGAAAAATAGTTGCGGCTGATGCCATTGATCAGACCCACATCATCCAGCGGCAGCACATTGGGACGCATCAGGTGAAAAATCAGAAACATCTCAGCCGTCCAGCGTCCAATGCCCCGGATGGCGACCAGCTCGGCAATCACGGCCTCATCGTCCATCTCCGCCCACTGCTGCGGGTGCAACTGCTTGCCGCTGAAATGCAAAGCCAGATCGACCAGGTATTCCACCTTGCGCGCGCTCAATCCGGCGGTCCGCATGTCGTCCACCTTGAGCTTGAGCACCATGGCAGCGGTCATTTTTTTAGGCAAGGCCGCAAAGCGGTCCCACACCGTTTGCGCCGCCTTGACCGAAATCTGCTGACCCACCACGCTGCGCGCCAGAGTTACAAAAGCGTCCCCACGCGACTCCAGCGCTGCCTCCCCGAACTGCGGAATCAAGCGCCGCATCACCCGGTCTTTTTTCATCAGATGCTCGCAAGCCTGGCCCCAAAAAGCCGGCTGCACACCTGCGACGGAAATGGACGCCGCGGCGCTGGCGGGGCGTTTGGACGCAGGCATCAGGACGCCGACTCCCAGGTGGTACCAGCCGGGCTATCTTTCAACACAATCCCTTGCGTCAGCAAATCCTTGCGGATGGCATCGGCGCGGGCGAAGTCGCGCTGCGCCTTGGCCTGGGTGCGCTCTGCAATAAGTGCCTCGACACTATGCGCATCTACGCGGGCGCCGCTTTGCATGAAATCCTGCGGATTGCCTTGCAATAGCCCCAAGACACCGCCCAAAGCCTTTAACAAGCCGGCCTGCTGCGGCGAACGGCTGCGGTTGACCTCGCTGGCCAGGTCAAACAATGCGGCAATCGCTTCGGGTGTGCCGATGTCGTTGTCCATGGCGGCCTTGAAAGCCGCCGCATAGGGTGCGGACCAATCAATCGCAGGCGGAACTTCCGGGACGACGACAGCCAAAGCGGTGTACAAGCGCTTGAGCGCGGCCTGCGCATCGTGCAAGTGGGCATCGCTGTAATTCAGCGGACTACGGTAGTGGGTGCGAACCAGAAAAAGTCGCACGGTCTCGGGGTGAAACTTTTCCAGGACCTCGCGAATGGTGAAAAAATTACCCAGGCTTTTGGACATTTTTTCGTTGTCCACCCGCACAAACCCGTTATGCATCCAGACTGCGGCCGGTGCTTTCCCACTGGCACCCTGACTTTGCGCGATTTCGTTCTCGTGGTGGGGAAACTGCAGGTCCGCGCCACCGCCATGGATGTCAAAGGTCTCGCCTAAAGTGGCGCAGCTCATGGCCGAGCATTCAATATGCCAGCCGGGACGACCGGGGCCGAAGTCATGGCCCAATGCAGCGCTGTCCCACACAGCGTCGGCGGGCTCACCTGGCTTGGCAGCCTTCCATAAAGCGAAATCAAACGGATCATGTTTGTCTGACTGCACAGCAACACGCTCACCGGCGCGCAGCTCATCCAGTGACTTTCCCGACAAGCGTCCGTAGCCGGCAAACTTGCGCACCGAAAAATTGACATCGCCGTCGCCGCTTACGTACGCCAGTCCCTTGTCACGCAGAGTACTGATGAGGTCCAGCATGTGCGGCACGTAATCGGTAGCACGCGGCTCCAGCGTGGGGGGCTCGATGCCTAAACGGGCGGTATCGGCATGCATTTCAGCAACCATCGCGTCTGTCAGCGTACGGATGGGTATGCCACGCTCGACTGCGCGCTGAATAATCTTGTCGTCGATGTCGGTGATATTGCGCACATAGCGCACCTGGTAACCACTGGCGCGAAGCCAGCGTTGCACCACATCGAAGGCCATCATCATGCGCGCATGCCCGATATGACACAGGTCATACACCGTCATGCCGCACACATACATGCCCACCGTACCACTGCGCAGGGGCTCAAAGGTCTCTGACTGCCGCGTCAGCGTGTTGTACAGGGTCAAGCTCATGGTCTATCACACGAAATTACACGGCGCTTGCGGACAATGGCCAACGCGGCGCGGCGCATCTATAGAGGGCTGCGCCGCGGCAAAAACGCCTTCTGACGCAACCCGCTACGCTACAATGACCTCAGTATATGCCCCACGCTGGGCAGACCTTATTACAAGGCACTATGAAGTACGCCCCATTCGTTGTCCGGACTGTTTCCCTGCTTTTGTTTCTGTGTCTTGGCCTCCTGCCCGCGGGTGTCCATGCCGATGAGTACTCCGATGTTGCACAGCTGACTCGCGATGGCAAATATACCGAGGCCATTGCCAAGTCCGATGCCTACCTTGCAGCAAAACCGCGTGATCCGCAAATGCGTTTTCTCAAAGGCGTGGCCCAAAAAGACGCCGGGAAAACAGCCGAAGCCATCACCACATTCAGCAAGCTCACCGAAGAATTTCCCGAGCTACCCGAACCGTACAACAACCTCGCCGTTTTGTATGCAAACCAGAATCAGTTTGACAAAGCCAAAGTGGCGCTTGAGATGGCGCTCAAAACCAACGCCGGCTACGCCATTGCCTACGAGAATTTAGGTGACGTGTACGCCAAGCTGTCAAGCCAGGCCTACAACAAAGCACTGCAAATTGAAGGCACCAACCCCGCGATAACACCCAAGCTGGCCATGGTGCGCCAACTCTTTAACAGCAGCAGCGGCCGGATCGCCCCCCTCTCCACGAGTGCATCGCCTGCGCCGGATAAGTCGGCACCGGCGGTAGCATCTAAACCTGCCGCACCATCGCCCGCCCCGACTGCGGCAACTGCGGCACCGGCCCCGCAAGCGCCTGCGGTCGCGCCAATCAAAACAGACGAAACCCAGAACCAGACGAACAGCAAAGCTGTGGAAGAAGCCGTGCAAAGCTGGGCTGAGGCCTGGTCGGCCAAAGACCTCAAGGGCTACTTTGCCAGCTATGCCAAAGATTTTGAACCGCAAGGCGGCGCTAAACGCAGCACCTGGGAAGAAGAACGCCAGGCCCGCATCATGGGCAAATCGAAAATCAGCGTGCGGCTGGAGGGCCTGAAAATCAGCGTCAATGGCGCTAAGGCCATTGTGAAATTCCGCCAAGACTACAAGGCAGACGGTTTGACCGTGTCCAGCCGCAAGACGCTGGAACTCGTAAAGCATGGCGAACGCTGGCACATCATCCGTGAAACAGTGGGTGCCTGAGCTGAACCGGCTGTACCAGCCGACGCCCGGGCGCTTCAAATCGGCGCTGCGAAGCGTCGCGGCGTGGGTCGTTATCGGTATGACGATGATCCCGCAAGCACAGGCAGTCCAAGCCAACGTCAATGTGGCCCCTGGCGAGGCCGCGATGACCCAGGACTTCCAGGCGGAGAAGCGGCTGATCGAGGTGTATCAGCTCATCGGTGGCGGGCGTTACCGGGAGGCGCTGCGGCAAGCGGAACTGCTGGTCAAAGATGTGCCGCATTTCCAGCTCGCGCAACTGGTGTATGGCGACTTGCTGGCGTCGCGTATCCACGTGGTCAAGACCCTGGGTGATGTCAGCCCGGAAGCCGCCGCTGCAGCCGGACTGACCTTGGGCGACCTGCGCCAAGAGTCTCAGCGGCGTCTGGATGCGCTGCGCGAACGTCCGCCGGCTAACGCCGTACCCGCGCAATTTCTCAGGATCTCGGCCAAAAGCCGGCACGTGATCGCGGTCGACGCATCCCGCTCGCGCTTGTATTTGTTTGAGAACACGCCCGCCGGCCCCCGGTTGCTGATGGACTACTACGTGTCGGTTGGCAAGGCCGGTGTCGCCAAATCGGTTGAGGGTGACCAGCGCACGCCCTTGGGTGTGTACTACGTTACCGGACTGTTAAACCGCAAAACGCTGGGTGATTTTTATGGCAGCGGCGCATTGCCCATCAACTACCCCAATATGCTGGACCTGCGCCGTAGCAAATCCGGGCGCGGCATCTGGCTGCACGGCACGCCGGCCAGCCAGTTTTCCAGGGCACCGCAGGCCACCGATGGCTGCCTGGTGATATCGAACCCCGACCTGCAGCACCTGAGCAGTACGGTCGAAGTGCAGTCCACGCCCATCGTCATCGCCCCCAAACTTACCTGGGTGAGTCCGGCCGCGTTGGGTTCTGCGGCGGAGAGTTTTGAATCCATGCTGCAAGACTGGCTCAACGCGAAGACACGCGGCGACTGGTCACGGGTTGAGGGGTTTTATGCGTCTGACTTCAATAGCTACGGCCGTACCTTGAACCAATGGTTGCCTGAGGCACGGGCCGAAGCGGCACGCGCCCGAAGCCGACAGCTGCAAATCAAAGACCTCACCATGCTCAGTTGGGTGGACAATGAAGAAGTGATGGTGGTCACCTTCAGCGAACTGGCCCGTGGTGCCGTCAGCGGCCCGCTCAAACGCCAGTACTGGGTGAAAATCGACAAGAAATGGAAAATATTTTTTGAGGGCGTAATTGGATGAACCCATTTGCAATCGCGGCACGCGCACTCGGTACGATGTTTTCCGGCTGCCTTCTGGCCTGCTACCTAATGGCATCGGGGGCCGCATACGCCCAAGCCGTTACCCAGGTGCGCTTCCAAACCACGCTGGGTAATTTTGTGGTGGAGGTCTACCCCAGCAAGACGCCTAAAACCGTGCAGAACTTTGTGCAGTACGCGCAAGACAAACACTTTGACGGCACCATTTTTCACCGAGTCATCGACAACTTCATGGTGCAGGGCGGCGGCTTCACACCGGACATGGCACAAAAACCTACCCGCGCGCCTGTCCCCCTCGAGATCGACCGCAGCCTGAAAAACGACCGCGGAACGATTGCGATGGCCCGCACCGGCAACCCGAACTCGGCCACGGCGCAATTCTTCATTAATGTCGTGGACAACCCCATGCTCAACGCCCCGCAGCCTGACGGCTACGGCTATGCTGTCTTCGGCAAAGTGGTCAGCGGTATGGAGACCATTGATGCCATCCGCGCCGTGGCAACCCGCAACCAAAACGGCTACCAAAACGTACCCGCCACCCCCATCATCATCAACACAGCCACCGTGCTGACATCACCATGAGCAACCCCCATATCGAACTGCATATCGCCCGACTGGGCGTCATTACCCTGGAGCTTGACGCAGAAAAAGCCCCAAAAACAGTCGCCAACTTCCTGCAATATCTGGAAGATGGTCACTATGACAATACGATTTTTCACCGCATCATTCCTGGCTTCATGGCCCAGGGCGGTGGCATGTCCAGCGGCATGAAGCAAAAGAAAACCCACCCGGCCATTACAAACGAAGCCGACAATGGCCTGAAGAATGTGCACTACAGCGTCGCCATGGCGCGCACCAGCGCACCGCATTCCGCCACCGCGCAGTTCTTTATCAACACGGCGGATAACGACTTCCTGAACTTCTCCGCGCCGACCCAGCAGGGTTGGGGCTATGCGGTGTTCGGCAAAGTGATCAGCGGCACGGAGATCGTGGATGCGATGGAAAAAGTCACTACCGGGCGCGTAGGTATGTCAGACGACGTCCCGCTGGAAGACGTACTCATCGAAAAAGCCGTGCTGAAGGCCTGATCGGGCACTTCGGTACCGCACGCGCTTTGCCCTATGGAGCTCCGAGCGCCCAGCCACTGGCAGACCTTGGATTTTGTGTCCGACCTGCACCTGCAGGACAGCAGCCCGCGCACCCTGCAGGGCTTTGTTGACTACCTGGACACAACCCGGGCCGACGCCGTTTTTGTTCTGGGTGATTTGTTCGAGTTCTGGATCGGCGACGACTGGATGGACGCGCCCCAGGACGCGCACCGCCAGTGCCTGGATGCCTTGGCCCGCGCAGGCCAGCGGCTGGCACTGCACATCATGCGGGGTAACCGCGACTTTTTGATGGGCCGTCGCCTGATGCAGTTTTGCGGTGCGCACGACCTGCCCGATCCGCTGACCCTGGTTTTTGGCGGTGAGCGCATCGTCCTGAGCCACGGCGATGCACTGTGTACCGGCGACATCCGCTACCAGGAATTTCGCCAACTCTCCCGCGCCGACGCCTGGCAGCGCAATTTTTTGGCCGAGCCGCTGGCTGGGCGCAAAAATCGCATGCTGGGCATGCGCCAGCAAAGCGAGGCCAACAAAAAAGCCAGCACCACGTTTTTTGACGTGGACGACCAGGCCGCGCTGGCGCTCTTGCAGCAGTGCGCCGCCACCACCCTGGTGCACGGCCATACCCATAAGCCAGACCACCACACCCTGGATGCGCAGCACACCCGCTGGGTATTAACCGACTGGGATCTGGACGGCAGCGTGCCCCGAGCGGGTGTGCTGCGGGTTTGCCCTAGCCCCGACAGCGCGGCGGCGAAACCCCCCGCGTTGCGCTGGGCGCGCATTGCGGTTTAACGCCGCAGCAGCACCTTAAAGGCCGCCTGCAAGCGGCGGGCATGCCCCGGCTCGTGGCTAGACGCAAACACCGTCGCTGCATCCTGCGCCCAGGTCTGCGCCGGGGCCGGGTCATTGCGGCGCGTCAGCAGCTTGAGCTGGAAAGCCCGCCGCGCATCCACAAACTCCGCCGGGGTTGGGACTTCGGCGGCCATCTCAAGACGCAACAGCGCTTCCTCGGCCGCCTGCGGCTGGGCTGAGGCTCCCGATGCCAACACCGTGCGCCATTGCGCACGGGCCCCGGCAGCCTGCTTCGATCCCAGCACCTGTGCTGCGGGAACGGCCTCTGGGTCGCGCTGTTCCCAAGCAGCCAGCAATTGCACCAAAACCTCGCCGTGTGCCTGCACGGCCATGCGCTTGAGCACCTGCTCGGCACCCTCCAGCGCCTCGCGCTGGGCGCGAAACGCGGCATCACCCAAACGAGGCGGCGCGGACTCAGGGGAATCAAAGCGGCCACCGCGCCGATCGTCCGAACCCCGGCCAAACCCTCTGCCATCGCCCGGTCCATCCGAACGGCTACCCGGCCCGCGCGGCGCCCCACTGCGCGCGCCATCACGCGCCCCGGGCCCGCCCCGTTCGCCGCCACGGCGGGTCCCGGCGGCAGGCGCCGCCTCACGCTGCTGCCCCGGGCGGTCATCACCCCGCCGCGCCACCACCACCGGGCGCACAAGGGGTTTGGCCGGGGCTTCGGCTGGCGCGGTCTCTACGGCAGGCACGGAAGACGTCGCATCTTGGGCATCTAAAGTCACTTGCAGCGGCTCGGTGCCGACTTCAGCGGCATCCGGCAGGACTGTGTCCGCATCGGCCGGCTGCACGGCGTTGGAGAGCAAATCTGGCACCAGAGTGGGTGGCGCATCCGCATCGTGCCCGGGTGCCTGCACCGCCGTGGTCAAGGCGGCGGCCTCTTGTAACTGCGCGCTGACCGCTTGCTCGTCAGCGCGGGCCTGCAACTGGCCGCGCAGCGCAGCATCCAGGTCCGCCATCGCCTGGCGGATGCGCTGGGCATCGTTGCTGGCGTTGGCAAGCTGCAGCGCTTTGGACACTTCAATCACCGCCCGGTCCCGGGCACCGAGTTGGGCCTGCGCCTGTTCGCGCTCGGCGGTTTTGCGGTTGAAGGCCTCATCAATCG
>Ga0214919_10011354_pt1 | contig 11119 bp, 11 predicted proteins | sample LL1503_MetaG_FD_177994 | JGI IMG/M metagenome (GOLD analysis project Ga0214919, IMG submission 177994) | Freshwater microbial communities from Lake Lanier, Atlanta, Georgia, United States - LL-1503 | ecosystem: Environmental > Aquatic > Freshwater > Lake | place: USA: Georgia | collected...
ATTCGTACACGGGTTCAACAGCGGTAAATGTTTCGTGGAGAGTTTGTTGGTCAGCATTGAATTCATGCGTACCTTCACGTGCACTCCAGCCAAAGCTGACACCCTGCACTTGATCAAATGGCACGACGTTTATTTCTTCCCAATGATCTTGACCGACATCGGCGATCCAGAGATCGTTAGTAACGGGGTCAAGTGAGGCGCGCCATGGGTTACGCAAACCAACGGCCCAGGCTTCGCCTGTATTCCATTGACCAGCAATTTGGGTGAGTTTCCAAATCTTCCCGAGCGGAGAAGTGATATCAAGGGCATGTCGTTGCGGATCGTTTGCAAATCCACCGTCACCCATAAATACGTATACGGCGCCATCTGCATCAACCATGATGTCACCACCATTATGATTTGGATACGGCTGTTTGATTGTGGTGATGATCGCGTGTGAAGCCTTATTGAAAGTTCCATCATCGCTCATTGAAATTGAAGCAATAACGGTGTCACCAGCAAGGTTTGTGTAGTTGACGTAACCATTTGATCCGTCAGGAGCAAAGGCGAGACCCAGTAAACCTTGTTCGCCTTCAGCAGTTGTGAGATCACTGATATCTAAAACTTGCTTTCCTTTGGTTCCATCACTAGAGAGTTCATAGACATTCCCGGTTCGTTCGACGATGTACGACTGCAGTGTTGGGGAATGACGTATCGCGATATCAACTGGGTCGGCATACCCATTGATCGGTGTACCAAGAGTTGCTATAAACGTAGGCTCAGCAGAAACAGTTGTCGAGACATCGGTTGTTGCGATCGTGGTTGATTCGACAACAGTGGTGCTATCAGCAGTCTTATTTGACGAACTGCAGGCAACCAGTGACAGCGATGCAAGGGTGGCAATTGCGCCGAAACGAATGCGGGTAATTTTCATTACGAACGCTCGCGACGAATCAGACCTTCTTGAACAACGGTGATCGCAAGGTGCCCATCGTGGGTATAAATCGACCCAGTCGCCAACCCGCGTGCGCCTGAAGTTGTTGGTGTCATCTGGTCGTACAACAACCATTCGTCGGCGCGGAACGGACGATGGAACCACATGGCGTGGTCGAGACTGGCCATTTGCAATCCGCTATCGGTCCAGTTGAGACCGTGCGGCAAAACTGTTGTATCGAGAAGAGTCATGTCACTGGCATAGGTCACGATGCATGCATGCAAGGTGGGATCGTCAGGCAGCGTGCCATCAGCGCGCAACCACACTTTTTGTTGCACCGTTGGTGTGCGAGAACGTGACATGGGGTCGCCGTCGACGTATCGGATATCGATGGGCCGCGGTCGGTCGTACCATTCGCCAAGGAGATGCTTGTGGGGAGCCATGCGCGTTTTGAAGTCGGGAAGGCTTTCGGCGTCCGGGACATCGGGCATTGGCACCTGATGTGAGAGGCCGTCTTCGGGAGCGTGAAAGCTGGCCTGCAAGTTGAAGATGGCCTGGCCGTGCTGAATCGCGACGACACGACGGGTCGAGAAGCTTTTGCCGTCGCGGATGCGGTCGACGTCGTACAAGATGGGGGCGGTGGGGTCACCTGGACGCAAGAAGTAGGCGTGAAGCGAGTGCACCCGACGGTCACGGTCGTCGATCGTCCGTGAGGCGGCCACGAGGGCCTGACCGGCGACTTGACCACCGAAGACGCGCTGGCGATTTTCTTGGGGCGAGCGGCCTCGGAACATATTGACCTCAATGGCTTCAAGGTCAAGGAGGGAGATCAGATCGTCAAGGGCTTCAAACACCCTTACATCATGACACGCAAGAGCGTGTTTCACACGTGGTTCTTGGCTAGCGTCTCGCCCGTGGCACTTTTACCCTTGAACCCAGATGAACTTCTCTCAACAACCCGCGCTGTACGTAAGCGCCTCGATTTTGACAAGCCAGTTCCGGACGAACTGATCCGCGAATGTGTGGCTTTGGCTATGCAGTCACCTTCGGGCTCGAACAGCATGACGATGCAGTTCATCATCGTGAAGGACGAAGCCAAGCGCAAGGCCATCGGTGCTGTGTACCGCGAGTGCTTCTCGCAATACCAGGCCATGGACGGCGTGTACATCCGTACGATCGACAAAGGTGATGCCGATCTGAATAAGCAGCAGCAGCGCTCAGCCGACTCGGCTGACTACCTCGGCGATCACATGGGTGATGCACCGGTATTGGTGATTCCGTGCAACGTCGGTGGACGTACCGAAGCCGCAGGCGGTCTGGGCATGATGGCCTCTTCGGTCATGGCAAATATTTTGCCCGCCATGTGGAGCTTCATGTTGGCTGCTCGTGCCCGTGGAATGGGAACCGCATGGACCACCGTTCACCTCATGATGGAACAGCAAGTTGCTGACATCTTGGGAATTCCGTTTGACACTGTGCAACAGGTCTGTTTGTCGCCATTGGCATTCACCAAGGGAACCGACTTCAAAGCTGCCGCACGTCCCGATGCAGAAACGATCATCCACTGGGATAAGTGGTGATCTCTGCGCAACTGCGCGAATTAGCTCTTGCAACAACTGGCTTTATGCCCGTTGATGAAGGTGATGCATTACATGAAGCAGCACTCGCTGCAGCGCGTTCGTTACCTGGTTTGCCGTTACTTGAGGTTGGTTCGTATTGCGGACGTTCAACTATTTGGTTAGGTGATGCGGCGCGTCAAGCGAACACCGTTCTCTTTGCCGTTGATCACCATCGCGGTTCAGAAGAAAATCAACCGGGCTGGGAATGGCACGACGAAACATTGGTTGATTCGGTCATTGGAAAGATGGACACGCTTCCGTTTTTTCGCCACGCGATGTTTCGCGCCGACTTAGAAGAACATGTCTTGGCCGTTGTTGGTCAATCTCCAATAGTTGCGAAAAATTGGACGAGTTCCTTGGCATTTTTGTTTATTGACGGAGGTCATGGTATTGAACCGGCGCGGCTTGATTACGAACTCTGGACGCCGCATGTTGCAGTCGGCGGCACATTGGCAATTCATGACGTGTTTCCCGATCCAGCCGATGGTGGTCGTCCGCCGTATGAGCAGATTTACTTGCCAGCGATTAAGAGCGGTCGTTTTGAAGATGTATCAGCAACGGGAAGTTTGCGCGTATTGCGTCGTGTGAAATAACACGTGAAGTATTAAACCGGTCGTTGAGCAGAACGTAATCCGGCCCAGGCCAGATCGCTCACTTGACGAGCAATGAGTTCGGGATCGAACTCGCCACCAAGACGTAACAAGCGACGCGAAACGCCCTCGGCCAAACCAACGAGCGCATGGGCCAATGTGCGGCGGTGTTCGGGATCGATGTCGGCAGTAATCAACGGCTCAATGGCATCGGCAACTTGTGATTGAAACTTGCCAGCCGCTTCGCTGAATTCGGGATCGCGACGCGAGCCACCACCGAACAAAAGTTGAAATGCATCGTGATCGTCATAGACCCACTGAAAGTAGGCGCGAAAACCAAGTTCGGTGCGGCGACGCCCGTTGCTCTGGGCAATCTCGGGCGTCGTGATGACTTCGAGCATGCGTGCGCCGGCATCTTCGATGAGTGCCAAATAGAGCTCGCGCTTTGATTCGAAGTGTTGATACAAAACAGGCTTAGTGATTCCCGCCGCTTCGGCGACATCGTTCATCGATGTTTGGTGGTAGCCCTCACGAGCGAATACGTCGAGCGCAACTGCAAGCAATTGTTCGCGTCGTTCGGCAGCTGGCATTCTTAATGACATAACGACCTCACGGTACCTTTATAAACCCTGAGCGACATCATCTTTCTCGGCAGCCTTGACGGCGTATCCGAGAACGATGGCAGGAGCAAGAAGAATGGAACCGATCACCATGCAGATGGTGATGAAGGTGACCATGGTTTCGTTGAAATCGACGATGAAAGCCACGACGAAAAGTGTGATGGCTGCTGCAAAAAGTAGATATCCGAGCCGATTGGCGCGCTTGGTCCACAACGCAATCATCGCCCTTCGAGCGCGGACTGGGTCGGAAGACGAACGTGGGCTTTCGGGAGCACTCATGACACTTTTAGCCTAGGGGGGCAGGCTCACATACTCACGACGGGCTACCGTTCGCATGTGGCAGTTCTTGTGGAATGGTTTGAATCGGTATGCAAGGTGGTTATTGACCGCCCCGATAAGCGCAATGCAGTCGATCTGGCGACGCTGGTGGCGTTGTGTGAAGCCCAAGCCGCAGCGGTATCTGGTGGCGCACGCGTACTGGTAATGACAGGTACACCGCCAGCTTTTTGTAGCGGAGCCGATCTGGGCGGAGTTGAGCTCGGCGAATTCACCGACACGTTGTTGTCGGTCTTGCATGGATTCGGATCAATGGACTGTCTCACATTGGCATCCATTGATGGGCCTGCGCTTGGTGCAGGTTCGCAATTGGCTGCTGCGTGTGATTTACGAATGGCGACACCAAAGAGCAAGTTTGGAGTTCCGGCGGCAAAGTTAGGTTTGGCTGTTGATTCGTGGACGGTTGAACGCCTTGGACGCGAAGCGGGTTGGAGCGCGGCACGTTACATGCTGTTATCGGCCGAAGCGATTCATGCTGATGAACTCGTTGGTGGATTTGTGCACCGACTCGGAACACTTGATGATGCAATGATTTGGGCTCATGAGATGTCGACTCTTGCGCCACTCACAATCAAAGCGCACAAGATGGCGCTGGAACATTTGGCTGGTGCCGATATTTCACTTGACGCAGTTGAACACGCGCGACTTGCTGCATGGGCTAGTAATGACGCCAATGAAGGACGTCAAGCATTTCTAGAAAAACGCAAACCAGATTTTCTCGGTCGTTGAAATAATGCGTAGTTGATTTTCAGTTCATCTCTTTGTCGCGGGCACGTATTGACAAAAAGACCCGCCAGAAGATAACGATCATGCCGAGAAACATGACGAGGAACAACAACAGTTGTTGCCAGCCGCCACGATCACTTGAACTTGTTGGTTCTCGACCGCAATCAGGGAGTGGACTTGAGCTAATGCAAGTTGTGAGATCACGGCCAAGGTTCATGAAGTCATTTTCAGTTGTGGGCGGCTGCGTGTCAGCTGGGGGAGTTGTCGCGAATGCGGGCGATGAACTCACGAGTCCGCCACCGAGCGCCAACGTGATGGCGAGTAGTGCGGTGGTCAGGATCCGGCGAATGTTCACCCCTTCATCGTGCCACTTCAAATCACGAAACGGTGATTCTGGTGCATGATCGTGACGGAATACGCAACGATGCTGCACCAGAAGCACAATTGACTTTTTGTACGAGGGGTCGGCTTTAAGGGTTCCGCTATGGGCGACTACGATCAGTGAGGTGACCATTCGCCGCACTGTCCTAGTTGTTGACTTTGGTGCGCAGTACGCACAACTCATTGCTCGTCGAGTGCGTGAGCACCGGGTGTATTCCGAAATCGTCCCGCACACCATCACTGCCGCCGAAATTGCTGCCAAGAATCCGGCTGCGATCATCTTGTCGGGTGGGCCGAAGAGCGTGCATGTTGAAGGTGCACCTCGTCTTGACTCCAAGGTGTACGAATCGGGTGTTCCGATCTTGGGTATTTGTTATGGCGCTCAATTAATTGCTCATCAACTCGGTGGTGAAGTCGGTCGGGGTTCTCGTGGTGAATACGGTCGTGCGCAAATGACCCGCATTGCCGGCTCGACCTCGACCTTGTTCACATCAGAATTTCCCGATGTGCAAGAAGTCTGGATGAGTCACTTTGATGCGATTTCGCAAGTGCCCGCTGGCTTTACAGCAACTGCGTCAACCCCCGAAGCTCCCGTTGCTGTTCTCGAAAATGCAGAGCGCAAAATCTGGGGTGTGCAGTATCACCCCGAAGTAGTTCACTCTCCGTTTGGTGCTCAGGTCATTGAAAACTTCTTGCACAACCTTGCGGGCTGCGATGCCAGTTGGACTATGGGCTCGGTGATTGATGAACAAATTGCCTTGATTCGTGCGCAGGTGGGCGACAAGCGTGTGATCTGTGGTTTGTCGGGTGGCGTTGATTCGGCAGTTGCTGCAGCGCTGGTGCATCGCGCGATTGGTGCACAACTCACGTGTGTGTATGTCGACACTGGCCTGATGCGCAAAGGTGAAAGCGATCAAGTTGTCGAAACTTTCAAACGCAATATGGGTATTGAGTTAATTCATGTTGATTCGGGCGCCAAGTTCTTTGATGGTCTCAAAGGAACGACCGAACCCGAGGCCAAGCGCAAAATTATTGGCGAGCTATTCGTACGAGTTTTCGAACAGCACACGGGTGGCGTTACCGATGCCGAGTTCTTAGTTCAAGGAACCCTGTATCCCGATCTCATCGAAAGTGGCGGCACTGATGGCACCGCCTCGGTCATTAAGAGCCACCACAACGTAGGTGGCCTGCCCGCCGACATGACGCTCAAGTTGGTCGAACCTCTTCGTGCCTTATTTAAGGACGAAGTTCGCCGACTCGGCAGCGAATTGGGTCTGCCCGACGAAATTGTCTGGCGTCAGCCTTTCCCGGGTCCGGGCCTTGGGGTGCGAATTATCGGCGAAGTGACACCTGACAAGGTGGCTATTTTGCAAGAAGCCGATGCCATTGTTCGTGAAGAAATCCGGCTGGCCGGTCTTGAACGCGAGATCTGGCAGGCCTTTGCGGTTTTGCCCGATATTCGTTCGGTGGGCGTGATGGGTGACGAGCGCACCTATGCCTATTCAATCATTATTCGGGCTGTGACCAGCGACGATGCCATGACCGCCGACTGGGCCCGTCTGCCATTCGATCTGCTTGAACGCATGTCGAACCGCATTATTAGCGAGGTTGACGGGGTCAATCGGGTGGCTTATGACATCACCTCAAAGCCGCCCGGCACCATCGAATGGGAATAGCCCGACTGCAACACATTCGTCATATTCGCTAGCCTGCCAAGGGTCATGTTGAGTCTTCGTCCAAATCCCCGATTGCGCCGTATGGCTGCCCAGGTTTTGGTGAGTGCCATGTTGCTTGGAACCGTCGGAGTCGTTGCGGTTGAACGCCCGGCTGCTGCCGACTCGGTTGATGATGCCAAGCGCCGAGTACGTCAGATGGCTGACCAACTCGAGGCCGCCGAAGCTGAAGCCGATCGCTTGTCTGAAGAGCTGGCGATTGCCAGTGACGATAAGGCGCAACTCGAAGTGAGCATTGCTCAAACCGAGGCCGACATCGCAGTTAAGCAAACCGAACTTGGTGGCTTGCAAACTCAGATGTCCGACCTGGCTGTCGAGGCCTTTGTAGGTGGTGGTCGTGGTGGAAGTATCACTGGCTTGTTGGCTCCAGGTGGTGGCCCAAATGAATCGGTGCAAAAGCAGTCGCTGACGGAAATCGCTCTCAATGTCGGTTTCGCAACGACTGACGAACTTGATTCAGCAATCACCGATCTGGCGCATCTCACGGATCAACTCAACAAACAGAAGAAGCAAGCCGAAGATTTAGCAAACAACATCGTTGGTCTACAAGACAAGACCGACAAAGAAATTTCTAAGTACACCAAGTTGAAGGCCAAAGCCGAAAAAGAGCTTGGAAGCGCGCTGGCAGCAGAAAGAGCACGGCGCGCTGCTGCTGCGGCTGCGGCTGCTCGTGCGCAAGCAGCGGCATTTGTTGCATCGCGTGGTGATGGAATTCCTAATTCTCCAGGCGAGGCTGCGACGAAGGTTTTTGATCCCTCGTCAATCCCGTCAACGAGTTCTCGTGCCGCGATTGCAGTAGCTGCCGCAAAAAGTCAAGTCGGAGTTCCGTACGTCAAGTTCATGTCTAAAGAAGGCGTGGGGTTTGACTGTTCAGGACTCACGACATTTGCGTGGAAGCAAGCTGGAGTTTCACTACCGCATCAATCGCGTGCGCAGTTTGCTCAAGGGCCTCAGATTCCGACTGCATACATCGAACCTGGCGACCTGGTCTACTTCCATAACCCCATTAGCCACGTTGGTATTTACATCGGTGGCGGAATGATGGTTGACGCACCTGGCGTTGGCCGAACTGTGCGATATGCCGCGGTCACCTGGGACAAAGTCGTTGGCGTGACTCGCCCGGGGTGAGCCCCGACTTGTTCATTCGGACTACGGTTTTCTTCACAAGTAGGTGAACGGAGCAGGTATGGCTGACCAGGCCAATTCAAATCCCATGAGTCTTCAGGGCGTTGATGTTGACAAAGTGTCTGCATGGCTCGTTGCGAATATTGCTGATGCTCGAGCACCATTTTTGTTTTCATTAATTGCTGGTGGACGTTCGAACCTCACCTACAAAGTCACCGATGCCAACAACGTTGGCTATGTTTTGCGTCGCCCACCGCTTGGTCACGTATTAGCAACTGCACACGACATGGCTCGTGAACACCGAATTATCTCTGCAGTCGGCAAGACTGGAGTGCCAGTGCCCAAGACTTTGGGCGTGTGCACTGATGACAGTGTGAATGATGCGCCGTTCTATGTGATGGCCTTCGTTGAAGGTGAAGTTTTAGATAGTGCTGAAAAAGCCGCGAAACTTGATCCGTCATTGCGTATCGAAGCGTCAATGAATTTGATTGACGTCCTATCTGAATTGCACGCCGTAGATGTTGATGCCGTCGGGCTTGGTGACCTTGCCAAACGTGAGGGTTACATCGAACGACAAATCAAACGCTGGAGTACTCAGTGGGAGAATTCAAAGACGCGTGACTTGCCCGAGATCGATGAAGTCGTACGACTCTTATCGTCAAAGGTTCCGCAACAACAGGGTGTCGTTATTGCTCATGGAGATTTTCGTTTTGGGAACGTTTTAACTGATGTGAAGACTGCTCGCATTGCTGCTGTTCTCGATTGGGAACTGTGCACACTTGGTGATCCACTCGCCGATCTGGGTTATATCGGCGTGTATTGGAGCGATGGGCCGTCGTCTGCTTTGCGCGCAAATGACCCGACGCCAGCTGGTGGATTTGCGAAGTATCAAGATCTCGTTGATCGCTATGCAAAAACAACTGGACGTGATGTGAGCGGCGTCGATTACTACGTGGCTTTTTCGTGTTGGCGTCTCGCAGTGATTAGCGAAGGTGTGTATGCGCGCTACTTACATGGTGCAATGGGTAAGCAAGAAGGAATTGACATGAATGCCATGCGTGCTGGTGTTGATGGATTGACAACGCGCGCGCTTGAATCTATTAGAAGACTTTTGTAAACGGAGATTGATATGAGCACAGATGTTTTAGTTGGCTGGGAAAAGGGAACTTTTACTGCTGCGTCAATTACGCACGATACGTATCGTCGTGGCACTGGTCCCGGCATCGTTGTGGTGCACGAGATTCCGGGCATTACGCCGGCAGTGACTCGTTTTGCGAACGATCTTGTTGATGCAGGTTTCACCGTCATTATGCCCGTGCTTGTTGGGACACCTGGCAAGGCCCCGAGCGGTAGTTACATGGCTTCGTCAATGGCCAAGGTGTGCATTTCGAAAGAGTTCACCAATATGGCGCTGAATCAAACCTCACCAGTGATTGCGTGGTTGCGAGCTCTTGGTCGTCAATTGAATAATGAGCTCGTCGAAAAGGGAATCAGTAGCAAAGGCATTGGTGCTCTTGGCATGTGCTTCAGCGGTGGGTTCGCGTTGGGCATGATGGTTGATGATCATCTTGTTGCGCCAGTGTTGAGCCAACCGTCGATGCCTTTCAACGTGAGCAAGAGTCGTGCCGGAGATTTGAACTTGTCACCCGATGATCAGATTGCTGTTGCGCGTCGTGCCGAAGAAGGTTGCCAAGTACTTGGCTTGCGTTTCACTGGCGACAAGTTGGTGGGGGATCGGTTTGCGTCTCTTCGCAAGTTGATCGGTGATGCATTTATTGCCGTCGAGTTGCCGTCGCAGAGCAAGAAAGATCACTCGGTGCTCACCGAGCAACGCGATGAGCCAAGTGTTCAACGCGTGATTGAGTTCTTCAACGAAAAGCTGAAGTAACGAGGATTTGCCGCGATCTATAGAGGTTGAGATCTAGCGTTACTTTGTGCTTACGCGCACATCTTTGGTATCAACAATGCATTCGCAATCGGTTTGCTTCGTTAAACCTGATTGTCGTTCGTATTGACCTTTAGACGGGGACGAGTTCTCGGCCGTCTGATGTGTAGACATGGGTGACACCGGTGGTGTGGTCAATGGTTGTGGTGTAGCCGGCAGACGCTTTATATCTGTTGTGTTTTCGACATAACGGGTCACCGTTGTCGGGTGATGTTGTTCCGCCTTCAGACCAGGGTGTGCGATGGTCGGCTTCGCACGTTAGAGCCGAGCATCCTGGCCAAATGCATTTTCTTCGCCGTAGGAAGATCGCTTCGCGGGATGAACCCGTGAATAAGCGTGACTTGCGTCCGAGATCGATCACCGTGCTTGGTGAACTCATGACAACGCGTCGTACTTGGCCGATCATGGACGCGACGATCGCATCAAACGGATCGATCGTGACGCCGGCGGTGGTTTCGCAGCGTCGTGAACCAAACGTGTCAGGCGTACCCAGCAACGAGGGCAGTGGCGAGTCATTGAGTAGCGCGGTGAGAGCGGTTTCGTAGGTCGTTGCGTCGATCACGATGTTGACAACAGGTTCTGCTGGCGCGAACCGGCCATTCGCGGCCGACGCGAAGATTGCGTAGAAGGCGTCGGCTCGTCGTTGTTTGGCCGTGCGAGCCAAATCTGAATACAAATCCAACCCTTTCGCGTCACGATCAGCGAGATCTTGGACGAGTTCGGCTTGAACATACTTTTCGAACACTTCGAGCATGAACGCGCCTTGCGCGGTACCAACTTTGGCGTCCACATACACAACGTCACCGACGGGGTGAACGGTGGCATCTCGGTCTTCGTGAATGCGTTCGCTGTCGCGGTGGGCCCCGTCGGCATCTGCGTAATGTTCCCAACGAATCATCACAGAATTGAAATCTTCATACGGCATGTCTTCGGCCCGATCGGCCAACATGTCCACAAACGCCGGCAACTCTGCAGAGACCCTTTTGTTGGCGTGAGCGGCGGCCAGTCGGCGGACTTGGGCGACACCAATGAAGCCTGAGCGAAACCGTTCACAGATTTGAGGGAACTCGACGACCATGCGCGCGACTTTCACATGATGTTTCGCATCGCCCGCACTATAAGAAATACCGG
>Ga0214919_10011355_pt1 | contig 11119 bp, 20 predicted proteins | sample LL1503_MetaG_FD_177994 | JGI IMG/M metagenome (GOLD analysis project Ga0214919, IMG submission 177994) | Freshwater microbial communities from Lake Lanier, Atlanta, Georgia, United States - LL-1503 | ecosystem: Environmental > Aquatic > Freshwater > Lake | place: USA: Georgia | collected...
AAAAGAAGAATCGAACGCATCGGATAAATTACCACGACCTTCAAACTTTGCAGCCAAAGTTTCTGCGTCCATACCGCCACGTTTGATATCTCCACCGGCGCGAGCGACCTTTAAAGAATCTGTAGAAACATCCCAAGAAAAGACCATGTTTAATCCATCAAGCTTTTCTGAAGCCTTTGAAAGCTTTCCAGAAGCGGCCGCTGTAAGAATATCTTCAATCTCACTAAAAGTTAGATCACGATTGTCATACAAATGTGCAAGATGACCGACGGCACCACCCATGTTAATCCTCGTCTTTCCTGTTTAGAGAAGGTTGGTTGACTTTCTGCGCAGACTTTAGTTCATTTTTTAAATGTGCCAAAATGTTTCTATAGTGAGCACGCTTTTCAGACCCTCTAGGATATTTGTTCCTCCAGTATTCAACTTGAGCGACTCTCTGTTGTAGATCAGAAATATGTTCATCAGAGCCCCAAGGAACTTTTTTATCTCCAGAAATATCTGCTTCGCGAATTCGGCTCTCTTTAATTAAGAGTTTGATATATTCTTTAAGATTTGATAGAACAGTCATTTTAGTTCCGCCTTTTCGATAGCGTTCTTAAAGGCCCCCCAAATATACATTCTGATGTAATCATCATCAACAAGATGAGAAGTAGAAAGACCAAAATGAGAACGAACAACTTCTAAAAATTGCGGAGTAACGTCAACCTCGAGTGTACCACCTTTTGGAAGTTGAATATTCTTTTTTACCATGTTTTGAGTTGTTGCAAATTCCATGATTTTCTCACTTCTTTTTTGGTGTGATCGGAACTGGGCCAGACGTATCTTCCGGCGATTTCTTTTTTTCTTTCTCTACTTCGGGAGCCTTGATAACATTTGGTTTAATAGATTTCTTTTCGGGACCACCTGTTTTCTTCATTTCAATTCCCGCGGGCTTATCACCAGGTTCTGTCGCGGCCGTCCCAGCGACTTCGCCTGTTACAATTTGTGATATACCCTTGAGGAAAGCTAAAAGAGCAACTTTTTCAGCATCATCAAGCGCATTGAAGTATTTTTCAAACGCTGAAGCGATGTTTTCGTCTTTGAAGGATTTTCCAGACCTAATAGAATTAAGTTTTTCGATGATGTCATCAACAGACACATCACCCTTCTTCAGCTTTTCATTTTCGCCGTTTTTCTCTTCTTCAGGCTTTTTTTCAGAAGAAGTAGACAAAGATTCTTGTTTCTCCTTTTCTTGCAACGACTTTCTTTGAAGAGCTGCTTTGACACTTTCTTCGATTACGTTAAGAAGATAAGAGTCGACGGTTTTCTTTGTCTTTTGTTCGTTTTTCATCTTTAACTCATTCAAGGGTCTTATGTTACATCCTTAATTAGGTCGATTGCAAGAATGCATAGTTTGTTTACAGGATCTACTTCAATAATTTTTGCATTAGCTATTCTATAAGGACCTGGGATGTTAATTACTTCTCCCGAATGAGCTAAAATTATTGATCTTGATCTTTTATTATATTCATTAACTAGAATGTTCCCGACAAAATTAAAAGCATCTTTTAAAGAAACTCTCATGTCTATTTTAGGGTTGGAGCCGAATTCAATTCCAACTAAATTTCCCATCAAAGAAAATTCTTTTGGATCGACAACTATAACAGCTGTTATGAAAATGTCATCGACTTGACCAAGCTCTTCTTCAGAAAGAGAACCTTGTAGCGAATCGCTGACAAGAAGTTTTGGTTCTGTATTTATTTTATCAAAAAGACTCATCGCTTACCGATGGACTATACACTATATCCTTAAAAAGGATATCAGCAAAGCTAGCATACTCTTTATCTAGCTCTGTAATCTGGTCTACATCCTTCGTACGTAATTCGAGCGTTACTTCATTTTCATCTATTGTAATAGATGCAAAATGTTGGGTCTTTGTCTCATACTCGAACAATTCAACAACAAAAGAATTACGAGCTTCTTGAGATAGAAACTTAAAAGTCTTACGAATTCTTAAAGGAGATTTTAATTTTTCCCACTTACTAGTCGCAATAATAGCGATACCTCCAGCGACTGGTTCGATCGGTAATCTTCCAAACGTCATCGGCCGGCGGGCACGTTCAATGAATGATTCATGTAACCTTGATAATTTCACAGTATAACCATACCTCCGACGACAGCCGATTCGCTGAAGCTTGAACCGTGGGTCCAAACTTTACGATTACGATCGATGACGCAAGATCCGCCTTTATACTTCATGTCTCGTTCTTGTCCAATTCTATTTGCTACTATAATATTTGCAGACGTCTCTTCTGCTAATTCAACCCAGCTGTTATCTGGATAGCCATAATCGGATCCCCAGTTTGTAAGAAGCGCGATTGTATCTACAGACCCTTTTCTATAAAATCTCTGATCTGATTTATGGAATTTATACGATTCTCTATAGTTGTTCATTACATCCCGACAAACAAGCGCGCCCAAACGACCTACTGGTGTCACGACAACAGGAACTAACGTCTCAGCAGATTCTGCCCACATTGCATCTGAACCCCAGTGGTTATGCTTTTGAGAATTACCGACTAAACCAGATGGTCCTACTATCGCAGCAGAGTTGTATAACTTTCCTTCGCAAAGTTCGACATACCCAAAAACAATATTGCAATTAAACTTTCTTGCTAAAGGAATAAAAGCCTCTGTTTGATAACCATCTCGTTCTTGCGAAACTGATGCAGCTTCCGACTTATTACGAAGAACGTACCCACTAAGACATAATTCTGGAAGAACGATGACTCGCGCACCTTTTGCTGCAGCTTCAAAAGTCAGCTGTTTTGCGACAGCCAAATTTTTATGCACATCAAGCAATGATGGCGCAAATTGGACTGCAGCAACGATGTGCGTATTGTTCATATTCATTCCTCTGTAGAGGCGGAAACTTTACGAGTTGTGCGGATAGACTTGTCGAGGAATTCCCGGAATCCTTCGAGGTCACGAACGATATCTGGATGGTCCTTGAGAAGTTTGACATCGGCGGGTGATAACTCGCCAGTGTTGCTAAGCATATCAATATAATCACTCATACTCTTAAGGACAAGAATCTCAAGTTCATCGGGGTCCATAGTACCTACAAACTTTGCCTTTTCAAGAGCCTTTACAACAGCTTGCTTTGCGCCCGATTCAGCAGCAAAGCCAAGCTCTTTTGCAATATCTTTGAATGAAGATCCGCTGACGTCTCCCATCATTACATTTTTACGATCACGACCTTTGGCTGGTTCATCTCCGCGAAGGGTCTCATCAGGATCGTCAAGCTGCATCTTTTCTAAATCTTTACGCAATCCTTTGACAGCTGGTGTACTAGGACCACGAGCAATACCAGAAACTCCATAAGGAATCTTTTTAACGGGCGGAAGCTCGGCCTCGCTCAACATCTTACGTATAGCTAGTCTAATCGTCTCTTCGACTTTTTTATTGCTCTTGTCCATTTGTTTTTTTCCTTTTTCGTCTTCTTGAACTTCTAAAGCTTGTTTAAAAGAAGCATAAATATCTGGTAACTTTTCATCAGGTAGATCATCTATCATGGTTTTTACTGCTACCTGAAATTCTACTTTAGAATCTGGTTTATAATCTGCATTGTCTGGGTTTGTCACTGCCGCAGATGGATCGACAACAGGATTAACCTTCACCACTTCTGAAGTAAAATCTCTATCTTCGAGCAAAGCTTTTACTAATTTTCGAACCTCAGATTCTTTTAAAGTCTTAGACATAAAAATATTCACTTTTCTGAAGAAAATTTAGCGTCTGTCCATCGACGACCAAAATATAAAGTAAGCAGAGGGATAAAATAAGCGCTGCAAGCTCCAGCGTCGAATTGTCTAACAGACAGTGAACCGATATGTTCGAAAATAGAAGCAACATATCCAAATGTTGTTACTAAGAATGCGATGCTTAAGAATGTAACAGATACAGACGCTTCACCAGCGCTGTTCTTCATCCAAAACCACGACGGCTTTGGAGTTTCAAGCTTTGTCTCAGAAGATTCTTGATTATCAGACATAGTAAAGGATCCTTGTCTTTCCTAAATATTAGTTAAAAGAGATTTATTTCGTAGCCTTTGAAACTGCAAAAACTGTTAATAAAGTTACGACAATCCCACCAAGAGTACCAATTCCAGCCCATATAACGGGACTTGTTTGAGCATCTTTCTCTTTTTTTAATTGGTCATTAAGAATGAATATTGATTTATTTTTTTCTTCTATTTCAGCTTGAAGAATTTTCTTATCCGCTCCAAGTTGAGTTTTAACGTCAGAAACTTTTTTATCGCACTCAGCTAATTGTTTTTGGACAGCATTTGATACTTCTATGTGAATATTCTCTTCCATAGATTGAATCTCTACGATTATATCTGCCACGGCTGCAGGAGATAATAGCACACCAGTAAATGGTGCTTTTTGATCTTTTCTCATTGGAGAAATTGCTTTGCCAGGATCTTTTTCTCCTGGTGCTAATTTGACAGCAGGAATAATATTGCTGATATCAGGATCTGGCGAAGGAGATTTATCTTGCGCATAACATACCCTTGGCCATAAGAATGAAGTAAGAATGACCGTAGAAATTATCTTCTTAAATTTCATTTTTATTCCTCTGGAAGAATGACTTTGAATCCTGTCACTTCAGATAGTTTTTTTGCTAATTCTTCAGGTTTATCGCTGTATTGCTTTACAATCTTTTTAGCTTCTTCCTTCTTCTTTTCATCAAAAATTTTTTTAGAAGCTTCATATTGTTGTTCTATAACAGCCATTCGATCTTTATATTTCTTTTCATTTTCTTCGTAAGACGCTCTTTCTTCATCTCTAATCTTATTTAGTTCTTGTATTTCTTTGGTATGAGAATCTTGAATTTGTTTGATTATCTCTAACGAATCATCATTCTTCTTTTTGAAGAAAAGAATCCCCGCAAATATACCAAAACCAGCGATAAAAAACCCCCAAAACCTTCCAAAAAAGCTTTTTATTTTATCTAAAATTTCCATATCAAATTTTATCAGTTGGGTTTTGAAGGGCCTTCTTTGGGCTTTAAAGTATAATCGGCTTGTTTATCTTTCTTCTCTACCTGCATGTTTACTAATTTCAAAATAACCTGCTCATGCTGATTTAAACGATCATTTATCGTAATCAAAGCATCGGCAATTTTTTTTGTCTCATTCGCAATTAAAGAAATACTTTGTAACATTTTTTTAGTAAGACTAGAAGATGCTAATGAATCTTCAAAAAAATCTTCGATTATTACTCTAAGTCCACTTTTAGAATTCATGAATCATTGCCTAGACCATTAATTATATTATACAACGTTTCGCTATCTAAATCTCCGATGGTTTCTCTTTCCTTGCGTTTTTTCTCTACCGTTCCAGATAAAGCTTTCTTTAATTTTCTATTTACAATAGAGTCAATAATGGATTGACCTTTAACAGTATCTGAAGCAACTAATCTAGCAAATTCATCAAAAAGTTCTTGCATTGAAATGTCATGTTTAAAGAGCTTCGCGCGGAGAGCAAAATGAACTTCCTTGCTAATTTTAAAGTGAACGCACTTTCTATCTGTGAATAAGTCCGCTCGCATCAAGCACCTAATCCTGGTCCTGCACGATCAGCAGTCGGCTGCTCGTATTCTTCATCCTCAACATCAGCTTTTGATTTACCAACTTCTAATCCATGTTGATCAAGCAAGTTAGCTTTAAAAGCTTCTACAACATCAGGTTCATAACCCTTAAGAAGGAAATTTATAGCACGACGAAGAATAACATCACGAACCTCTAAAAGAGAGTCATAATTCTCAATTAATCTGATAACACTATTAACAAAGTTATCAACGTCTAGATCTTCAGACGTTAATTTTTTTGACTCTTCTTTATCTTCTCCTTCAGCTTCTTCAGCTTCTTCAGCTTCTGACAAGAAACGACGGACCAGCGATCGAAAATCTTTGCCTTCATTTTTTGAAGCTTTTGATTCAACTTCATAATCAATTAGATAATTGTCAATTTGAGAGTCTAAGGAATCTTCGCCTTTTTCTTGTTTTTCTTTTTCGCCAACTTCGACAATACTCTTTTTGACTTCTTCAGAAATCAATTTACGAAGCTGATTTAATTTTAAAGAAGACATCACTTTACCACCTGAGCGATACCTTCAGCTTTTTTAATACGATCCTCTATAACAGTCCAATTAAATTCTCTCATTTGAGAAACTAAATAAGACTTTTTGTCGTTGAGGTAATCGCGATAATAAGCGTGTTCCCACATATCAATAACAATTACTGGATAAAGGCCAACCGGAACATTACCACTGTGCTCGTCTATCATGATGTTAACATACTTACGAAGGAACATATGATAACCTGTGACTGCCCAACCTGCTCTTGACGCCAACGCGCAAGCCATAAAATCGCGTTGCCAGTCTTCGAAAGTACCGAAATCTCTTTCCAACCTCATGTAAGATATTGAATCCATAACAACTTCGCTATGGGGATCAAAACAATTAGAGAAATACAACTCATGTAACCACATCGCATTTAGATTAAATGTCTCATCATTTTTTAATGATCGATAATCATTATGACGAGAATTAACATCAGAGCGTTCTGCGGTGTCGAGCTTCGCTGAAATCTTATTAAAAGATTCGATGTATCCTTTATAAAGTTCTTCATGAGCAGATTTTGTCTTTTGAGAAATAAACTCGCTAACCTGCTTAAAAGGCTTAGGTTCGTGAACAAAAGCTTCATCTAGCTTTGGAAGTTTGGATGTAACTGTTGTATCAACGGCTTGTTTAACAAAGCCTTTTAACATTTTATCTAATTCGTTTTTGTCAATCAAGCTCATATTCGTTCTCCAAAGTTTCCTTGTCTAATAAAAAGTCCTCGCCTTCAGGCGTTTTTAAAATAATATCCCGAGAACCTACAGAAACTACAGTATAAAGAACTTGACTCTTTTTATGACGGACTTTAAGGTCTTGAGAGATGACATCTTTTTCATCCCCATCTACCTTTGTTTTAAAAGTCAAATCAACCTCTTCAGTGAGAGCAGCGACTTTATTCGTCCATTCTTCCCGCATAATTTTGAGTATGTCTTCTTCTTGTAACTTTTTCATGGAACCCTGCTTCTAATTATAGCCTCTTCTAAACTAAGAACCTCTATTCCTACAGAAGTTAAAATTTCTAATCCAGACGTATCTCTATAAGGTACTTCATATACAACTCTTGAGATCTCTGCATTGACAATTAACTTTGCACAAGCTCTACAAGGAGAATGAGTTAAATACATGTGCTTTTTCTTATGAAAATTAAAATCGCATTTAACTAACGCATTAGCTTCAGCGTGAATAAAACCACTTTGTCCTGGTTCAAAAGATTCTTGCTCGTTTGGACCACCTTTATAATTTCCGTTGTAACCTATAGACAACATTTGAGTATTGTCTTCTGATACAACAATAGCGCCAACTTTTAAACGTGGATCGTAAGAACGATGAGAAATAATATGAGCGATTGATATCCAGGTTTCAGGCCAAATTATTCTTGACATTGTCATAAAAATTATAATTTTGGTTGATTTATGTTCAACTCTCTGGGTTCATTATCAATGGATGGCACCGAGCGCATCGAGGTTCATAAAGTTCAGAACCGCCAACTTCTATTTCATCTCCGCCTGTTTGCTTTTTATAAGTGTAATAAGCATCTCTATTACAAACTACGCACACAGCGCTCAACTTTTCAATTTTTGTCGCCCAAGGTAACATTTTTTCAATTTCATCGAATGGTTTTCCAGCAGCAGATAAATCTAAGCTTGATACAACTACAGAATATCCACTTCTATATAGCCAAGTAAGCACTTCGGCAATCCCAGGTATCATGAATGCTTCATCAACAGCGATGACATGTGGATTGTCATCCCATTCTGCTAATTTCTCCAATATATCACTACCAATTTTTACACAAGTCGCTGGTATCTTCCACCCGCTGTGAGATGCAACATTATCTGTGCTGTAACGATCATCTAACTGAGGCTTAAAAACAGCTATTCTTTTTCCTTGATATTTAAATCGATCAAGAACCGATAACAAAGATGTCGTCTTTGCAGAGAACATCGGCCCACAAAATACTGTAAATGTAGCTGTCATGGTTTTGCAAAATACCTATACCCTTCAAAAGAAGTAGAAAGTAACAAACTATTTGCAAGATCAGCATCATTAATCTTTAATGCACGATGAGATGCTAAAACTTGGCACCAATCAGTCCAATATTTTTTATTTAATTCTGAAAATCCAGAAATTTGATTTAAAGAATTTATAATCTCAATCGAAGATTTAGCTTTTCTAATATCTTTCTCTACCGTTAATAGATCTTGAAGAGGAGGATTACCAGGCATCTGAGGCATCTCTAAAACATTTCGATAATCCTGCTTCTTATCTTCCTCTAGTATTTTCTCGACCATTTTAAAGTGCCTCTCGTAGACATGAAGAGATGCGCTCAGGTGCGTGTAAGTTCCCAGTCCGATAGGCCGACCCAATTCATTTGTGAGCTGAACTGCCAAAAGCTCCTGAAAGATGGTGAATGCTGGAACATCATAGGCTAATCCAAGAATCACATCGGACGATCTCATTGAAGTCATCATATGGACCTTGTCATTCCTCAAGAAAAACTGAAGTGATAACGTGCAAGGAACATCGAGCTTGGCGTACTTGCTGTCTTGCGGCATTCTAATGTGAATCACAGCCCTACGAGAATCAGGATCAAGCTTCAACTCATTCTTAACATATTCCCATTGTGTCCATGTCCCCTCTTCAGGACCTTGGTAGGAATGATGTTTAAAGATTCTAGACCCATATGAGCTGTTTGCTGTGGTACCATCATCAGAGATCTTCGACCAAAATGCAGAATAATTCGAAATCCAATCGGTGGAGTTGTTTCCACTCAAATACCAAAGAAGCTCTGCAACCATGTAGTGAACAGACAAATCTCTACCAGGAACATACGGAATCCTATTTCTTGGATTTAGTATCTTGAACTGATATCCAAGTATCTCTTTCACCTTCATTCCGCGAGGAGATGATGTGAATTCAGGATGTTCGTATACGTCCTTGGCGATATCGACATATGCTTCGGTAAAGTTATTATAGACTTTCATGTTATGCCTTGAGACTCAACTTCTTAATCATATCCCAGTTCTCATCATACCACTTGATGGTACGATCAAGACCCTCCCAAAACCTAACTAAAGGAGTATATCCAAGAACTTCTGTCGTTCTAGAGACATCTGCCAACGTATGCATGACATCGCCCGACCGCCATGGTGCATCATGATATTTAGCATTTGGAAATTTTGATAAAAGATATTTTAGAATCTCTTTATTCGAGTTTCTATCTCCACACGCTACATTAAGAGGTTCCGCCTTTAACACTCTGTCTGTTTCTCCAGCAAGAATGCATGCAGCGACGGTGTTATCAACATAACACATGTCTCTAGATTGAGTTCCGTCACCATCGGATCTCATCGACCGGCCGGAATAAATAGCTGTAAGCCAAGCAGACACTGCTGTCGAATACGGCGAATCACCAAGCTGGTTTGGACCAAAAACATTAAAAAATCTGAGGCATGCAGAGTCTAGACCATAGAGATCATAATACATTTTCAAATAATCTTCGATGATAGACTTCTGTAAGGCATACGGAGATTTTGGACTCTTTGCATAAGAAGTAGAAGTTGGAAGCACGTCTGCTCCTCCATATACGGAGGAAGAAGAAGCAAAAACGATTCTTTTTACATTTCCTTTGCACGCGTCAATAAGGGCAAGACTCTTTCCAACGTTTACTTCATTTGTTTCTACGGGAAATTCAACTGAATAGCTTACTCTTGGAATCGCAGCTAAATGAAAAACAACATCATAAGCTTTATTCTTAATTCTTTGAAGGATTAAGTTATGAGAAAAATCCTCAGCATAAAGACTACATTCTACAGGAACAAAATGTTTATTCCCTGCAGAAAGATTATCTACAATCTCTACGCTATGACCAAGAGACACAAGCTTCTTTGCTAAATTGCTACCAATAAACCCAGCGCCGCCCGTAACTAAAGCTTTCATATTTTCTCCGTTTCAGTCATTATAGATCATTAAAAGTCATAAGTTCAACCAGCTTCTAATGTCCCTGATTTCCCTTTCTAAATCTTCATCATCAACGTTTAGCACAAACGTCTTACAAGATGTCCACTTAGAAAAATTTTCGTACTGTTCGTCCAACTTTTTCAGCATATCAGAATCAACATAATCATGAAGATCATCTTTTATACCTTTATAGCTCTTCCTTCTACAGATGATAATCTGTCCACCAGCTTCAGAAAATTTCGAATCAATTTTTCGTAAGACATCTTCATTAGAATCGCGACCAAATACTCTAGAATAAACCCACTCAGAAGGATAGTAACGATCCATTATGACATTTGGCTTTACCTGCTCAAGAAAAGTGGTCAAAAAGGTTCCACCGTACACTAAAAGATTTTTGAAATATTCAGGTGTCCGTAAATCAGTAGACCATTCATCTGTATTTTTAAAGTAAGCGTGGCCTAGCCGACGGGCAAGCTCAGAAGATATCTCTGACTTTCCGCATCGGTCTGGACCTTCAAACGCTATCATCATCGACTTTCGCCCTTTGCAACTCTCTCAAGAAGATCGACTCTAGTCTCTGGTCGAGGATCAATCACTGTCCTAAGAGCTTTCTCTTGAGAATTTACAAGATCGATCCTATCTTCTAAAGACATATCAAACAGCCACTTTACCTTTTCTACCACATCTTCAGTTGACTTGACAACTAAATCTCCATCTAGTCCGACTGGCCTTGCATGAACATACTCATATGGAATGAGAGCAGGTACTCCACTCTTGATTGCCTCAAAGAAACGGCCTGTAATATTTCCATATGGAACATAATCGTCCTTTGTAATATGAGTTACCGCGATAGAACTGTTGAAAGCAGGAAAAATATCCTTGTAAGACAATCTACCACCGAAGGCGATATGCGGAAATGATGAGATCAACTCCTTGGGGTCTTTTCTTTCAGGAGACTTCTGGAGCCAGTTTCCATAGACTGTCGTCTGTATTCCCAAC
>Ga0214919_10011357_pt1 | contig 11118 bp, 13 predicted proteins | sample LL1503_MetaG_FD_177994 | JGI IMG/M metagenome (GOLD analysis project Ga0214919, IMG submission 177994) | Freshwater microbial communities from Lake Lanier, Atlanta, Georgia, United States - LL-1503 | ecosystem: Environmental > Aquatic > Freshwater > Lake | place: USA: Georgia | collected...
AGCGACAGTCCATTAATGGCTGAAGCAAAAAAAATAAAGAAACAAACAGATAATTATTTAAATTTAATAAAATGAGTAAACTAAGAAGAAATATGGGTGCTAACACCCCTTCTGTTGTAGAAACAAAAAGTTTGAAAGCCTTAAAAGCGAAGACAGGTAACTTGTATGAGTCTATCTCTATTATCTCTAAAAGAGCCAATCAAATTAGCATTTCTGTAAGAGAAGAATTGCACAGTAAATTAGAAGAGTTTGCGAGTCATACCGACAGCTTAGAAGAAATTCATGAGAACAAGGAGCAAATTGAAATCTCTAAGGCTTATGAGCGTATGCCGAATCCTGCTATTTTAGCCACTGCTGAATTTATCGATGACAAAATATATTACCGTAAAAACGAAGAAAGCGATTTATTCCGCTAGTATTTGCTTCTACAAAATTAAAAACGTCCCGGAACTATTGAGGTATCGGGACGTTTTTGTATTTTAGGGTTAAATAGATAGGCTATGTGTAAGAAATTATTATTTACCATTATTATGTTTGTTTGCGCTGTGCATTCTATACATGCACAAGAGTTAGCCGCTACTATCACCATTCAGTCTAGTAAGGTTGACAACCAAGTCGATTCTAAAATATTTCCTCAATTGCAATCTCAATTAAAAGATTTTATCAATCAGCGTAAATGGTCCAATGATGCCTTTTCAAGTGAAGAGAAAATTGATTGTAGCTTTTATATTACAATAGAATCTGTGGCTGCGCCAAACGTATACGATGCCAAATTAAGTATTGTTTCCAATAGGCCTGTTCATAATGCGAGTTATAACAGCTCTGTATTAAATATGCAGGACGCTAAGTTTACGTTTAAATATCAACTTTCTCAGCCTATTGAATTTAATGAAAATAGAATTCAAGGCGCCGACCCCTTAGAGTCGAATTTAACTGCCACCCTAGCTTATTATATTTATATTATTTTAGGGCTAGATTATGATTCCTTCGCGCCAAAAGCCGGTATGCCTTATTTTAATAAAGCACTTAATGTAGTATTCAATGCACCAGAGGGCAGTGGCATTAGTGGTTGGAAAAGCTACGATGGCCAAAGAAATAGATATATTCTAATAGATAACTTAACCAAGTCTGGCAACGACAAAGTGCATGATATTATGTATAGTTATTATAGAGACGGTTTAGATCAAATGACAGAAAAGCCAGAACTGGCGAAAAGTAATATCTTAAATGCTTTAATGAATTTACAAGAGTTGAATGAGGGGGCTGTCAGCGGAATGCTTATCCCTATCATTATGCAAGCTAAATTTTCTGAAATAGTCGGCATTTTTAGTAAATCAGATAAAGCCACTCGAAAACAATTACTTACTACTTTATCTTTATTAGATATTGCAAATATTAACAAGTATAAAGAAAAGCTCGAATGAAAAAGTTAATTATACTTTCTTGCATTTTACTGGGCTGTTCTTCGCCATCAGTGAGGGATAAGCGCGTTGATAGCAGAACCATGCAAAGAGTGGTTTGGCAGTTAATGCAGGCCGATGAGTATTATACTAGGGTATCTGTGGTAGATAGTACCTGGAAAGCAGACAAGAAAAATATAGAATTTTACCAGCAAATCTTTGATTTAAATAAAGTAGATAGAGTTGAATTTTACAATACTATCGATTATTTACAAAGACATCCCATAGAATTCAAAGAATTAATGGATTCGGTCAATGAGCTTTCGAAAAGAGAAAAAAAATAATATAATAACATAGGCTTTAAACTAGAATTCGCTAAAGAATTTTACTTTTGTGTCCTTAGCATTTAAACAATAAAAATACAATAAACATGAGCAATTTAATGGGTAAACCAGCACCGGCATTTACACTTTTTGATACAGAAAAAAAAGCGGTAAACTTAGCAGACTATAAAGGAAAAAATGTAGTAGTCTTATTTTTCCCTTTAGCTTTCACAGGCGTTTGTACAACAGAATTATGTAGTATTAGAGATAACATTGGAACCTACAACGCTGCTAACGCAGTGGTATTAGGTATTTCTGTAGACTCTTTATTTACTTTAGGTAAATTCAAAGAAGAACAAAAATTAAATTTCTCTTTATTAAGCGATTTTAATAAAACAGCTATTGCTGATTATGGAGTGAAGTACGATGTATTCCCTGCTTTTGAAATGCAAGGTGTAAGTAAGCGTGCAGCTTTTGTAGTAGACAAAGAAGGTGTTATTCAATATGAAGAAATTTGTGCTACACCAGGCGACTTGCCAAATTTTGAAGCCATTCAAACGACTTTGAATAAATTGAACTGAAACGTCGCTAATTGTTAGGGCTTTATAAAATATAAGCCCTAACAATTTTGACATCTTATGATTTTTTAAAAAGGGTTCCAATAAAATGGAACCCTTTTTTGTTAATTTCTATCGATCGCAAACTTCTACAATCAAAAATTTTAAGTAGTGTGTGTTTTCCATACCCCAAATAATAGGATGGTCACTTGACTGCGACTGATAAGTTACCTGACGTATTCTTTTCTTGGCATCCCAGGCAGCCATTTGAATAGTCTCTAAAAATAATTCAGGGCTCACCAGGTTGGTGCAACTTGATGTTACTAAAAAGCCACCATTACGAAGCATTTGCATACCTCTTAAATTAATTTCTTTATAACCCGTAACGGCTTTATCTATATTATTTCTACTTTTTGTAAAGGCTGGAGGGTCCAACATCACCACATCATATTTTCTACCTTCCTTGCCCCATTTTTTTAATACATCAAATGCATTCATGGCTTCAAACTTCACTATATGATCTAGTTTATTTAAAGACGCATTTTTGTTGGCCTGTGCAACTGCACTTTCTGAAATATCTATACCTAAAACCGACTTTGCGCCATAATGTGCAGCATGTATTTCAAAAGTACCTGTATAGGTAAAGGCTCCTAATACATCGGCACCTTTCACAATTTCTTTAATAGCCCTTCTATTATCTTGTTGGTCTAAAAAATAACCTGTTTTCTGTCCTGTTTCAATGTTTACATAAAACTGTAAATCATTTTCCTTAATAATAATTTCAGTAGGGAAGGGGTCTGTTAAAAAATCCTTTACTTGTGTGAGTCCTTCTAATTCTCTCACCGGCACATCGTTTCTTTCATAAATTCCTTTAGGTGAAAATATTTTTTGAAGTGCATCCACAATGGCGGGTTTCCAAATATCAATACCTAAGGATAAGGTTTGTAACACAAAATAGTCATTGAATTTATCAATTATTAATGCGGGTAATCCGTCAGCTTCTCCAAATACCAAACGACAGTTTTCGGTATAGCCCAATTGTTGTCTATAGGCCCAAGCGGTTTTAATTTTCTCATAGAAAAATGGAGTATCAATTTCCTCTCTTTTTCGGGTAAGCAATCTTATAATTATCTGAGAGTTGGGGTTGATATAGCCCCTGCCCGCTAATTGACCATCAAAGAAGTAAACTTCTACAATATCTCCAGGTTCTATAGGGCCCGCAATACGGTCTACCTCATTGTTGTAAATCCAGGGGTGGCCCTGGGCAATTCTGGGGTTAATTTTCTTGTTTAAATACACCTTTGTCATGGCACAAATATAGCGCCCAAATGAGTGACAACTTGTGCCTATTTTAGGTCTATTTCTGTCAATTTTGCTCTAATTCTTGATTTGGCAATATTTTTGGGAGATATTTGTAACAATATGAAAATTATGGAAGATAAAGAAATGGAAATCAAGGATCAAGCCATTCCTGCTCAAAATGAAGCTGAAAATAGCCCAGAAACTGCTCCTGAAACAGAGGAGGCGCCTCTAAGTGAACTAGACCAACTAAAGGTCGATTTAGCCGATCAGAAGGATAAATACCTACGTTTAATGGCAGAATTTGAAAACTTCAGAAGAAGAACTGCTAAGGAAAGATTGGACTTAATTCAAACAGCAGGAAAAGATGTTATTGTTTCCATGTTGGAAGTGATGGACGACTGCGATAGAGCAGAAAAGCAGTTGAATAGTGCCGATGATATTTCGGTTCAAAAAGAAGGTATTCAATTAGTGTTTAATAAAGTGAGATCTACTTTACAATCGAAAGGAGTGACTGCTATGGAAAGTTTACACAAAGATTTTAATGTTGAACTACATGAAGCCATTACAGAAATTCCTGTTACGGATAACAAACAAAAAGGTAAAGTAGTAGATGAAATCACGAAAGGTTATTTCTTAAATGATAAAATTATCCGCTTTGCAAAAGTAGTGGTAGGTAAATAAAAATCGACTATGTCAAAAAGAGATTATTACGAAGTATTAGGTGTCACGAAATCTGCGTCAACGGATGAAATCAAAAAAGCATACCGTAAAGTGGCTATGCAATTTCACCCAGATAGAAATCCGGGCGATAAAGCTGCAGAAGAAAAATTTAAAGAAGCCGCTTCTGCTTATGAAGTGTTGAGTGATAATGATAAGAAAGCAAAGTATGATCGATTTGGGCATGCTGCCTTTAGTCCAGGTGCTGGAGGCGGTGGTGGATTCAGTGGTGGCGGAATGGATATGAATGATATCTTTAGTCAATTTGGTGATGTGTTTGGAGAAGATATGTTTGGTGGATTTTTTGGTGGAGGAGGAAGTCGTTCAAGGTCTTCAAGATCGAGAGGACAAAGAGGAAGTAACTTAAGAATTAAGCTTAAGATGAACTTTGAAGAAATTGCGAATGGTGCCAATAAGCAAGTAAAAGTAAAAAAACATGTTTTATGTACTACTTGCGGAGGTAATGGTGCAAAAGATAAAAATAGTGTGCAAACCTGTGGTACTTGTAATGGTTCTGGTCAAGTTAAAAGAGTGACCAATACTTTTTTAGGGCAAATGCAAACAGTAAATACTTGTCCTACATGTAATGGAGAAGGCAATACAGTGACAGCTAAATGTGCTCCTTGTAAAGGTGAGGGTCGTGTTTATGGAGAAGAAACAATATCTATAGATATTCCAGGGGGTGTGCAAGATGGAATGCAATTAAGTATGTCTGGAAAAGGCAATGCGGGTGAGAGAGGAGGAAGCTCAGGCGATTTAATTATCATGATTGAAGAAGAAGCACATGAGAGTTTACAAAGAGATGGATTAAATGTTTCATTTGATTTATATATTACCATACCTGATGCGGTATTTGGAACAAGTATAGAAGTGCCTACCATTGATGCTAGAGCAAAAATTAAAATTCCTCCAGGTACACAAAGTGGAAAGGTATTTAGGTTAAAAGGGAAAGGTTTTCCAGAAGTACAAGGATATGCGAAGGGAGATCAACTTATTAATGTACATGTTTGGACACCACAACAAGTAAGTACTGAAGAAAAAGCTATCTTAGAAAAGATGCAACAAAGCCCTAATTTTCAGCCTAAGCCAACGAAGTAATTTTATTTTAATTGGTAGATATCTTTGGAGTTTCTGCCCAAACCATCGTAATCAAGGCCATAGCCTACCACAAATTTATTGGGTATCTCAAAGCAAGTGTAGTCTACTTGTACAGGAAATTGCAAGGCTTCTTTTTTATTTAATAATACAGCTACTTTTACAGAAGCAGGGCTGCTTGAAAGTAGTTGAGGTAAATAGTGATGTAAGGTTTTACCTGTATCAATAATGTCTTCTAAAATAATAATATCTCTGCCGCTCACATTGGCTTCAAGCCCAATGGCTGTAATGACATTGCCTGAAGAAGACATGCCTTTATAAGAAGCTAGTTTAATAAAGCAAACTTCAGCTTCAATGGTTATTTGTTTAAATAAATCGGCGGTAAATAAAAAAGAGCCATTGAGTATCGATAAAAAAATAGGTCTTTTGCCTGCATAGTCTTTATTTAATTGAACCGCTAAGGCAGTAATTTTTTCTTGAATTTCTTTTTCACTTAAGTAGGGAACAAATTCTTTATCTAATACTTTAATGCTATTCATAATTAATTATTTTTTTTACGCTTGAAAAAACTAGGGGTGTTTATACTTTTTAGGGGAGCTGCACTTATTTTAGGCGCTTCATTGGTTTTGAATAAAACTAGGGTAGACCCTACTTTTAAATTTTTGTCAGCCACTCCTTCATTATAAGCTGCTAAGTAATTTAATTGAATGCCTTCATTTTGACTAATATCATATAAAGTTTCACCCGCTGCTACCAAATGCACTTTCTTATTTACTTCTTTTCTTTTAGGCACTAAATATAAAATTTGATCTTTAGCAAGTAAATCTGTTTCTTCTAAATCGTTGTAGCCATATAATTTGTATAAGGCAATATTATAAGTAGTAGCTAATTCTAAAAAGGAACTTCCCGCTTTAGCCCAAATGGCTAGTAACTGATTGACTTTGAATTTTCCTTTAGGATATTCAAGTTTTGCAGCACTATTTTGCGTATTGGTTATTCGTTTACTTGTATCTATAATATTTACTTCTTGAAGTTTTATATCTTTCTTATTCTTGGAAGTATCTATTGCAAGAGTAGCGTCTATTTTTAGTGCACTGTCTTTTACTTGCTCAATAGCTATACTGCCAATGGCATTCATAGCTATAGGCGCGGTAATTTTTATAGTATCTGAGCTGCTAATACCTTTTACACTAGAAAGTTGAATGGTGTCAATGTATTTTGAGTTAATACTATCTTTAATGATAAGGGTATCTTTTATTTTTTTACTTGTATCTACTTTTTTAGTAGGAGTGTCGTCATCATCATAAAAAGCAAGTTCAGGAAAATTAAATTGAGAAAGCTCAAAGTCATTTATGACTTTGAGTAGTTTTTTGGGGTAGTCTGAAGCGGTAGCGTAACCTGCTTTTTTAAGTCCATAAGCCCAAGCGGAGTCGTCTACGGGGTCTAGTTCAAATAAAGGGGCGTAATTAGGCCTGCCTTTTAAAAAATTAGAATGATCTATAAAAGAAGCATTCGAATTGGGGTAAACTCTAAAACATTCTTGTTTGGCGTCATCGTCTTGATAAGTTGTTTCTCCTTTCCAATCGCTTTTACATTTAATACCAAAATGATTTTTATAATTCAATGCTAAATTACTTTCTCCGCTATTAGATTCAATAATACCTTGTGCTAAAGTTATAGAGGCGGGTATGCCAGTACGCTTCATTTCGCTGATGGCAATATCTTTAAACTGGTCAATATATATTAAGGTAGCCGTTTTTTGCGCTAGGGAACTTAGGGGGAGGGTCAAAAAGAAAACTAAAGCAAGCTTGCTTATTTTCATATTATTATTTTTTTCTGATCAAAGTTAAGCCATCTCTTATTGTTAACATGACTTGTTCAGTATTTGGGTCTGAAAGAACATACTCATTAAAGGCTTGAATGGCCTTAGCACTTTTACCTTTTACAGCCTCTTCCAATACATCCCCATGAAATAGTACATTGTCAACAATAATAATACCTTTTTCATTTAATAGGGGTAGTACCATTTTATAGTATTCAATATAGCTGGTCTTGTCTGCGTCAATAAATACTAGATCCCATTTTTTTTGAAGGGTAGGTATAATTTCTTTGGCATCACCTATATGCATATGTAGTTGTTTCGATCTTGGATTTATATCAAAAGCTACTTTTGCTTTTTGGGCGTCTTCTTCTCTTAATTCAATGGTATGTAATTCTCCATTGCTCGTTAATCCCTCTGCTAAACATAAAGCGCTAAAGCCAGTAAAGCTTCCAATTTCTAAAATATGGATGGGGGCAATTATTTTACTTATAAAGCTTAAGAAGCCACCTTGGGTCCAACTACTTTGTAAATGGCCATGTTCATGGGTCGCCAAAGTTTCCTCGTATAAGCTCTTTAAATAGCTAGGAGTTGCATTAGAATATGCTTCAGTATAGTTGTTCGCCAATGGGTTAATAAAATCCATGGAACAAAGGTCTAATTTTTTTCTGTATTTGGCCTTGAAATTACCCAAAGACCTATAAAGGTGAGTAGACCATTGATAATGAGTAGCTCTTGACCAATTCTAAAGCTCCCGAATAGGAAGGGTTGTGCATAATCTAATAATAAACATAAAATAGGGGCTAGAAAGCAAGGGATAAAGGACCATTTGTCCACCAGTTTTCTTTTAGTAAGTATACCAAAAGCAAATAAACCTAATAAGGGCCCGTAGGTATAAGAAGCAATTTTTAAAAGTAAATCAATAATACTTTTATTATCAATCCATTTAAATACTAGCACTATTATTAAAAACAAGAAGGCGAAACTTAAATGCACTCTTTGTCTAATTTTTTTCTTTTTGGCTTCATCCCACTGGGTATTTCTTTGCATGCCTATTAAGTCAATACAAAAACTAGAAGTTAAGGCAGTAATAGCGCCGTCGGCTGAAGGAAATAAAGCTGATATCAATGCTAAAATAAAAATTATAGAAATATAGGGAGGCATATGGTATAGTGCAATACTCGGAAATAAGTCATCACCTGTAGCGATAATATTATTTTGCGTAGCGTATAAATTTAATAAACCACCTAAAAATAAAAACAAACTAATAACTAGTAACATAGTAAAGCCAATAGTGACCATATTTTTTTGTGCATCTTTTAAAGTTTTTACAGAAATATTTTTTTGCATCATTTCTTGGTCTAAGCCTGTCATGGTAAGGGTAATAAAGGCCCCTCCAATAATTTGTTTCAAGAAAAACGATTTACTATTCACATCCGTATTAAAAACAGTCGCAATACCTTTTACTTGCATGGCCCCTAATGCATCTGTTACGGATAAATGTAAATTGCTTAAAATATAAATACTACAAATAATTAAACCCATTAACATACCAGAAGTTTGTAAGGTATCGGTCCATACAATGGTTTTCACACCTCCTTCATAAGTGTATAATAAAATCATAATTAAAATAACAAGTGTGGTGGCCCAAAAAGGTACACTCAAGCTATCTAAAATAAATACTTGTAAAATTTTAACTACTAAATAAAGCCTGGCGGTGGCGCCAAGTGTTCTTGATAAAACAAAAAAGGAGGCCCCGGTTTTATAGGCATTAAAACCCAATCTTTGTTCCAGGTAATGATAAATTGAAGTTAGGTTCAGTTTATAATAAATGGGTAATAAAACGTAGGCGATAGTAAGGTATCCGATCAAATAACCAAGGGTAATTTGTAAGTAATGAAAGGCATCTTTTCCTACTGCACCTGGAACGCTTACAAAGGTAACGCCGCTTAAAGAAGTGCCAATCATACCAAAGGCTACAAGCATCCAATGACTATTTTTATTGCCAATAAAAAAAGACATATTATTACTATTCTTTCCAGCAATCTTTGCCACCCCTAATAAAATGCCAAAATAGATGATTACAAAAATAAAAAGTAAAGAAGCGCTCATAGAGTTGGTTTGAGTGGGCAAAGTAATAAGAATCTTTGAAATAATTAACTAAATTGCATCTATATTCAAGTTAAAATTTGTTTTTATGCAAATCAAGTCCCTCACTGTTTTCTGCGGTTCAAAATCGGGGGCAAATCCTAGTTTTTTGATAGCAGCCACTGCATTAGGTAATCTCTTAGCTCAAGAAAATATAAGCTTGGTGTATGGTGGAGGAAATAAAGGTCTGATGGGCGCAGTAGCCAATGGATGTCTTGCGCAAGGCGGAAAAGTAATTGGTATTATGCCTAAATTATTATTAGAATGGGAGGCGCAGCATACGGGGTTAACAGAATTGATTATTACGGAGGATATGCATGAACGAAAAAAAATACTCTATGAAAAAGGAGATGCTGGCTTAGTGCTTCCTGGTGGAATGGGAACCTTAGATGAATTATTTGAAATGCTCACTTGGAATAATTTAAAAATACATAGTATGAAAGTATTCATACTTAATATTGACGGGTATTATGATTTCCTTATCCATCTTTTAGATAAAATGGATACAGAGGGCTTTATGTATGATAATTGGAAAGAAAGAATAATTGTTTGTACCTCTGTGGAGGGGCTTAAGATTCATCTTTCTTAAGTTTCTACTAGCTTAGTTCACTACTTTTTAATCTGCTTTTTTCTTTTTCCTAAAAATAGGAAAACCTGCGCCTGCTCTAATGATGGGCTGTGTTCTCGCTTGACCAATTCTATAGGGAGATTGTTCTGCGTTTAATAAGTCTATCATTACAGAAAAATAAGACATGCCATCTGCATTATGTTTACCATAACCAATACCACCTAATAAACTAGTGGCACCATAGCTTGTACTAGCCTTTACACCATTACTATAATTATTGGCAGAAGTCCAGGTTCTATTGTATTCTGGTTGTATTTGAATAAAGAATTGTTCAACAGGCCATATCCTTGTAAATACACCCGCACCTAATTGAAAGTTTTTAATTTTTTCATTAGAACCAAGTGAGATACTAAAAGAAGAATAATAAATATTAGCAATAACGCCCGCGTCAATATATTTATTATAACTTTTAAGTAATTCAGGATTAAGACCCAATTGAAAAGAGTTACTTCCACCACCTAATAATAAACCTCCACCAAATAAAATAGGCTTTTCTTCTTCCAACACTTTTTGGGTCTGAATAATATTTTGTGCTTGGGCTGATTGACAGATAATTATAATGCTTAGTAGAAGAAGGATACTGAATAGTTGATTAGATCTTATCATAAGGGGAGTAAGCATTTAAATAGAACTGTAAATTTTATTTTTTTAAATCAAAAATTTTACCTGCATTCAAAATATTTTTTGGATCAAATATTTTTTTAATACCGATCATTAATTCCATAGTGATAGGATTAAAGACCACTGGCATAAATGATTTTTGAATCAGTCCAATGCCATGCTCTCCACTTATAGTTCCTCCAAGAGATTTTACCAATTCAAAAACTTTAGTAAGAATGGTTTGTATCTCCTCATTTTCATAACTTTTTTTGTACTTAGGATGGTTTATTCTGATATGCAAATTACCATCTCCTGCATGACCATAAGAAACAACTTTAAATCCATAGTCAAGCGCTAATGCTCTAACACCTTTTATTAATTTGGGTAATTCAGCTCTAGGTACGACTGTATCTTCTTCAATGGTATAACCTGCTGCTACAGAGGCTTCACTGGCCTTTCTGCGTATTTTCCAAAGTTCATTTTTTTGTTGGGCATCATCGGCAAAATATAATTCACCCACTTCGAAATT
>Ga0214919_10011358_pt1 | contig 11118 bp, 13 predicted proteins | sample LL1503_MetaG_FD_177994 | JGI IMG/M metagenome (GOLD analysis project Ga0214919, IMG submission 177994) | Freshwater microbial communities from Lake Lanier, Atlanta, Georgia, United States - LL-1503 | ecosystem: Environmental > Aquatic > Freshwater > Lake | place: USA: Georgia | collected...
TAGATTGCTCGCACGAACTTGGGTTGCGAGTACTGGCCGATATCGTTCCTAATCATTTTTCAGATCAACACCACTGGTTTCAAGCTGCACTTAAGGCTGGCCGTGGATCTGCTGAAAGAGCACGTTTTCATTTTTATGATGCCAACGCCGATGGCACGCCTCCGAATAACTGGATCTCACTATTTGGTGGGCCTTCATGGACGCAAGTTGAAGATGGTCAGTATTACTTGCATTTGTTTGACTCATCCCAACCGGATTTGAATTGGGATAACCCAGAAGTGCATGCAGATTTTGAAAAGACTCTGCGATTTTGGATTGATCTAGGCGTCGATGGTTTCCGAATAGATGTTGCCCATGGGTTAGTAAAAGAAGACGTATTAAAGAATCATCCAGATCCCCAGGGCCTAAGTAATGCATTACGCCTAGATGTTGAAATGGATCCAGAAACGCGAAATGCTCTTTTGCAAACAGTTCCCTATTTTGATCGTCAAGGCGTACACGAGATTTATCGCAAATGGCGCACAATCTTTGATTCATATGGCGACCGCGAGATCATGGCCGTTGCTGAAGCTTGGGTGCATCCGCCAGTAAATGCAACACGATATGTCCGCGCCGATGAATTACATCAAGTCTTTAACTTCGATTTATTGACAGCGGAGTTCAACGCCGCGGTTCTCTTTGATGTTGTTGATAGATCAATCAAGTTAAATGCCACCGTTGATGCATTGCCTACATGGGCATTAAGCAATCACGATTCTCCTCGCGTTGCTTCAAGAATTGGTGCCGAGCAAGCGCGCGCACTTGCACTCTTTGTTTTCGGTCTGCCTGGTTCTGCTTATGTTTTTGCAGGACAAGAGCTCGGGTTACCCGATGGTGAACTTTCCGATTCCGATCGCCAAGACCCATCGTTTTTTAGAACAAAGGGTGAGATCAAGGGGCGCGATGGTGCGCGAGTCCCACTTCCTTGGAGCGGAGATTCAACTCCATTTGGCTTTTCAACTGGAAAGCCATGGCTTCCAATCTCGCAGTCTTGGAAAGAGTTAACGGTAGAAAATGAAAAACTTGATCCAAATAGTTCCCTGCATCTTTATAGAAATGCCCTCGCTCTACGCGAAGCACATCTAACTGGTCAAGGTGATATCAATTGGATTGAATCCCCACAGCACGGTTCTAAATCAGAGACACTTCTTTGCTTCAAACGAGGTGCAATCACCGTGGTGATGAACTTGAGCAATGCAGAACAAGAATGTGATGTTGACGGCAAACTCTTAGTTGTAAGCGGCGGTACAGTCGATGCCCATAACGAAAAAAAGGTAATTCCAGCACGTTCATGTGCTTGGTTCATCGCTTAAATGGCAGACTACGCCAATGGAATCAACCTCGGCGTGGATCATCACAATTGCAGTGCTGGCTGGAATCATCCTTCTTGATTTAGGTGTGGCAGTTATCCGACGTAATAAAGAGACATCAATGCTGGAAGCATCCTTCTGGACAGTCTTTTATATTGGCACAGCAATTGTCTTCGGAACTTTGCTTCCACATTGGTCAAGTGAGCAAGGGCAGAAAGAGTTTTTTGCCGGCTGGCTTACCGAATATGCCCTGTCGATGGATAACATCTTTGTGTTCATAATTATCTTGGCAAGTTTAAAGGTTCAAAAAGAGATGCAGCAGTTAGTTCTGCTCTTAGGCATCATGCTTACAATCGCTATTCGTGGACTCCTTATTCCACTTGGTGCTGCATTAATCTCTCGCTTTGCCAGCATCTTCTTTCTATTTGGAATTTTCTTAATTTACACAGCGTGGCAACTGGCAAAAGAGAGCGAAGATGACGAGTGGAAAGAGGGCAAAGTTGTTGCCATCTTAAAAAAGCGTGGATTTAGCACCTTTGCAATCGCACTCGTTGCACTTGGATTAACTAACTTAGTTTTCTCACTCGATTCAATCCCGGCAATCTTCGGATTAACTAAAGATCCATACATCGTTACAACTGCAAATGTCTTTGCACTTATGGGTTTACGACAGCTTTATTTCTTATTAGAAGGTCTCCTTGCTCGCTTGGTATATCTATCAAAGGGACTCTCATTTATCTTGGGCTTCATCGGTATCAAGATGATTATGGAAGCTTTCCACGGCATTGGAATCGATGACATCGCAGGAGTTCATATTCCAGAGGTAAGCCTGGAAGTAAGCCTGGGAGTGATTATCGCCAGTTTAATTATTACAACCGTTGCCAGCCTTACGGCTACCCGTAAAGATGGCAGTGAAATAATCTAAATAACTTCTTTATCGCGCAGGGTTTCGCGATTGTGGGCCTTGCTCTTTTCATGAAGTTTTCGTAACTGCAGCTCAAAGGTCTGCATCGCGCTATCAAAAGCTGCAACATCATTGAACTCTGCCGCTTCGGCGCGAAGCAATGGTCCGCTTCCATGTGAAGTAAGAATGACTCTATTTGAATGTTTCCCCTGACGAGGATTATTTTCATGAAGGACTTCTACTTCTACTCGGTCTATGACAACACCAAAGCGCTCCATAGTATTTAATTTCTCTTCAACGATTTCTCTAAAATCTTCGGCTAAGACTGAATTGCGAGTATGAACATGTATCTTCATGTTTATAAGGGTAGTACTAAAACCACCACTGTCGCTATGAAAGCCAACACAAAAGATTTGGCAAGAATTTTTAATGCTGTGGCACGATCAGCAGCTTTGCTCGCTGGATCACTCACGCGAGACAAATCGCCAAGTTTTCCAAAATTAAATGTTCCGGCGAAACCATAGGCTAAACAAAATTTACTTCGTGATTGAACATATCCAACGGCCGCAATCATCAATGGAATAAATATTCCGTAACGTGTATTACGAGGCGCACTCACAGAAATCATTACAATAAGTGAGCTAATTGAGAAGAACAAACCGATTAATGCGACTAGCTGCCTGCGGCGGATTTCCTTTTGACCAATATTGCACGTACCAGCGATATATGTTGAATCAGACATCTTCGAATTCATCTTCGTCGATCCACGTATCTGCCGCAGTATCTTCTTGGTGTTCAATCCACGATAAAAAAGAGCCAACAGCACGAAATGCCAAAACAGCAACAGTTACCGCTGCGATGACTCGACGAAAGGCTTTGACCATGAGATAAAAATACTCTCTATTGTCTGATTGCGCTTTAGATAGCACCCAGCGCCAGTGTGATGTCGTTCCAAATGTCATCGACATGTTCGCATCCAACAGATAGGCGAATTAACTGTTCAGGAACTGATGGGCTCTCAATTGGCCAACGGCGTCTGCGCTCCCATAGAGATTCAACTCCACCCAAGCTTGTTGCATGGGCAATCATTGTTGAGGAGTCGCAGACTTTCTGAGTTTGCTCAGGGGTTCCATCAACTTCAAACGAAACGATAGCTCCGAAGCCGGGATATCGCACACGAGTTATTTTTGGGTGCGCCTTAAGTCGCGTCACCAACTCTTTTGCACTTTCTTGTGATTTATTAAATCGAAGTGGGAATGTTCGTAAACCTCGAAGTGCCAACCACGCCTCCTGCGGACCTGGAATAGAGCCATTAAAGCTACGTGAATCTTGAAGCCTCTTATAGAGGGCTGGATCATTAGTTGAAAGTGAGCCCATCAACACGTCACTATGACCCGATAGGAATTTCGTAACTGAGTGCATAACGATATCGGCGCCCATTGCTAATGGATTTTGTACAAGCGGCGTCGCAAAAGTGTTATCAACTGCAACACCAATTCCTAACTTCTTGGCAGCTGAAATAAGTGCAGGCAGATCTGCAACATCTAGACATGGATTTGTAGGTGATTCAAGCCAAACTAATGCAGCACCTTTCATCGCATCAATTACCTCTTGCGTATTTACAACATCAACAAATCTAACTTCTAATCGACCACTTGCATGAAAAGAGTTAAGCAAACTCATTACTCCGCTATAGCCTTGATTAGATGCAACAACGGGTGCACCTATTGGCAAAATCGAAAATGCAGCGCTAATCGCAGCCATTCCGGAAGAGAAAGTAAGAGTCTGTCCACCTTCGAGCGCACTAATTGCCTCCTCTAGCGCAGTCCATGTTTGATTTCCATAACGGCCGTATCCAATGGGTCCGCCAGAATGAAATGTAGATGTCAGAACAACAGGTGGATTTAGTGGCGCGTCAGGTTCAACGGGTGGACGGCCAGCGGTGATTGCAGTTGTTTCAATGTTCTTACTCATAGAGCTAGTCTATTTGGTAAGTCTCAAGGACTGCCATCGCTGCGTTGTGGCCGGGAATACCGCTCACTCCCCCGCCGCGCACAGCGCCAGCCCCACAAATAAAGATTCGTGGATCATCGGTTTCGACTCCCCAACCAGCTTGCTGATTATCTTCACGAAATGGAAAACTTAAATCCTTATGGAAGATATTTCCACGTGGCAGTCCAATTTCGCCTTCAATATCCAGAGGTGATTTGACTTCAATATCTGCGATTAGCGTTTCAATTGGTTCGACAAGGAGTTCATTTAGCGAGGTTAGTGCAGCCTTAAGTGCACGGGCTTTGGTGCCCTCATTATCTGCCTCGAATAACGCTGCCGGTGTGTGAAAACCAAAGAGGGTCAAGGTTTGATAGCCGGCTTCTTGAAGTTCAGTACTCAAAATCGAAGGATCGGTCAGAGTATGGCAATACATTTCAATTGGAAGTTTGTCGGCAAGCTTGCCAGCTTTTGCATCTGCAAAGGTCGATTCAAAAATTGAAAAAGATTCATTGGCATGGAAAGTGCCAGCAAATGCAAGTCGTGGATCGATTCCTGACTTTAATTTTGGAAGAGCTTTAAGCAAAATATTAATCTTCATCTGAGCGCCCTCAAGGCTCGCAGGTGGCGGTGTTCCACGAAGTTTGGCAAGAGTTTGAGGAGCCGCATTACTCAAGATGTATGAGGAAGTAATCTCTGAGCCATCTTCTAATGTGACAGCGGCGTTGGTGGAACTAGTTGTAACTGCGCTGACCCGTGAATTAACTTTGATTGTTACCCCTGCAGCAGTTGCAACACGCTCAAGCTCTTTTACAAGTGCGCCCATTCCCCCACGCGGAACTTTCCATTCACCAGAACCATTTCCAATTAGGTGGTAAAGAAAACAGATATTTGCCTGCATTTCAAAGGCCGAAGCAAAGGTTCCAACAAGTGCATCGGTAAGGATTACTCCACGAACAATGTCATCTTTAAAACGTTCCTTAATTACCTCACCGATGGGACGTTCCATCAAGTAATCCCAGACGTCAGGCATATCAATGAGAGATTTTAATTCGCTACGAGATTGCAAGGGTTTCAACATGGTTGGGGCGATCTTTTGGGCAAATAATGCAAGTTCGTTATAGAAGCCCTGCCAGGCCTGCCATTCGGAACCAGTTGGATCAATCTCATTAAAGGAATCGGCGGTATCTTGATCCCACTGGCGAGCAACGTAAAGACCTAAATCATTTCCGTTGCGTGAATACGGTGTGTAGCTAGAAACTTTTCGCGACAGGCATTCAAAGTTCAGTCCTAGATCGCTAATGATTTGGTCAGGTAAAAGAGAGACAAGGTATGAGTAACGAGAAATACGGGCATCGAATTCGGCAAATGCACGCACACTTGTGGTTGCTCCACCAATTTCAGAATTAGCTTCAAGAATTACTACAGATTTTCCCGCTTTAGCTAAATAAGTTGCTGCAACCAAGCCATTGTGGCCTCCACCAATAATTGTTACATCGTACGTTGAAGCTGCCACTACAGGCATTTCACAATTCGATCGATGGCCTCTGTGATTATTTCTGGGCTAGTTGCGAAATTTAATCGGACGAACTGGTGACATTGAGCGCCATATGTATGTCCAGGGTTAAATGCGACTTTCCCGGATTCGAGAAGTTTTTGTGCGGGATTTTCACCTAGCTTAAGTTCAGTTAAATCAAGCCAAGCAACATAGCTGCTATGCGGAAGATGATATTTAACTGAGGGAAGTTTGGCCGCTAATAAATCTTTGATTAAGTATCGATTCTGATCCAGGTGCTTGATTACTGAATCAAGCCAGATTCCGCCATCTTTGAAGGCCGCTGCTGAGGCAAAGGCACCGAGAATTGAAGAACGGAAATGGATTGCTGGTGGGATTGCTTTAAGTTTTTCATTGATGGCTTCATCCTGAGAAATAATGATTGCAGATTTCAAGCCTGCAATATTCCAACCCTTTGAAGCAGATGTAACGGTTACTCCGACTTGGCGAGCAGTTTCGTTAAGATTCAAAAATGGAATGAATTCATACTGCTTGTAAGTCAATGGCGAATGAATTTCATCGCTAACGACAAGAACGCCATACTTCTTCGCCATCTCGGCGATACGAGTGAGTTCAGCTCTTGAGTAAACGCGGCCAAGTGGATTGTGTGGAGAACAGAGCAGATGGACCTTAATTCCTGATGCATACACCTTTTCAACTTCATCTAAATCAATTGTCCAAGGATTATTCTCATCGCTATCTGAGCCAGTGTTAACGAAGGGAACATCTACTTTTTCAAGTTGTGTTTCATTAATCCAGTTATAGAAATTGTGATAAACAGGAGAGTTAATAAGAATGCGATCTCCCGGTTGCGTAAATACCCGTAATACTTCAACTACTCCAACGCCCACATCGGCGGCAATATGAAGCTGAGTCTTATCAATGCTCCAGTCCCAACGCGCCTTACAAAATGCAGCGAAGCCATCGGCTAGCTCAGGAACTGTGCTTATGTACCCAAGATCTGAGTGAGTGACCATCTCGATGAGGACATCTCTAATCGGTGCTGCGATGGGAAAATCCATCTCCATTACTGGCAAAGGCAAAACATCGGCTGGAAATCCGCGCCACTTTTCAGAGTGATGGGTCAGAAGTTCACTTAAAGCTGGGGCAACAACATTGTTATCAGACATAGCGGCAAGGCTACCCTGAGCAACTCGTATTTCGAAAGAGGCTAAAACTAAGCCTCTTCAGGGGTCAGGCGGCGAGTTGAACTTCGAACCACTAACGTCGTTGGAAGGATTAATGACGGTGGTTCGATATTTGGTTTGCGCAAGCGTTCCATGATTGACCAAGCTGCCATCTCGCCCATTAACTGCACGGGTTGTTCAATAGTTGTTAATTCAGAAAACTCAGCCATCTCATGTCCATCAAAGCCAACGATTGAAATATCATCAGGGGCTTTTAATCCATGTCGACGCAGCGCCTGCATCGCACCCATCGCCATTTCATCGGATTCACAAAAAATCGCAGTCGGACGATTTGGACGTGCTAACAAATCATCCATCGCACGCGCTGCTGTATGCATCGTAAAGTCCCCATGAACTTCGCGTTGTGGTAACCACTCCAATCCATTTTCCGCTAAAACTTGCATAAAACCTTTGCGACGATCCTGTGGAACGCTAAAGTTAAATGGATCATCGGGACGACCAGACATTAGCCCGATTTTCTTATGTCCCTGATTAACTAAATGTTGAGTTGCAGATCGCGCACCGGCGATGTCATCGATTTTGATTGATGCACATTTAGGATGTTCCATTCCCACTAAAGCGATTGGAATATCAAGACTTAACATTGAATCAAACTCTTCACTGGTAGGCGGCAAGCTAATAACAATGAGCGCATCTACTCGACCTTTTAACAATTGGTGCTGGAACAGCCTTTCGCGCCCCTTCATCTGGCTGAAGTTATAGAGCAAGAGATCTAGACCGGCTTCGCGTAAAGCTTGTTCAGCCCCGCTAATCACTTGTGAGAAATACCATCGTGAAATATATGGCGCAACAACTCCAACGCTATTGGTGCGCCCAGATTGCGCGCTTTGTTTCGTGGGCGTCAGCGGATATTCAAGTTTCTCGGCGGCAGCGATGATCTTTAATCTCGTTGCATCATTGACATGGTGCAAGCCACGAAGTGCTCGTGAAACCGTTGCGGTGGAAACCCCAGCTTCCTCTGCAACTTCCTTAATTCCCGCCATCTGTGTCTCCCATGGACTGCAAAAACCTGCAAAAATCTCTGCAAGTGACTGCAAAATACGGCATCTACGCTGCAATTAGCAAGGGCTCAGGTGAATGAGGAGGTAAGTTGGGCACTATGAGCAACCAAATTGAAACCCAGATCGATGTATCTCTGTCCGAGCGAAATCGCGTAACCGCCTTATTTCGCATCATTCTCGTAGTTCCCATGGCAATCTTCATCGCATCATTTGCTCCACAGCAGTTTGATTCAAATAACACTGCCTGGGTAGCTGGGTTTTTTATTCTCCCTGTAGCGCTCTCCATTGTTTTTCGTCAGGCATATCCATCATATTTATTGGCATTTAACGAAGCCTTCATGTCGCTATCAACTCGTGTTGATGCATATGTTCTGGTGCTAACTGATGAATATCCATCATTAGAAGAAAACGATGTCGTCAGCGTAACTTTCCCTGAGGTAGATCCTAAGTCTCTCAACCGTTACTTGCCGCTAGTTAAGTGGTTCTTGGCGATTCCGTTATACATCGTTGGTGTTGTTTATATGGTGTATGCATTTTTCTTAACTATTTTTGCTTGGGCAAGCGTTGTACTAGTTGGAAACTATCCAGAGTGGTGCGCTGAAGGTGTAGTAGGAACCATTGCATACTGGAACCGAATTGCTGGCTACGCACTACTTATGGTTACTGACGAATACCCAACTTTCTCGCTGTAATTAGATGGCGGTCCACTCTGCTCAGAAGATGCGGCGTATCGTCGCAGAGGTTGGGCAGATGGATCGCAAATTTTCACCACTTATTGAACGTCGTCCACTATGTACGATAGGTCGAAGCGCTCCTACTGAATCGCATTTTGAATCACTCGTAAGTTCAGTTATTTCGCAGCAACTTGCAACTAAAGCTGCTGACACAATTCACGCTCGTTTAGTTGATTTGTGTAAAGGCTCTATCAATGCCAAGAAGTTAATCAAGCTCGATGATTTAGCGCTACGCGAAATCGGTGTTTCAGGGGCAAAGTCGCGCACCTTAAAAGGGTTAGCTGGCGCAGTTGTAGATAAAACAATTCCAATTGACTCCATCGATGAGATCCATGATGACCAAGAGATTTACGACAAATTAACCTCTTTATGGGGAATCGGGCGTTGGACAGTTGAAATGTTTATGATGTTTCAACTTGGTCGTTTAGATATTTGGCCCACGGGAGATTTAGCTGTTCGCCGTGGATGGGACATTGTTCATAAGAATAAAGAGGAAACTCTGGCTAAGGCTTTGGACCTTAAGGGTGAAAAACTCCATCCATACCGCAGTGTTGTTGCGTGGTACTGCTATCAAGCAGTGCATGAAAGCCGCGGGCTGGACTACTAAATATCCTCAAGAATTAAAGAGACTGAGTTAATACACCAACGCTCATCTGTTGGTACGTCGTAGCCCTCGCCCTTGAAAATATGTCCCAAGTGCGAGCCACATCCAGCGCAACGGACCTCTGTGCGAACCCGCGGAAACAAAGAGCGATCTTCAATGAGCTCAACTGCATCATCGGCAGTTGGCGCATAAAAAGATGGCCAGCCACAACCGGAATGAAATTTAGTTTCGCTACGGAAAAGTTCAGCACTGCACGCCTTGCACTTATAGACACCTACTTTGTCGGTATCTGTATATTCGCCAGTGAATGGACGTTCAGTTGCAGCATTGCGAAGCACATCATAAGAAAGTGGATCTAACTTTGCCTTTAGTTCGGCTTCATTAATTGATACTGGGTATTGCTTCTCACTCATGCTTTTACTCCTTCAACGGGATAAGCAATGCCAGTACTTGAGTGACAGTCGTAACCATGTGGATTCTTTTGCAAATACTTTTGGTGATACTCCTCAGCTAAAAAGTACTCAACGCCTTGGGCACTAATAATTTCAGTGACTATTTCACTTAATCCTGCACCCGTTAATACGCTCTGATAAATATTGCGGGAATTAACCGCGGTTACATATTGTTCTGGCGTAGTCGTATAAATGGAGCTTCGATACTGACTTCCAATATCGCCACCTTGTTGATTCAGTGATGTTGGATCATGCATTGTCCAAAACTCTTCAAGTAAGCGCTGATAACTCACTTTTGATTCATCGAATTCAACTTTCACCATCTCGGCATGGCCAGTTGCTCCTGTGCACACTTGTTCATACGAAGGGTTAGCCCATTGGCCACCCATGTATCCAACAGATGTTTCTTTCACGCCATCCATCTGCCAAAATCGACGCTCGGCGCCCCAAAAACATCCCGTTGCGAAATATGCGATTGAACTCATGCGCGCAATTCTGGCAGTATCACAGCAGATGCGCACCCGCTGATAACCTTGCCACTGTTCATGAGCCCCCGTAGCTCAGGGGATAGAGCACCGCCCTCCGGAGGCGGGTGCACAGGTTCGAATCCTGTCGGGGGCACGTAGGCGACTTAAATCACCCTGATTTAGCAAATCTCTTTCCATTCATCCTTGTTAATCACTGCATAACACGAGAGAATTAACCCCTTGCGCAACATCGATGTGCGTATTACCACGTTAAGAATTACAGTGATTTGGGTATGCCCAAATCTTTCTATCAAGGAGGTTCCCCATGGATTGGCGACATCAATCTGCCTGCCGCGATGAAGATCCAGAACTCTTCTTCCCAGTTGGAAATACTGGCCCAGCACTAACTCAAATTGAAGAAGCGAAAAAAGTTTGTAATCGCTGCATTGTTAAAGAGCCATGCTTGGCGTGGGCTTTAGAAAGTGGACAGGACGCTGGAGTTTGGGGCGGACTTTCTGAAGATGAGCGCCGCGCACTTAAGCGCCGTGCAGCCCGTAATCGTGCTCGCTTAATGGAGCAACAGAACCAGATTTAAATTGGGAAACGTAGGTTTGCTTGTGTTCCCGAATCTGTTGATTGCAGTTTCAATACACCTTTAAGTTCATTTTCTGTAAGTGTCCGCACAATCTGCAGACCTAAATTTGAAGATGTAGATAAATCAAATCCTTCTGGTAATCCGACTCCATCATCGACAATATTAATGACGCACTCATTGCTGTAGCGCTGAAGATCAATTGAAAGAATCGAACCTTGCTCAGCTAATCCATGTTCCAGGGCGTTGTGCATTAACTCAGT
>Ga0214919_10011361_pt1 | contig 11116 bp, 12 predicted proteins | sample LL1503_MetaG_FD_177994 | JGI IMG/M metagenome (GOLD analysis project Ga0214919, IMG submission 177994) | Freshwater microbial communities from Lake Lanier, Atlanta, Georgia, United States - LL-1503 | ecosystem: Environmental > Aquatic > Freshwater > Lake | place: USA: Georgia | collected...
CTGTAAAATCTATGATTCAACAAATATGTAATAACCCCGAAGCATTAAATCAAATTCAAGAAAATTTATCCAACTACTGGACAACACATAAGATAAATATAACTGCTCATATTGTGGCAGCGCTTGAAAGAATTTCAAAAACTCATTTGTAAATAACTGATCTGAAATTTGATTTTTTCTTTATTTGTACCTTTCGTAAAGCAAATGAAGACGATTTAACTATAGGAGGGTTCCGTATAAAACAACAGCATAATCTTTGAAATAGTGTTTTAGTGGGCGGCTGACCCACAGTTAATGAAGGAGCGATATTAATAACTGTTGATGAAGCATATTGTTTACTAAATTCATCAATTGTAAATCGGTCACCCATACTCCGATTGCAATCTCCGCAAATTGGAATTAAATTATCAATGGTTGTCTTTCCACCTTTGGACTCGGGTATATTATGACCGGCTTCAAATGAAAAAACCGAAATTTCACGAGTACACCATTGAACAGGGCATTTTGCTGAAAACGTTTTACCAAAATGTTTTAACCAAACTTCTTCCCTTAGTTTTTTTGAAATAACTTTTTTCCTCGACTGTTTTGTTCGGGGCATTCCTATCTTTCTTAAGGCGTCTTTGATTTAAACCGGATTCACCAAACATAATTAATATGAATTCTAACTTGTTGGCACTCCTGTCAACGCTGGAGGCACAGAATGGTCCCATTTCTCCGGAAATTCGCAAGAGTTTTGAACAGCAAATGTCGGGCCAGCAGCAGATTCAGCCGGCGAATACAACGGTAGTCTCCCTAGATAAGCTACAGAGCCGTAAGAAGAAGGTTCTGTTAGTTGGAACGCATATTCAGCAGTTTACGGGGTACAGCAAGGTAACGTATAATATTGTAAAGTTTCTTGCTAAGAAGCCGGATGTTGAACTACACCACTATGGCTTTCAGCGGGCGAAGACTTCAATTCCGGATTACAGGCCTTATCCCACAAATGTAAATAGTTTTGATGCAGCCGCTATGGAACAGCCGACTGACCAAGGTTTCGGTTACAAGCGTCTTCCCGAAGTAATTAAGCAGGTACAGCCGGATGTACTTATCATCTACAATGATTCTCTTGTTGTCTGTAAGTTTCTTGAGGAAATTGCCAAGCAGCTCAATGCGGATGAGCGTCGTCGCTTGAAGATCATTATCTATCTTGACCAAGTTTACATCGGCCAGCGTCAGATGTTTATGGAGATGATTCGCCGTGAAGCCTCGGTTGTCTTTGCTTTTACGGACCGCTGGCGTGCTGTCCTAGAAAAGCAGTTTATCGGTGATGCTCCCAAGCCTCGTATACGTACTCTTCGTCACGGTTATTCCAATGATCTTTTCTCAGAAATTGATCGTTCAAAGGTTCGTGCTGGTCTCGGTATTCCCGCAAATGGATTCCTTATGCTAAATCTAAATCGCAATTCACCCCGTAAGCGTTATGACCTACTAATCATGGCGTTTGTAGAACTTATCACTAAGTATCCTACAAAGCCGATTTTCCTCCTCTGCGTTTGCGACAAGGGTGAAAAGGGTGGTTATTCCCTCTTTGATATTTACATTGATGAACTCCGCAGCCGTAATGTAGCAATTGAGCCTTTTGCGAACAGACTCATGGTAAGTAATGCTGATATGGCACTACCTGACAGCGAAATCAATAACCTCTACAATGCGGCTGACATTGGTGTAACAACCACAGAGGGCGAAGGATTTGGTCTCTGCCAGATGGAGCAGATGGGTGTAGGAATCCCACAGGTTGTCCCTGATATCCTTGGTCTAAATGAATTCTGTAATGCTAGCAATAGTATCATTATTCCTGCTGGAGTTGCTTATCATATTCCAATTGGAATGGGTGCTCTTGGAGGTAAGGCATATTGCGTAGATCCTCATGAATATTGCCTTGGAATTGAGAAGTATCTGCTCGATTCAACACTTCGCGAAAAGCATGGACAAGAGGCAAAGAAGGTTGTCCAGAATTTTGTATGGGATAATGAATTGAGACCACTCTATGAGGAAATTGTCGCGTAATAATTACAGAAGATTAAAAAAACATATATTAATGGAGATAGGATTATGGCTCCATATAGGACATTTTGCTGCTGGTGGGCCAACAGCAGTTATAATAGGTATTATGATTGGAATTAAACAAATTATACCAAATGTTATAATACTTATTAATGAACCGGGTTATATTAATTTTCAATTATTTGGAAAAGATCGTGATATAAGATTATATCCAATAAATACTATATTTGGTCCAAATCCAATACCCTTAAACTATATTACTGTCGCAAATCCAAATGATGATCTAACATGGAGATATGCAAAGAATATGATATTTAGTTCTATGTGGGTAATTAATTGGTTAGGGCAAAAATTTCCAATTTCACAGACTATAGAAGATGAAACTAAAAATATAAACATATGGGAAGCAGGAATTGACACTGACTATTTTACACCTACAGATCTTCCAAAAACGCAAGACTTTTTTATCTATTATAAATCGCAAAATATGGAACAAGTTGAAAGTGTTTGGGGATTTTTATTTCATAATTATTACAGTATGAAAGGAAGCCTCATTTGTTATCATTTTTACACACCCGAAATGCTACGTGAAACAGCACGTAAAAGCAAATTTTGTATTATGTTAGATAATGAAGAAACACAGGGTTTAGCCGCTATAGAAATAATGGCATGTAATTGTCCTATTTTCTGCATCGATCATACATTTTATACCAATGGTAATAAAGCAATGGAAGGTAGTGTAACAAGTATAGTATCATGGTCTCCGGTTTGTGGTCTAAAATCATCGAAAGAAGACTGGAAATCTAATTTTCCTAGTTTTCTTGCGAATTTATCTTCTTATACTCCGGCAGCCTTCGCCCATGAAAATTATACATATAAGGAGTCTGCTAGAAAACTAATGGGTATAGCTTTACAAATTACGAACCCTGTGCAAGAGAAGGTACTGTCATAAGTCCAAACATAGCGATAAAAAAAAGAAATGTGTGAAAGAAAACTCCATATACCGTGGGACAATCATTTGTTGCGATGTGTAAGAATGAACCGAAAAACCCCTGTGTCATGTGATAGGTGTAAGGATTGGCAAAGAGAAAAAATACAATGGCTGAATATACAGCATATTTCGATTTCAGTAAATAATTCATAGCCTACTAAAGGTTACTAATTATTTATCCAGGTAAGAACTGATTTATTTCATCATCTGTAATTTGTAATGGCCCCGACTTTAAAGCACTCGTTTCTTTCAAAAAATCAACAATTGCTGCCCTAGGAATACCTTCTCTTAACATAGCAATTTTTTGGAGTATATTAGTTCTATAAGCAGTAGAACTAGGCTTGCGTAATACTTTATTTTTATCTGCTAGAAGTGTTTTTTTATAAAGTGAAATAAGTAATCCAATCCATTCTAGTTTTAATTCTGGTGGATGGTCACCGGCATTTCTATCTTTGATAAATCTATATAAACGTTTTCCTGATTCTTCATTAAATCCGTTTACATATTTAACATTACCCCCTTGAGAATATGCTAACCCGAGCGATTTCATATAACTATTTATAGCAGATTGTTCTGCCGCATTATTATTTTCCTCCATCTACAATAATCTTTTAAAATTAATGCTTATAAATCCGCAGGAACAAAAACATTGGCCCCATTATTAGCAACTTCATATTCTGGACGAGCTGCTCTATCAATTCTACCTAAAACACCCGGTTGCTGGATAGGGCGCATTTGTTTAAGAGATTCGTCGACCGATTTACGGATATCATATAAACCAAGATAAAGGCCTGCTTTAACACCTGCACAACGTTGTTTCATAGCAATATTAATATCAGTATCACATCCTTCAGGCTGAAATCCATTTTTTAGTTCAGTAAAACTTGTAGAAGCTTCCTCAATTACATCTTGATCATCAGGATTTTCCTTCACTCTATCATATAAATCTTGTAGAGCAGGATAGGGTGGTTCTTCACGAGCACCATCGTAGGTTTCTTTAATTGGATCAGTTTTTAGGAAATTAACAGTTCCTTGCAGCATTTGAGCAATCATTCCCATAGCACCTCCAGCTCCTTCTCCTTCTCCTTCAGCTCCTTCTCCTTCATCTTCAGCATCTCCTCCTTCTCCTTCTTCATCAGGGCCTATTGGAGCATTATTTCCATTATTATTTTCATTTCTTTGTCTATTAGCATTCTCATGTCTTAATCTGCGTAAACCACGAGGAGGAGGTTCTGCTTCTTCTTCCTCTTCCTCTTGCTCTTCTTCTGCTGGAGGTTCTGCTACAACTCTTCTACCACGAGAAGCTCTACGAGGAGGTGCTTCTTCGACTACTTCTGCTGGAGGTTCGGCTGCAGGTCTTCCCCGAGAAGCTCTACGAGAAGCTCTACGAGGAGGTTCTGCTTCTTCCTCTTGCTCCTGCTCTTCTTCTGCTGGAGGTTCGGCTGCACGTCTTCTACCACGACCACGAACAGGAATATTTGGCTGAACTTCTGGTGCGTTTGGTTCTGCTTCCGGTTCTTGTTCTATACGAGGAGAAGGAACATTAGCTGCTTCTGCGGCTGCGGCTGCGGTTGCGCCAGCACTACGTCTTCTACCACGAGGACGAGCACCCGGATTAACTTCTTCTGAGTCAGCCATCTACCTAATCCGCGTTTAATTTTTTATAACTTAAACTCTTCTAGATAAATTAGATTATTATGCAGGACGCGGATGTTCCTTCTCAGAATTTTGGGACAGATTCTCGTAATACAACCCAAAAGGTCCGCGTTCAGTGTCGCCAAGATTTTATAGTCCAAAATCTCCAAACTTTTTACAATGAGCCCGGAAACTTGGAAAAGATTACCCCCATTCTAAAGGGCGAATCACCAATAAGTCTCCGCCTAGTAGACTGGTTTATAACGAATTACGCCAAGAAGAATAACACATCCTACATGATGGGTACAAAGCAGTTTTTAGTTCATTTTAACTATAAAAGAGAACTAAAAGCATATTCTAAGAAGTTATTTGACCCCTTCTGCCGCCGCGACCGTATTATGTTTGAAGCCCTCAATCAGCCTTCAATCATGACAACAGTCGGACAGTTAAATTTTTTCCGTTGGTTTATTGAAAAGAAGATTCTTGATTTTATTGAAGATAATCGCACAGCAATTGAGGCGGATATGAATGCTAGTATCAAGGAGCATTATTCAAAGGATGGAAAGAAGTTACAATCTGGCCGTCGCCAGCGTACAGAACTTTCGCGTTCAGCCATGAAGGTAGTCAATCAGCACGAAATGAATGTAATTGTAAGTTTTGACTAAGGTTCATATCTTCTATAGTCAGTAGAAAAATCATCAAGCTTAGGTTTTAGTAACTCGTAGGCTTTTAGATTTGTGGCCATTGGTACCACATCTGTACCCTGAATTAAAACATGCGAAAAGTTGCGATTTGCAATTTTCTGTGAAAGATCTAAGTATTTTTCGCGATTATCTTCTGTTACAGCCGAACGAAGTTCACGAACAATCTGTCGAGGCTCATTTACTGCGTCTAGACGTTGTAAATATGGATTCTGCATGAAACGCTCTGGTTGTTTAGGAGGAGGCTGAATACCTGTTTTTGTATCAGCATCAGGGAAGAATTCAACTGCTTGCTTATAACTATTAACTCCACGTCTGGAATCAATTGGATTCATGTCCTGAACAATCGGTTTTGTTGAATTTAGAATATCTTTGGGGGTAATATTACGTGCGGCCGTAAAAGGCATCTGCTCTAGAATGCGACTGTTCATTGCGTCGCGTGAATTAGGTTCAACGCGAATTCGTATTCCCGACCCCGTAGGGGGAGGCCGGATTGGCTCGTTCCACGAGACTGTACCCGCATTTATTGCAGGACCCTCCGTTACAACCGGTTCATTTAAAACAGAACGTTCCTCTTTTCTAAATGCCTGTGCTACAGGGCGTGAAAAAACAGAAGGATCTACAACATTTCGAGGTCCAAGTGGATTAAAACGAAGAGCGGATAATTTAGTTTCTCTTTCTTGAGGATTCATACCATGAAAAGTAGAGTTTGGTCTCTGCATACCCTATTCTATTAAATCAAAATATAAAGTGAATTAACCGCGAACCTAAAGTGAATTCCATATTGATAGATAATGAGTCTATTCTCGTTTTATGTATTACCATACTCTGCTAAGAGTGAAGGGGTCTTGCTACCCAGAGGTAATTGGAATTTATATAAAGTCTATTGGTTTACCGACTCTAAATCCCCCAATTTATTTGAAGAGCATTCAAAGCCTCCATCGGATACATGGCAAAGTTCAACTCTTTTATATAATAAATCCCTTCACTCAATTGAAGACCCATTTGGATGGAATAAAGCATTAAATATACCACTACAAACACAAAATATATTACGTAGAGCTCTTGATGTGTCCAGTAAAACAACTGATAACTTATGAACCTAAACGGGTAGTGCTATATATACTTAGGTAAGAATGCAACGAGCAAAAACAGTAAAACGTGTTAAGACTATTATAAATTCAGTAGGTGTGCCAACACAACCTCCGCAACCTACTCAGCCTACGCAACCAGTCCAGTCCTCATCTCCACTTGATTTCTTACAGAATATGGAAAAGGGAATGGATGCTTTTTTTACATCTGAAAATAAAAATACTCTTAAGCGACCATGGATAAAGTTAGACCGTGCTCTTAAGATGGATCGCATTCGTGCTTTCGCCAATGAATACAAAGATATTACAGCAGATGAAAAACTTCGTTTAACGCAATGTCTTTTATCTGCTCTTGACCGTGGTCTTCTCAAAACTCGTCTCATTATAAATTATAATACCGAAACCTGTAAAATTGATGAAATAAAAGGCCTAACAATTCAAACAACAGATACAGGCCGTTCCTTTAAAGTTGAATTACCACGTGCGACCAAACGGAGATCACGTGTACAACCGCTGGAGCAAGTGACAGAAAATGCGACGGAGAAATAGAGACGATGTATTCGAATATTTGTCATTGGTTCAATGACTGGTACGAACAATCTGACCGAAATTTCCCATTAGATAACTGGGAACTTGACTACGTTCGCGAAGATATTTGGCAGGAATGGCAAACACTAAATGAACATATTGAAAAAGACCTCCAACAAAGCAAAAAAGAACGTGAAATCCTAGATTGTTTACTCCTGTCTTCAATGAAATGGGCACAGAAGAAAGCACCCCGTTTTACACAGCAGGAAGCAGCCGATTTTATTAAATCAATCAAGGATAAGCCCCAAACAGAACAACATACATATGAGTGGCACGCAGAGAAAATCAACTTACTAACTGCTAGTGAATTCGGATATGCAATCGGTACTGCTCCGGCCGCCCGTAAGAATGTTTACGACCGCAAATTTATTAAAGCAGCAGCATTAGCAAGCCAACAGAATACAGCTTTCACACCCTCTATTGAATCAACGCCCGTTGGAATCAGTAATGAGAATAGACTCTTACAGCCCACAACATGGGGCCATCGTTTTGAGCCAATTGCAAGAAATCTAGCATCCGTCCTGTTCTTTGATAGTAGTCCAATTGCTGATAATTTGGGTCGTATTATTCATAAAGAGCACAAGAAACTGGCTGCTAGTCCAGATGGTCTTATTGAATCGGGCAGCAAAGCGGGTCACCTAGTTGAGATTAAATGTCCCATTACACGTATTCTTGTAGATGATGAGATTCCCTATGAATATTACTGTCAGATGCAAATCCAAATGGAAGTTACCAACTGTCCAGCAGTAGAATATGTGGAAATGAAGTTTAGTCAATCATCTGTAGTTCCCACATCAAAAGGATGGTCGGGTATTCTTGCTGTGATTGAAGAGGAAGGCGTATTACGATATGAATATGGGCCCTTTTATGAAAATGAAGCAACAAAACTGGAAGTATGGCAACCTACTACACTCAAGCAGGAAAGCGTAGTTCATGAAAGGATGTATTGGTCTTTAGAAGATAGTCACTGGAAAACAGTTCACAGAAATTCTTTCTGGTGGACTGAGGTCGGTTGGCCGGGTTACCAGCAGTTTTGGTCCTGCTGGGACGTTGAATATGAACGTTGGTTTGCTACTCAGAATCGCTATATGTTTATTAAGGATGATTAGCAGAGCGTACCTGCTTGAATTGGCTTCTTCTCGGAACTAGCATAGAAGTCCAAAAGCATTTCGTGCCGGGGAGCCGAGCAACTATCAGGGAATTTCCGCAGATAATTATTAGTTCTCTGTGAATAGTCCCCATTCAATTGTAGGTCCAGTGCTGCATCTTTTAAACGGCAGGCTTCAGACGTTATATCAAAACGAGCAACCGCCTTTGAATCCTCAAGAGGAAGGACATCTGCTAGAAGTCTGTAGTCTTCATCAACTTGATTTTTTTCAGTAGAATCAAAATTTTCCTGCTTTATTATGGGCGGTAAAGCAGGAGCAGCAGGTCCATTTAGGGTGGGTGTATAATTCGTAAACCATGTCAGAACATTTAGTCCAAAAATGAGGAGTAAAATTAATAAGAATATCGGTAGCATTCTATCCTATACATATAATAAATTTGAATAAACCCGGATGCGTTAGTTTAGCAAACAAAGGAATGAGTATTATCGTAGATATGCGTGTTGTGAAGCGAAATGGCGAAATGGAGGCTGTCAGTTTTGATAAGGTAACTGCTCGAATTCGCGGTGCCTGTGACGGTCTTTCTGTAAATCCGACAATGATTGCACAGAAGGTGTTGGGCTCTATCATTGACGGAATTAAGACAAGTGATTTGGATGAACTAACTTGTACGACAGCAATTGCTTATATTACCGAGCATCCAGATTATGGCATTCTAGCATCCCGGATTGCTGTAAGTAATCACCACAAGAATACACCAACCACTTTTCTTGAAGTTGTAACACGTCTAGCAGCTGTGAAGAACAAGAAGGGTGAAACCCAGCCCGCCGTCAGTGACAATCTTGTTGCTATCATGGGCATCCATTCTCAGCAGATTGAGGCAAAGTTGGATTACAACCGCGACTATCTGTTTGATTATTTCGGCTTCAAGACGCTGGAGAAGTCGTATCTTCTCCGGGATGAGTACCGCAAGGTGCTGGAAAGGCCGCAGCACATGTGGATGAGGACGGCCCTGGAACTCTGGCCCGCCAATCTGGAAAAGGCATTTGAGACATACGATGCAATGAGCCAGAAGCTCTATACGCACGCTACACCGACACTCTTCAATAGTTGTACTCCGAAGCCCCAGCTCAGCAGCTGTTTCCTACTGGCGATGAAGGAGGATTCTATTGCTGGAATCTACGATACCCTCAAGGACTGTGCCACGATTAGCAAGCATAGCGGCGGAATTGGTCTCCACATCCATAATGTCCGTGCTAAGGGCTCTATTATCCATGGCACGAACGGTGTCAGCAACGGAATTGTGCCGATGCTTCGTGTGTTCAATAACACGGCCTGCTACGTTGACCAGTGTTTTACTCCTGACACGCTTCTCTTTACTGAGAATGGGGTCAAGCAAATCAGTGAAGTTGGCGTAAGTGATAAGGTTCTTACTGCAACTGGTGTCTACGAAGAAGTTAATATTCCTGTTCGCCACGACTATTCTGGACCTATGCTAGAGATTTCAGTCAAGAACTCTATTAGTCCTATCAAGGTGACTCCGGAGCATCAGATTCTAGTTCTTTCAGGCCAGCAGAAGGGTCTAAACTTTGCGACAATTCAGAATCGTCTTGCGAAGAACCTAGCAACTCCAATGTATGTTGATGCTCGAGATGTGAATGAAACTGATTTCGTTGTGTTTCCGATTCCCTCATATGAGAAGGATATTGTATCGCTTTCTCCCGATGATTGCCGATTCTATGGTATTATGCTTGGTGATGGTCATATTAGTGAAGCCACTGCATATGTAAGCCTTCATAAGGATAACAAGCAGGGCGTTGCTGACTTCGTATCTGAGTATCTTGCTAATCGTGGTGTCCGCAGCCATGATGTAGTTGAAGAGAACACTCGTCGTATTCGCTGGTCACCAAATTCTGCCGGATTTAAGTTTACACGAGCAGACCTTTATGATGTAAATAAGGAGAAGACCATTCCTGCTAGTTTCCTCCATCTACCCAAGGAGAAGACCGTACAGATTATTCGCGGCCTGCTAGAAACGGATGGATGTATTGGAACTAAGGAGGTATCTCTTGAGATGTCATCTGATTCAATCATTGAGTCTGTGCGTTATATGTTTCTCCGGCTTGGTGCTCTAGCATCTGGATATGACCGTGACCGTGTTGGAAATGTAAGTTCTTATAAGAATATCACTACACGCAAGACTACTAAAGTTCTGCGTATTCCTCGTATCCCCGAAGTTATGACCTACTTTCCCACCGCACCTAAGAGTGAATATTTCACATACTTCCAGCACGGAAACCAACTCTTCTCCCGCATTGAGTCAATTACTGAAAGCACATATGAGGGCCCTGTCCATGACTTTGAGATTAAGCCTTCGCATAATTATACAATTGCTCATGGTGGTGTTGTTCACAATGGTGGTGGAAAGCGTAATGGTTCATTTGCCATCTACCTTGAGCCGTGGCACGCTGACATTGGTGATTTCATCCGCATGAAGATGAATACGGGCTCGGAGGATGAGAAGGCCCGCGACCTCTTCTACGCCTTGTGGGTTCCCGACCTCTTTATGGAGCGTGTTGTTGCAAATGGGGATTGGACGCTCTTTTGCCCCGCGGAGGCACCTGGTCTATCTGACTGCTATGGTGAAGAGTTTAAGGCCCTGTATACACGCTATGAGGCCGAGGGTAAGGGGCGGAAGACCATGAAGGCACAGAAGTTGTGGTTTGAGATTCTAGAGTCTCAGATTGAGACAGGCACGCCTTATCTAGTCTACAAGGATGCCTGTAACCGCAAGAGCAACCAGAAGAATCTGGGCGTGATTAAGTCATCCAATCTCTGCTCGGAAATCATTGAGTACTCAGCACCAGATGAGACAGCAGTCTGTAACCTTGCGTCCATGGCCCTTCCAGCATTTATTACAAATGGCTCTTTCGATTTTGCTGCTTTCCGTCGGACGGTAGC
>Ga0214919_10011363_pt1 | contig 11115 bp, 15 predicted proteins | sample LL1503_MetaG_FD_177994 | JGI IMG/M metagenome (GOLD analysis project Ga0214919, IMG submission 177994) | Freshwater microbial communities from Lake Lanier, Atlanta, Georgia, United States - LL-1503 | ecosystem: Environmental > Aquatic > Freshwater > Lake | place: USA: Georgia | collected...
CGTGCCGCCAGCCATAGGCTCAGTGTGCGTGTAGATGGCAAGACTCCTCCAGCGCGCTTTGTTGCAGTCGTATTCACGCAGCATCCTAAATGAGGTAGCGCCGTTTTGCAGGCTTCGCGACAAGTTTTGTAATTGCCAAACCTGACGCATATTTCCATTTTTAACTATGGTGGCTGGTTCATAGTACTGAGTGACTTTTTCGCTCTTTTGATAAACCACCCACTCTGCCCAAGCAGAACCGGCCAACATCATCAGACCGACAAGACATAGTTTTTTCATGCGCTTGATCTTTCTTTAACGTCTAATTGGCGGAAAGAGAGGGATTCTCTTACATTTGAGAAAAAACCATTTATTATAGGTAACTTAGGGGTTTTAAGCAAGCATATGTGGTAAAAACATGTGGTAAATTCAGAGAATCCTATGCCTAAGAAACCCTTCCGACCTCAGCATCTTGACCTCCGTCACAAGACATATTTTGCTCTTTTGACCATCCCCAAAGATGTCCAACACATTCTCGGGAAAACACGATTCTTTAAAACCACAGGCACAGGTGACATAAAAATTGCACAAGCAAAAGCAGACTTGTTTGTCATCAAATGGAAGGCAGAAATCGCAAATGCAAGACAGAACACAGATGATCCAATCATCAACTCTGCTCTTGAACTGAACAGAATGAGCAAGTCAACACCTTGGCATATGCTGCAAGATGTGATTGATGAAGAAACCGACAGACTGCGTAATGAAGCAGATGATTTCGTTGCTGATTCCTTTAATTCGATAGCAACTGGCAACTCAAAAGTTCTAGATACTTTTATCCATGCGTGGGAACAACATCAATTTGATAGAGGTTTAGTCGCAAAAAATATTTCACAGATGAAAAGTGATTTGTCACTGCTTACTGAGTACATCCCGACGACTGAGATGGTGTCAAATGAAAACTGCGATGCATGGATCAACTTGATTGCACAGACTAACAACTACAAATCATCTTCTGTCATAAGGATCATTGCTGCTTGCAACAATTTTTACCGCTATCTTCAAGATGTTTCCGTATTTCCAGCAGATGCACTATCGCCGTTCAAAGTCCCTAAAACTTACAAGCAAAGCAAGAAGGCAAATGCCAAGGTCATCAACAAACGAAACAGTTGGGTTCCATTCTCAAAAACTGAAGTTGAAGGACTTCATGTATTGGCAAAATCCAAAGGTGACTTTCAATTAGCAGACTTGATTGAGATTGCTGCATATACGGGTGCCCGAATTGAGGAAATATGTTCTCTTAAAATTGACTTCATTAATCTCTGCGACATGACATTTCAGATTACAGATGCAAAGACAACAGCAGGCAATCGAATTGTTCCACTTCATTTAGATTTATTGAGAACTGTAACCAGACTTATTGACGGTACAACTAACTCATACCTCTTTCCAGAACTCACAGAAAACAAATACGGTGATAGGTCAAACGCAATTGGCAAGCGATTTGGTCACATGAAGAAAAATCAGGGTTTCAGTAAATTATTCGTATTCCACTCAATACGAAAAACATTCACGACCGAACTTGAACGAGCAGGTGTTGCAGAGAATATTGCCGCAGATATTGTGGGACATGAAAAGCATACGCAGACATTCGGTGTGTACAGCGGTGGTACAAGTATTGAACAAAAACGAGATGCAGTTGAAAAGGTAAGTTTCGGTTTTAAAAACTCTATTGCGTCATCCGAAAATTCAATGAAATCTGCCAAAAAGACTGCCTCGAAAACCACTAAGAAAACCCCCAAGAAATCTGTTACAAATGAGAAGAAAATCAAATCTACGGCAAAGAAGATGGTGACCAAAGGTTAAGAGTGATACTTTCGCAGTTGGGACAAATTTGTGATTCTTGGAATTGAGTGGGAAACATGAAGAAAATTTACTAAAGGTAAAAATTGGAAAAATTCTCTCCAGAAGAATATTGGAAAGCAATCATCTTGTATGGATTGAATGCGTCTACATACAAGATTGCATTCGGCAAAACACTTTTAGCATTGTGTGAACAAGGCAAAAATAAAGTTTCATGGGAAGATTTATCCAAAGAGTTTTTGAGTCAATATCAGATAAGACTGAACACTGATAAACCTATGCCTCAACTAGACAACTCCTCACGCAAGACAGTAATGGAGAGAGTAGTTGATTCAATGAAGTTCAATTTGTCTTTAGATGAAGCAATATCCGAAGTCGGCAAAAATGCATTTGGCGATGTCATCCACAGATTTGATAATCTTGCTGGAATAGATGATGTCAAGGGAATGTTTTATCGATTTCAAGATAGCAAATACATAGAACTCACAGATAAATTATTTTTTATCCATTCAAAAAATCTTACAGAAGTAGAAGATGAATTGAATGCTAGGTGGAGTCTGTTAGAGGGTGCATTCTCCATGGTCGGTCATAACTACGAACTCTCAAATGACATTCGCTCTATTTACCTACAAAGTGCAAAAGAAAGAAAAAATCTAACGACTCAGATTCCATTTTTGCAAGGATATCAAGGAAATATTTGTTTCTACTGCGGTGAGTCTTTGAAAAGTACTGCGACTCATGTTGACCATGTGCTACCAAGACAAGTACTTAACAATGATGAAATATGGAATCTAGTTCTGTCGCATGACCATTGCAATCTAAGTAAGTTAGACAGTATTGTTGGGTTGCATTACATAGAAAAACTGCATAAAAGAAATGAAAATATTATGCGAAGCAATCACCCTTGGAAGAAAAAGATTGAACTTGCACTAGGTTCATCAGATGAGAGAAGAAAATCTAAACTTATATGGCACTATGAAAATGTAAAAAATGTTATCGGTCATAACCATTACTGGGGTGGGGTAAAAAATTACAACCCAGAAACAGATCCTTTTTATCGTAAGTTCATCTCACAGATGACATCTTATAAAGCACCATCAAAGTCTAAAGTTATTCCAAAAACTATCATTCAAGATAGTTTTGATTTTTAGATGAAAACAATTGATTAAAAAAGACTGAAATGAACTGCATATTCTGTGACATTCAATCTATAGACCAAAAACGCATCATTACTGAGAACAATCTTGCCTATGCGATTCGTGATGGTTTCCCAGTGACTGACGGACACACTCTATTAATACCGAAAAGGCATATTGCTGATTACTTTGGTCTAGTACCAGCAGAAGTGTCAGCAATCAACCTATTGATGGCAGAACAGAAGCAATTGCTACAAGAGGCAGACTCTACGATTGATGGTTTCAATATTGGCATGAATTGTGGTGAATCTGCTGGACAAACTGTGTTTCACTGTCATGTGCATTTGATACCAAGACGCAAAGGTGATGTTGAAAACCCGAGAGGTGGTGTTCGACACATCATTGCAGGTAAAGGGTTCTACGAGGAAAAGAAATGAAGCAAATTTTCATCTATTTTTGTACTTTTTTTATAAATTTAACTTTTGCACAAGATAACAATGTAACTATACATTCATCTTCATCAGTATCAAGTCAAAGTAGATATGAGGTTATTCAGTCAACATTGGCAGCAATCTGGACTTTTAGATTAGATAGAGTGTGCGGTCAAATATCTCAACTTGTTTCAACAAAGAATGAGGGAACTGCTTGGCAGTCTATGAAAATTGATGGAATACCAAAATGTAATTTCGACGGGAAGAATCGATATCAATTATTCACATCTGGGTTAGCAGCGAGACACACTTTTTTGATTAATACAGAAACTGGTAAATCATGGGTACTTAGAACATATACAGACAATCAAGCAGGCGAAAAATCATCAGCATGGTTTCAGTTTGAAGAATGACAATACTTCTTCAAATTGAACTTCTTATAAAGCAATAAAATATGACAGGCGAACTCATTGAACTCATCGTTGAATTCTCTGTGATCCTGCTTGCACCAATCATTCACAACTACTATCTGTGGAAAGTGAAGAAGGTTGATGCATCAGTAATTCAACAGAACATCAAAATCTTCTCTTTCTTCTATGTGCTGATTGCTATCGGTGTTGTGCTGTTGCTGACCACACCCAGAGTTCACGCAAACGAATCACATTGCTACTCTATCCAAAACACAGACACCAAGAATTCTTGCCTTGCAATTGCAAAGCACCAAGAGTCATACTGCTACTCAATTCGTGAGTCTGACGCAAAGAATCTGTGTCTTGCACAAATCAAGAATCAGAAGAGTTACTGCTACAGCATCAAATCAAGCGATACAAAGAATCAATGCCTTGCACTAGTTAAGTAGGATAATTTCATGAACAAATCTGAACTCGTCCGAGAAATGCATGAACGCACAGGCAAGAAACTTTCATTGAAAGACTTGGACTTGATGGTCAACTCAATGATAGAAATAATGTCAGAGAAATTGAAAAAAGGTGAAGAAATTCAACTTGCTAATTTCGGTACATTTTCTGTTGCAAGTAAATCCATCAAATCACTTAACGAGAAGTGATATGTCTCGCAAGTCAGATCCACTTGAAGATCCTAATTTTGTAAGTTGGTACGCAAAAGAAAAATTCCCATCTTTTTCAGTTGCCCAACTTGAACAAGAAGAAAAGAGAATCAAGAAATTAGTTCTTGAAGAAGTTCGTTTTCTACAAAAAATTCAACACAAATCTGCCAAACTTTATCCACTTGCACATAAGCAAATAGAACTGCAAGAGTGGTTACCAAATGTAAATAAGAAACAGATTGCATGGGTTGACCGACTTACATGGCGTCCTACTGGTGTTTCTGATTTCAGACGCATAGAACCAATGTTGGTTCAAGTCAATAAAAAACATACTGTTCAATCATTCAATATTTGGGGTGAAGAATCTACAAAGTTACTTGCTGATAATGAACCATTGAGTTTGCATTGGAACATCATCAAGACACTTGTTTCATCTGCACCTAATGACGGTACTGTTGGGCGACAAATTTATTTTATTGTTGTTGATAAAAATACAAAAACCTATCTTGGAATTATTTGCATATCTTCTGGTCTTTTTGATGTGAAGTCACTTCACGATGAAATCGGATGGGATAGGAAAGAAGTTCAAAAAGCAAATAGTAAATTACGATATGTTGCCAACGGTCAAACAATAGTAGCAACAAGATTCTTTGGCGAAATGCTGCGTGGTGGCAAGTTGCTTTCCCTTCTATGCCTTTCAAAAGAAGTAGCAGAAGTATGGGAAGAACGATACGGAGAAAAACTTGTCAGTGTCCACACAACATCACTTTATGGGAACAGTGATGGAACTCAATACGATGGATTAGATCCATTTCTCAAGAAATTACCTGCACACCCATCACAACAAATTAAACCAAGGGATCACATTTACCGTGAACTTAATCAATGGATGCGAACATATCATCCACTTGAATATTGGAAACATTTTGAAAAAAAGAATAGTGCAGGTAATGGAATGCGGGATAACAAGACCCGTGCGATTTTGAGGTGCTATAAATTTCTTGGAATTCCCGAGTCTGAGTTTGCTACTTCTGAAAAGCGAGGTGTTTACAACTCATTTCTCTACAAGAATGCCAAAGACTTTTTGTGCGACCGTATTACAGAAGATGAGTTAGTACCAGAAGAACATTTCATGTCTGTTGCCGAAATTACGCAACTGTGGAGATTTGGTGCTTACGGTGATACAACCAGACGCAAACAAGATGATGTTGAATGGTTGAATAAATTACCGAAAGCAGAGACTGAGCGTAGGCAGAAACGCATCAAACGAATAGACAGAGGTATACAGGAACAACAATTCGTCAAAGGTGTTGTGGACCGAATGTCAAAGAGTTCAACTAATCTTGCTGAGTTGAAAAAACAAGGCAAGTATGAAAAGGTTGATTGGTACCTCGGAATTGAAAAACTTAGTTGGGATGAAATTGAAAAGAAATTCTTTGACCAACAGATGCAGAATCAAAAACAGTCACAGGTTCAACCAACCTCTGATCCCGAATCAGGTATGAATCAGAATCTGAAAACGGTTTGATTTCAGTCACTCCATTGACCCCCACCCGTAAATTCCAGTTATCCATAGGAATTTTGTTGATTGATTTGGTGTTCAATGTGGTTGAGAATTCATTGACCATAGAGGTGTCAAGTTCTAGATAGTTCAACTTCAAACTATCCTTCCGTCCAATTCGACTGCGGAACTCAAAGTCTCTGCAATCAAAGACAGTCAAATTAACTTTTTGACCAACTGACCAAATACGAATGTGTGTCGCATCCAATGATGCGATTGATTTTTTAATGTGTTTCACATCATCAGAGTAGATAGTGAAGAAGGCATTTGCAGCAGTTTGCTTGAGTGCAACTACTTGCTGAAACAACCGTTGAAGTTCATTTACAGTTACATCAACTCTTTTATCTTTTTTGTATAAAGAAACAGGTGGATTTCTTAGTTTGTGTTGACCAATCTGAACTAGGTCATCAAATTTATCTTTACCGAAAATCGCATACGAATCTGGAGTCAACAAAATATGCGAACCAGCATTCTTCTTAGATTCAATGAACTCTGTAATCCTCATTAGTGAACCTTGACCGTTACGCCTTCGTACTGTTCAATGTGTTCCATCAACTCTGTGATGAATAATTCAGCGTCTAGTGTTGATTCGATTGTCAACTGGAAACTAAATTTCTGACCTTTATCAGTTCGTGGTTTCTGCGGTTTCTTCAAACTGCCGTATTTCAATGCAAGACTTTTGGAATCTGACAGAGTTGTTGCAGGTGTGATTTCTTTCTTTTCCATCAGAAAAATTAACTTTTCACTTTTGATGCGACTTAGAAATCCAAGATTACTGTAGTGTGGAGGCAGATTCTTTAGGTACTTTTTATTTGTAAGGGTGGGGTTTCCAGCAATACCAATCAGGATCTGCTGCACTGACATGTCAATGATTCGTTTATCGTGCAGGACCTGCCGGATCGAATCATAGTCAGGAGAAATTTGATATTCATGCAACATCGTCGCAGTCTCAATCAATGCATGGATTGTCTTTGTCCACGATCCAGTGATCCGTTCCACGGCAATGTCAACTTCCTTCTTGTTTACCGCCGGAAGAACCTCAGAATTTGTTACCACTTTGCCCACGGGGGATCCCAACTTGTATTTACAAGTTGATTTGTACCACATTTGATTTCTACCGAACTTTTAGTGGTGAACATGTGCTGACTTGGTTGCCGTGGTTTATAGGACCTGTACCATGGACACTGTTGATTGATACATATTTCAATCAATGGGAGAAATAGATGCACTCCCTTTTTTTATTGCATTATTTTATGAGGTTTATTATGAAGACAGATAAAGAAGTTAGGGTTATTGGTTTCATCACAGCAAAAGTTGCAAGACCAATTGGACCTATTCCCGATAATTACTTATCAAATGAAGTTAACATTCCTAAAGAGTTAATTTTAGAAATGATAAAAAATGGATGGGAAGATGAAGCAGGAGTTTATTATTGGAGTCGTGACTTCAAACCTGCGCCATTCAAGGGTAAAGATGGAAATGTTTATGTTTGTATCAGTGATGCAGATATTAAAAACTCATCTAGATTTATCAACCGAATGAAGGATGCAACTAAATTGCTGTATGCCGAAAACACTTGAATTCGGTAACAACTGAATAACGGTAAACCACAACACTTCCCAATATGGGAACACAACCAAGAAAGAGTTGAGTTTTATGAGCACTCACCTCTTTTCATATTTGCCACTACCAGTGCAATCCAAAAGATAGAAATTGTATAAATAAATGTATAAACGAGAATTAAAGGTTGGCACGCCGATTGTCATAGTGCTACTGAATCCGTTCTGATGTGTGACGGTAGGTAAATCAGATTGCTCGTTATCTGACTTTATTGCACTATCCAGATGATGTCTGGACGCCTTAAATGCTTCACCACAGTGAATTGACATTTGCGATATCGTATCGGTTGGTAGTACAGAGATGTATGAACAGGGGTTGATGTTTCACAAGCATCATCTTCTAGTGAGTGGGGAATACCTTAAACCCACAAGAAATGTGATTGCCTCAGTTATGGCACCACACTTCTGCGTACCGCAAGCATGTAAAACGGAGACCGCATAACCTGCCGTTGCCTTGATTCAATCAAGTTGTGTAATAACTGAAGCACGATAGAACTCGTTGAAAGAACTGCAACAACCTTGCCTGTCACTGGGCAAGGTCCGCAAACACATCCAGAATCTGTTGAAAGGTAATTTATAAATGATTCCAGATTAATTCATCTCCGCTACGCTCCAATGAATGTTAACTTCGTTAACGGTTCCATTATTTTTAATTACCTACATTACCAAAAGAGTAGCGTGAGCGAAGCGAACAAATCATCTGAACGCAGTGAAGATGATTGAATTAAGTCCTTATGAAGTACCAGATAAGTATTAAAGTAAAAATCACCACCAGGTCAAACAAAATATTCCCATAATTTATTCCACTAGGAAATTCCTACGGAATCCAAAATCATCCAGACTTGTTTGTGACCACAATCATCCTGCTGGCATAAATACCTGTACCAATAGAACATCATCACAAGATGTTCGTTACTGCCTCGCACGAAGTTGCTGTGCGATGAATCTTAGACCAAATATTAGATAAGGAACATACCAAATATGTCATCAATCAATTTAGAAGAACAACCAAGAAAACAGATCCCAATCCGAATTGCTCATTCCCAGCATACCAAGTTCACCAACATATCCAAACGCACCAAGATTCCCATGTCAGTCCTGTGCAGAGATGCAATTGCACGACATATCAATGACATTGAAACTAGAGGCATCACAGCAGTCTTAAACGACATGGATGCGGTGTACTGATGGCAGCACCTGACAAGAACAAACTAAAAGAGATGATTCATAAGACTGCCACCAAAGACCTTCTGTATCTCCACATCAATCCAGTTGAACCTAAGTCACTTGAGAATGCTTTGAAAGAGTTACAGAAGTTCGTTGGCAAAGGTGGTGCTGAGGTGGTGGTGGTCAAAAGTTAAGGAATTAAAATATTAATAAACATACTAATTCCAAACATTTCTCAATAGAATATTTAAAAACAACTATATTATTTGAAAATATTTGATGATTTGTGCTTGCCTTCTTTAATTATTTCTCCAAAAAATTCATCAAATTGGTCTTCAATATCAGCAATAATTTCAGCAATTTTTTTTCCAGATTGAGTAACAGTCAATATTGTGCCATATTGATTACATGTCATGCCTTGACATGATTCAATTTGATATATTGTGCTTCCTTTACTTATCGATAAAGAATAATCAACTCCTCTAGGTGAATTTCTTTCAACTGAATAAGTGAATTTACCGTCTTTTGGCGCAATAATCTGTAATTCAATTTTATCTTTTGAACCGTATTTATATGATAAAAAGGAAAGAGGCGCTTTATTTGTATCGGCACACAAAGATAAAATTTTTCCGTTCTTAATAAAGTTATCTTCTTTAAGTTTACCCATATTGGCACTGAACAAAGTTTTCTCATTAGGTTCGCATAATGACTCAGCATATGAAAATTGCGCATTAATTAACAATAATAATAAAATTATCTTTTTCACGAAAACTCCTTAATTTAAAAGATCTTACCGCATTCAAATGTATTTCATACTCTCAAAATGTAAACAATTTGAGATGGATTCAAAAAGCATTACATTTTTAGGTGGTTGCCAAGTCTCAAATGTTGTTTCACCATCCACACCCTTCCAATTTGAAATCTATCAGGGTGCGAACAAATGTCAAGTATCGGTTACGCCAGAGTTTCTTCCTACGGTCAATCTCTTGAGGTTCAACTGGAGAAGTTGTCGTTCTGTGACACAGTGTTCCAAGAGAAACAGTCTGCTCGCAATGACGACCGAGAACAACTCCAACGCTGCCTGAACTATCTGAATGACGGCGACAGTCTGGTCATCACCAAACTTGACCGACTCGCAAGATCCACCCGTGACCTATTGAACATCATGTCACGACTAGACAGAATGAAAGTCAAACTAGTCGTCTTGGATCAACAGATTGACACTTCTACATCTACTGGGATGCTGCTTTTCACGATGCTTGGTGCAATTGCTACATTTGAAAATGACCTTCGCAGAGACAGACAGTCACAAGGTGTTGAACACGCAATCAAACGAGGTGTGAAGTTCGGTCGCAAATGTGTTCTCAACGATGAGCAACTGATGACCATGAAGTCAAGGCGACTCAATGGTGACTCAATCCACGACTTGATGAATCAGTTCAAAGTCAGCAGAGCAACTGTCTACCGATGCTTGTCACAGGTACAGCATTGACGAATCACTAGAGCATTAAAAAACCCACTCGTAAGTGGGTTCTGATTGAGTTCTGTTGCCTTCTTACTGAACGACTTCTGGTTCATTGAAGATGGAAGACTTTTTGTTCTTCCTCGGAACACGATGTTCTTTCTTGACTCTGGGTTCTTTCACACTCAACGCAAATGCAATGTGCTCTGCGTTCAGTTGGTTCTGTTTGGCGATGGAAACAATCTGTGCCAAAGCATCAGAGTGTGTTGATTGAATCTGACGCATTTCTTCCTTCTGCATTGACTCAATCATCTTGCGAAGTTTGACCAATGTTGTCCCTGTGTCACTCTGTGTCATACCGTTACCTCTGTGTGTTGTTGATGAGGGTTTGGATGGTATGAATGGGGGTAAAAAAGGCAACCGAATAACGGTAAAAAATTGATTGTCTAATCTGAGTTAAACATGTGGTAAAAACATGTGGTAACTAGCGGACTCTCTAAATGATAAATCCCTTATGAATCATAGACTTATAATTGATTTTAGGGTCTGGCGGAAAGAGAGGGATTCGAACCCTCGGTACAGGTAAACCTGTACGCCGGATTTCGAATCCGGTGCATTCGACCACTCTGCCATCTTTCCGGGTCTTACTGGTGCGCGGTCATTTTATCAGCGCACCGGTTTTTTCGCCTCGGAATTACTGTTTGACAGCGGGTGGAGCATCAACTACCGGTGGCAACTCGGGCTTGGTCGGCATGGACGCCGATGCATCGTTGGAGGCGCGCGGCGCACGCGTCAGTATGACCATGGCCGAGCCCAGCATATTGCCTTCGTGGA
>Ga0214919_10011364_pt1 | contig 11115 bp, 9 predicted proteins | sample LL1503_MetaG_FD_177994 | JGI IMG/M metagenome (GOLD analysis project Ga0214919, IMG submission 177994) | Freshwater microbial communities from Lake Lanier, Atlanta, Georgia, United States - LL-1503 | ecosystem: Environmental > Aquatic > Freshwater > Lake | place: USA: Georgia | collected 2015-03-15
AATTTGGTATATTTAACTTTAACTAATTTTACTAATTCTTCCATTGTAATCTGTTCATTATCTTTAAGTAATTTTAATGAATATTTTACATGTTCTTTAGTAATTTTATAAGAAATTGATTTTCTATTATGTCTTTTTATACTTTTTTCTAAATTATATCTATTAATCCACCTTTTTAATGAAGTTTTTTTACAATTAAATATTTTACAAGTTTTATCCATACTAACTTTATTTTTAATATAATATTGAACAGCACTTATTTTATAATCTTCACTTTTATGTTTCATAATAATCTAAATTAAGAAATTTATTTTGTTCCATTTTAATTCTTCAAGGCTTTAAAGGTTTAAATTATTACGATGTAAATCGATTACTCTATATGCAAAATAATTCTTTTTATACCTTATAAAACTTCATACCTATTTCAAGATAGGTTATAAGCAAATTTTTACTACCTAGACGTTTTAAATGTGCAAATGTGTAAAATTAAATAAATTAAAGAAAAATATTAAAAATCATAAGTTATTTTTATATTATAACGCTAATGCGTAATAATATGATAAACTTTTAACGTTTTTATAAATTTAACTAAAATAAAAATAATAATTAAATTTATATAAGAAAATATTAATATACTATTTCAAAGATTTATATACTTTAATTTATTTTTAATTAATTAAAATAATATAAAAATTCTATAAAAATTTCTAAGAATAATATATAATATTATGAATACTCAGAGATCATCTAATCCACTAAATTTAGTAAAAACAACTAGTAATATTACAAAAAAAAGTATTAATACATATCAAAATAGTAGTACAATGGGAAAAGTAATATTTTTTATAATATTAATCTTATTTATTGCATTCTTGATATACATTATATATGTAGCAGTTAAGGCATCACAAACAGCTGCTAAAAATGCACCAATTATAGTTAACGATGTTATAGATGCATATATCGCAAGACCTGCATTTAAATTACCTCAAGTAACACAAGGAATGAATCAAACATTTAGTACTTGGATTTATGTAAAAGATTGGAATTATAAATTTGGTCAATATAAGAATATTTTATGGAAAGGAAATCCACCAAATATATCAACTCTAAATGCTAATCCAACTGTATCTAATATACATTGTCCAAGTATTTGGTTATATCCATTAACTAATTCATTAAAAGTTGTAACTTCAACATCTGTACCTGAACAAGTTGAATCATGTGATATTCAAAATATTCCATTAATGACATGGGTTCACATTACTTATGTATTAAATAATAGAACTGTTGATCTTTATGTTAATGGAAAATTAGAAAGAAGTTGTGCATTAAGAGGTATTCCAACTATTACAAATGATCCTGTATATATTACAACTGGTTCACCACAAGCAGGATTCTATGGTAAAATTGGTAAAACACAATATTTTACTAAAGCATTATTACCGAATGATGTTGCAAATGCTTATCAACAAGGTCCATTAGGAACTACTCAATATCAAGTACAATTTTTTACCGATGGAAATTTCTTATCAGTAAAAGATGGAAATAGTTTTGCGAATAATAGTTAAATATACAAAAATATAGATATACAAAAATATTATATAATAAAAATATAAAGAATTTTTGATATTAAAATAAAAAATTTATTTTAATATCTATATAAAAAATAAAATAAAAATATCTTATAATATAATATATGTCTTCTAATACAACTATGAATATTAAAAATAATTCTTCTAAAAATAAAATGTTTGGTATAATATTAATTGGAATAATTGTTTTTATTGTTATAATGTTTATTTATTCTAGTTATACTGGATTTAAAAATTATCAAAAATATTCTCCATATTTAATTGAAGGTATTACAGATGCAACTATTGCACAAAAATTTTCAGCATATCAAATACAACCACCATCTGATTCTGCATATGGTACTGAATTTACATATAGTTTTTGGATGTATATTAAAGATGTAAATTTCTCATCATCTAATAAAAGTTCATGTACAGAAAGTACTCCTTTATTACATGTATTTCATAAAGGAAGTTATGACTATATTCCATATGGATCTCAAAGTGGTGCAACAAATAGTGTTTATTATCCTTTATTACAAACACCTGGTGTATGGTTATATCCTAATACTAATAAATTAAATATAAGATTTAATACTTATGAAAATGTAGTTGAAACTGCAGATATTGGTAATATACCATTAAATATGTGGGTTAATATTATTATAATATTAATAGGCAGTAGTGTTGATATTTATGTGAATGGTAATCTAAAGAAAAGAACAAAATTATCAGGTGTTCCAAAAATAAATTATGGAGATTTTTATACAACTAATTGGGGAGGTTATCAAGGATATTTAAGCAGATTAAGATATTTTAATTATGCCATTCAACCATTTCTTGTTGATCAATTATTTAATATGGGTCCTTCAACGTTATTCAATAAAACAAATTCATCTATTACAAGTGGTCCTCCACAATTATCTGCAAATTATTGGATGACAACTGGATATCCAAATGCTGCTGGAGCACCTGGATTTAATCAAAGTTCAACAACAAGTACTTAAATAAAATATTTTTAAATATGAAGATGAATTTTACTATTTTTTGATGTACTTTACGTCGCATAAAAATTATTGTTATGAGAATACATTAATTCATAAAAAAAAAATAATAGATTTTTTAGGAGAAGATAATTATGAAAGATCAGTAAATGTATGTAAAACAGATATTCCTATTAAAAGAATTAATTTTATTATGAAATGATAAATATATCATAAATTGAAAGAATTTATATTCAAGAAGAACGTGATTTTATTTATATAATAAAAAAAATAAAGTACGTGAAAATATTATAAAATTAATAAGTGAATAATTATTTATATTACTTAAAAAATTTTTGATAAAAATAATTTCTGATAAACATAAATTTAAATATTATTTAATATTATGGATATAAATAAATTTAAAATAATCAAAGAATTAGGACATGGAATGATAGGAACTGTTTTTTTAGCAAAATACAAGAATAAAAAATACGCTCTGAAAATTGAACATATATTAGAAGAAGATCTAAAAAAATCATCATCGTCTCAAATTTGGCGAGAAATATATTTTTCAACTAAATTTGCAAATAAATATCCTGAACAATTTATAAAATTATATTCTTATGATATTATTGATAATTGTACGCATAAACAAGAATATTCAATAAATGTTGAAATGATTATGATGAAAAAAATAAGAGATAAAATCTATAATATTGCAAAAAGTAATTTATGTATTAGAAAAGTATATTCATTAATAGATGGTGTTTTAGATGATATTATAGATTCATTATCGCGAAAACAATTATATTCTTTTATATTACAATATTCTTATATAATATTATTATTACAAAAAAATGGTTATTCACATGGTGATATTCATGGTGGTAACATTGGATATGTTAAAACAAAAAAAGAATTTGTAAAAATTTTAAATAATAATATCCCAACTTGTGGATATATATTTAATTTTATTGATTATGGATTTGTTAAAAATAAAAAAAATAAATTATTTAATGAAAATAAAGAATTTCATAACAAACTTTTTAAGTATGAAGGAAATTTAGGATTTCTTTTTAAATTATTATATAATGATTATAATTTTTATAATTATTTAGTAGAACATAAAATAAAATATAACGAAGAAAAACTTTATGTAAATTTTTTAAAAAGTACAGATTTTGATACAGTAAAATATTTATCTAATAATGACTATAATTGTTTTTTAATATATAAAATACTTTTTATTGAAAAATATCAAAAAAGTGTATTAAAAAAAAAATTTAAAGAAATTATACAACCAAAAATAAGAGGAGATTTGGATGATATTTTATATTTTATAAAATATTATGGAGATATACATAATGTTATAAATTATTTTAAATATAAATTAAATCTATAAATTTAAAATATATAAATCTATATATTTTAAATATATAAATCTATAAATTATTATCAATATATAAATCAATATATTCGAAATCATTTATTATCAAATAAATTATTATTTAATAATTTACTTCTAATATTATTTTCACAATTACAAAAAATTAATTTAAAATTTTCTTTTATTTCTTTATTTTGATTACAATTATTTGAATATAATGAATAATTTTAATTCATTATTCATAATATTATCAATAATATTCATAATATAATATATATTTATTTCTAAAAATATTGAAAAAATAAATTATATTTATGTAATTTATCAATAAAATATACAATGAATTTATCTTATTGGTCATATGTATATTATTGCGCATTTTCTCCATAATATAGTGACAAATCTACACTAACGTTCATATTCTTTTCTGTATATTATTGCGCATTTTCTCCATAATATAGTGACAAATCTACACTAACGTTCATATTCTTTTCTGTAGATAAAGAACTATTTTCAGGAGAACGAAGTTATTGTTAAAACAATCTAAATTATTAAAATAATTAATAATATAAAAAAAATTTGATTATTATTATTAGTATACTAATTAAATATATTATATTATTATGTCATCAATAGATCTTATAAAAAATGCAAAAAGTTATATTGGCAAACGAGGATATATTATTCGTAAAAAATTTCTTACAGAACAAGAAATAAATCAAATAAAAACAGATTTAACTGTTAAACCTTTTACAAATAGTGATTATGGTTCTCAGGAAGAACCATTTAAAATTTATTTAGAAAATGATAGTAAATTATATTTACCTAAATTTTATGGTATTGAAAAATTTGGAACAGCTGATCAAAATATATTACAAAAAGGAAAAGATATTGATATTAAATTTTCACTTAATTTAAAAGATGAACAAAAAATACCTGCAGAACATACTATAAAAGCATATTATGAAAAAGGCGGTGGTATATTATCATTACCATGTGGGTTTGGTAAAACTATTCTTGCACTATATTTTATTTCAGTTTTAAAGAAGAAAACTATTGTAATAGTTCATAAAGAATTTTTAATGAATCAATGGATAGAACGAATAAAATTTGCACTTCCAGAAGCAAAAATAGGAATTGTTCAAGGAGATAAATGTGAAATTGAAAATTCAGATATTATTATCGGAATGCTTCAAACACTTTCAATGAAAGAATTTCCTCAAGAAACTTTTGATGATATTGGTCATGTTATTATAGATGAATGTCATAGAATTCCATCTCGTGTTTTTTCAAAAGCACTATTAAAAATTAACAGTAATTATATGCTAGGTTTATCGGCAACACCAAATAGAAAAGATGGTTTAACTAAAGTTTTAAAATTTTATATAGGTGATATTATTTATTCTGTTAAATCAAATGAAAAAAATATTGTAAAAGTAGATAGATATTTATTAAATAGTGATGATGAAAATTACAATAAAGAAATGGTAAATTTTAGAGGACAAGTTCAAATGCCAACGATGGTAAATAATATAGCAAATTGTTTTAAAAGAACAAAATTAATTATGGAAAAAGTAATTTATGAAATTAAATTAAATGATACAAGACAATTTTTAATATTATCAGATAGAAAACAACATTTAGAAGATATGTATAAAATTGCACAACAAGAAGGTATAACTTCAGTTGGTTATTATGTGGGCGGAATGAAAAAAGAAAAATTAAAAGAAAATGAAAGTTGTAGAATTTTATTAGGAACATATCCAATGGCAAATGAAGGATTGGATATTCCATCGTTAAATGCATTGGTTTTATCTACACCTAAAAGTGATATTATTCAATCGATTGGAAGAATTTGTAGAATGAAGCATGAAAATATACAACCATTAATTATTGACATAGTTGATCAATTCTCAATATTTGAAAATCAATCTAAAAAAAGATTTAATGTTTATAAAAAAAAGAAATATCAAATAGAAGATATAACTTATAATTTAGATAAAAATATTGCAACAATGAATAAAAATTATTTTTTTCATAATTGTACACTAAATAATGATAGTGATGAAGATATTGATGAAAATATTTTAGAAACTGAAAAAGTAGATACAGAATATAAAAATATTGATCCGAAAACAAATAAAAAACTTAAGAATAGTTTAAATGCAGATAAAAATAAAACAGAAAAAGAGAATATTGAAAATTTATTTAAATCATTTTCATTATTTTCATAAATTTAATAAATATAAAAAAAATAATGAATATTATATTTATAATGGAAAAATATATAAAAATTTTTATATTTTTACAATACATATTTTTATGGTATTTATCAAATTATTATTATTATATTTATAATAAAAAATTATTAAATGAAACTATAAATACATCTATTTTAATAATATCTAGTTATCAATTAGGAATTGGAATAATTTTTAGCGTATTAAAATATATTATTATTAATTATAAAATTTTAAATATAGAAAATCAAAAAATTATTAATGAGGTAAAAATAAATAGTAAAGATTTTTTAAAAATTGGATTTTATAATTGTTCTTGTCATATTTTATCAATTTACACTTTATCATTTTCAAGTATTTCATGTTTACAAATTATTAAATCACTTGAACCTGTATTTAGTATAATAATTGGATATTTTTATATGCAAGATGTTTCTTGTAAAAATATTATTTTAATAATTCCAATTATATTTTCTGCTATTATTTCTTCTATAAATATAAAAGAAAATATTATTATACTTGAATATTCATATAAAACTTTATTTTTTGGATTTTTTCTACTTTTTTATGCTATTATTAAATCATATGAAACTAAAAAAATATTAATAAAAATAAATGTTAATAATGATAAAAATTTATCTATATATTATATTTTGATAAACTTTTATTCATATTTTATTTCATTTTTTATTGGAATAGTATATTATAAAAAAATATATTTTGATTTTTTAATTTTATGTTATAATAATAGTAATATTCGAAATTATTTATTAATAACATCAATAACATTTTATTTATATAATGAAACTTCTACATTTATATTAGTAAATACAACACCTTTATATCAAAGTATATTAAATATTCTTAAAAGAAATATTATTATATTAACTTCACGTATTATATATAATGAAGATATATCAATATTTAAAATAATTGGTTGTGCATTAAGTTTTTTTGGATTATTTTTAGATACATAATTTTACATTTTTATATATTTTCAATTGAAAAAAATAGTTAACATAGAAAAGAAAATTATTAATATATTTATAACATATACCTACTAATAAATGTATTATATGTAAAAGAATACATTTTTTTTAAATAAATTTATTATTTTTCATATTAATTTAATTTTTTTTATATTATTTTATATTATTTTATATTATTTTATATTATTTTATTATTAATAATATAATGACTATTTATTTTCTAATTATAATATTTATATTTTTTTTTGTAATTAATAATTTTATATTAAATAAATCTTACGAAAAATTTGAAAAAATGAACAATGGTCTATTATGTGGGACGGATAATAATATATGTAGAATAAATGAAAATGGTATAAGTAGTTGTTGTGATAATTATAGGTGTATTAGACCAGAAGGAATTTATCAATATAAAATATGTGTTGATAAAAATAAATTAATTAATCCTGATTTATCAAAAAATATAAATATTCCAAGGATAGATATAAAAAAATCAGATATTAAATTTCCAAATATTAAATCAATAGATATTCCAAATATTGGAAATATTCCAATATTTACAAAAGATTTTTGGACAAATATGTTTGATTTTAATTTTTGTCCAGCTCGTAAAAATATATATAAAAATAATTTATTAGAAGAACAATTAGAAGAACAATTAAAAGAAAAAATATTAGAAGAACAATTAAAAGAAAAAATATTAGAAGAACAAATATTAGAAGAACAAATATTAAAAGAACAAATATATAAAGATGTTCGAAATTCATCTACTGTTATTATTAAAAATCTTGAATGTATTAATTTTCGAAATTCTTGATTTAGAGTACTAAAAAAAATCATTTAATTGTTCATAGTCCAAATTCCATAACCTATTTTTATATCATTATCTTAAAATTTATAGAAGACTATAATAAAAAGATATTTATAGTCAATAAAGATCTATATTTAATATTTTTTTTATATGATTAGTATATATGAGTAAAGATTATAGTAAATATAAATGTAATTTTATAAAAGAATATGAAGAACCTAGCAAACAATATAATATATTTTCATTTTCTATTTTTTATATGAAAAAATATACAAGACATTATAAAAATTTTTCAAAAGATATATCAATAAAAAGACAAAATTTATTTTTATATAATTTGATTCTAAATATTAATAATTTAGAAAATGGATTTTTTGGAAATAATTGGTATTTTAGAATTTATTATGATAAAAGTTTATTTGATTTTAATATTGGAAATAAATATCCATGGATAGAATTTTATAATAAGTATAAAAGTAATAAACTAATACAATTTGTACAATTTAAATGTCAACATTTTATAAATAAAACATTTAAAACACATATTAATTTATTTGGTACTTTTGCAAGACTATACCCTTTATTTGAAAAGAACAATTTGCTGGAAACAATATGTGTTTTTGACGCAGATAATTTTATAACTAAAAAATATTTTGATGAAATAATACTATTTAAAAAATCAAATTTTGATTATAATTCTTTTTGCTCTAGTTATGAAACATCATATTATAAAAATAACAATACAAAAGATCCAGATAATTGTTACATTAGATGTGGTATGTTAGCAGTTAACAAAAAATTACCTGAAAAAATGTGGGATTTTATACTATATCAATTAAAAACATATGAAGATAAGAAATTTGAAAAACTTATTGAAAAACTTTTTATTTATCATACTACATTATTACCTGAGAAAAAAATAAAAACATATAAAGAATTTGAATATGGAATGGATGAAATCATACTTAATTATTATATAAAACAATTTTTCATTCATTATAAATTTAAAATGAGAGTTGTTAGGTATAAACCAATGTTAATATCAATTATTAATACAATGATCGCACATATTAATTTTAATTATAAAAAGAATAAATTAATTATAGATAATTTTTTAAAAAAAATTCTTAAAAATAAATTTACAGGTATTATCAAAAAAGATTTAAATAGTTTCAATTTAATGTATTATGAAAAATCAGATTTTAAATATTTATATAGTGATATAGAAGATATTATATTAGAACTTAAAGATAATTACTATATTATAAAAAATTTAGATTTTCCATCTGTTATTCCGTATTTTATTGAAAATATTTCTGAAAGTAATTATAATTTACATCCATTTAATGATTTTTTTGTATCTCTCACTAAACCAAATTTTATTTAATTAATATGTATTGTTTTCTCTAAAAATTTACCTAATAAAAATGATAATAAATTTGTGACTAAAAAAGTATTTGTTGTAACATGATCATTATTATCTAGTTTATCATATATATTTTTTTCAAAAATATATGTATTATTATCAAAATAAATATATAAACGTCCTAATATATTATCAACTTTCCAACTAATTAAATATCTAGGATTCATTCCAGAAATATAATCAACCGCAAAATATGGAAATTCAAATATTCCAATAGATTTAATGTATTTTTCTGTTTTTAATATGAGCAGCGTACATAATTCACCATCTTCAATAGATAAAGAACATTTTTCTGATTTTATTAAATTATTACACGAATCATTTTGTATTGCACAATTTACAATTTTACTATATGTAATTATATTATTAGACTCATATCTTTTTATTTTTACACAAACTTCATCAATATTATTTTTACAAGGGTCAATAACCAAATTAAATTTACTATCTTTTAAAAATTTATTGCTACTATAAAGTAACTGCCACTTCCCAATTGCACTATCAAATACATTTATTTTAAAAGAATCTATATATATGTTTAAACTAATAAATATAGTTAAATATAAATTCATAATTTATTATATATTTTATAATAATAAAATAAGTAAAAAAAAAATCAAATTTTTATAGATTTTAATATTTCAAAATTTTATTAATATTTTATAATGAAATAATATAATCTAGAAATTTAAGATTTAGACAATTATATAAAAAACAAAAACTTGTTCCATTTAAAATATTCAATGTGTATAAAAATATTATTTGTTAGATTTATTTTTTAAATTATTTTTTGCATAATTTTCTAAAAATGATTGTTTTGCAAAAGTATTAAATGTTATTGGTGCAATTAAATTAAAAAGGTTTTCATATTTTTTATTTATTTTTCCACCAACTAAACTATTATTTTTTTTAAATTCATTTATTTTACTTGTAAACATTTTTTCAAGTATTATTAATAAACCAGCAGCTATAAAAGCATTTGTACCTAATGGAGCAATTAAATTCTTTAATGGATTTCCACCAGATTGACTATTATTTTTTTTTGAAGATGTTGAAATAAATGCTTGTTGTAATATTACTAAAACAACAGATGATCCTAAAGTATTTAAACCAACTGGTGCAAGAATATTTGTTAAAGTAGATATAAATGGATCACCTCCTTTTAATATATTTGTTTTATTAATATCAGTTTTTTGTGTTTCAACTGCGAAATAATGTAATAAAAGTAATGAAGATAATACAAGAAGATTATTTTTTCCAAGTGGTGCTATTATATCTTGTAACTGTGATACATATCCACCAAGTTGTTTTGACTTTCTTGGTTTTTCAACATTTAAAATATTTAAAAATAATTTTACTATCAAAAATACAAGGTTATTAATAGCTAATGGTGTTAATAAATGAGATAATGCTTTTATAGCGCTAAATTGAGAAAATAATTCTTTTTTTCCACCTTTTAATTTTATTAGTTCGAATATAGAAGGATCATCTTTTTTGGAAGGTATTAAATTACAACCACAATCACCTCCTCCTCCAGAACATCCTTGTGACATATCTTCGTCTGTATAACTAGAATATACTGGTTGACCACCTACTTCTTTTGATACATTTACTGAATATCCATTACCTGCACCGTTCTGTAGTAATTCCCCTGTAAAAATTGGAAATTTGTTATTAGAATAACGAGAGAAACCCGTTAATC
>Ga0214919_10011365_pt1 | contig 11114 bp, 9 predicted proteins | sample LL1503_MetaG_FD_177994 | JGI IMG/M metagenome (GOLD analysis project Ga0214919, IMG submission 177994) | Freshwater microbial communities from Lake Lanier, Atlanta, Georgia, United States - LL-1503 | ecosystem: Environmental > Aquatic > Freshwater > Lake | place: USA: Georgia | collected 2015-03-15
AACGGCGAACTGCAGACGTTCGTGAACGCCGGAATGTCGCCCTATCAAGCGCTGCATTCGGCAACCGTCGACGCGGCACGCGTGCTTGGCGTCGACGCCGGGAGCATTGAGGCCGGCAAGCTCGCCGACCTCGTGATCGTGGACGGCAATCCGCTCGCGGACATTTCGGTCACGACGCGGGTGAAGCAGATAATGGCAAACGGAAAGGTCTTTACGCTTGCCGACTTGTTGAAGCAGGACCGCTGACCCGAGGTTCGGTACGGGGTTCGTGTTCGAGGATGTGCACGTCAAGATGTCCAGCTCGCGCGGCCGGATTCGGGACCGGTAGACTGGGCTAGGCGGGCGGCGCAGCCGGAGGAGCAATCTCCGGTGCAAGCGGTGTGTGCGCCGCCGCCTCATGCTTGGGTGTCATCGGTACCGGGGCAATCGTAGACGCCCGCACCATCGTCGCGAACGCACGACTCACGTCGGGATCCACTTCGGTGCCAGCGCGCCCCTCGATGTCGTGCAGCAGGCTGGCCGCGCCGAAGGCGCGCACTTCGGTGCGCGAGCACCCGATTCCCTCCGCCAAGCCCATCGCGAGCACCGAGACATTGCAGGCGTGCGTCATGGTGTACTCGTCGAAATCCTGCATCAGGACGAGCGGAAGCAACATCTGCTGGTTGGACCGCATCGCGATCGCATCCTGAGCAGCGGCGTCAGCTGGAGACTCGGCGGCCGTCACATCGGCGCCTTCTTCATCGGCGTCATAGAAGTCTTCATCGAGCGCGAGTCCATCGTACGTGAGGCGATGTCGAACTCTTCCTCGGTGACCCTGAGCGCATCGTGATCGTGCATCGTCGGATGGGCATACCGCCGATGCATCACCACAGAGAATGCTTTCAGCCATGCCAGACGGTCCACCGGCAGGCGCTCGGAAATTGAGGTGGTTACACGTTTATGTGCGGAGGTAGGGCGCGGTTCCACACCTCAAAATGCCTCTTACGGCACGTAGGCGATACAGTCGATCTCCACCCGGAGACCTTCGCCCGGGAGCCCGGCAGCCTGGATCGTGGTACGGGCCGGGCGGTGATCGCCGAACATGCGGGAATAGACCGCATTCATCTGCGGAAACTCCTTCATGTCGAGAAGGAACACGCCGCAGCGGAGCACGTGCTGGAGATCCGTGCCCGCAGCCTTCAGGATGGCCTCGACATTCTTGAGGCACTGCTCAGTCTGCACGCCGGGGTCGGCGCTCAGAATCTTGCCGGTCGCGGGGTCGGTCGAGCCCTGGCCGGAGACAAAAACGAGGCGTTCGAACCCCATGCCGGGCGAGTACGGGCCGACCGGCTTGGGAAGGTTCTCAGCGTGAATTGGGCGGTGTGTCATTGGTATCGGGAGGTAAATGTTGCGGTACCGAGCAAACGGCCACCCGCAGAGCAGCCGCGCCGTACCAGAGTCCGTGAGTATGCCGTTTGGCGTGGGGGCCACGCAAGCGGTACATCACATCGCGCGGGAGAAATGGTGGCAGCGTTCGCGCGCCCATACCTTAGTACACGCAACGCGCGCAAAGCGGCTGTGTTCACACCCTCCACCGGAAAGACGATGACGAGCAAATTCGGCGCGACGGCGAAGTGGCAGTCCTGGACGCCATACCTGCTGAGCGCGCTCCGCATCATCACGGCGTTCTGCTTCATGCAGCACGGCATGATGAAGCTGTTTGCGTTCCCCAAGGGGATGGGTCCGGAGAACAGCACCGCGGTGATGTGGACGCAGGTCTGGTTCGCGGGCGTGTTCGAGGCGTTCGGCGGTGGGTTGATGTTGCTCGGACTCTTCACGCGGCCAGTGGCGTTTCTGCTCTCCGGTGAGATGGCGGTCACCTATTTCCAGTTCCACGCGTCGCGCGGCTTCTGGCCCGCCATGAACGGCGGCGAAGTGGCCGTGCTCTTCTGCTTCATCTGGCTGTTCATCTCGGCGGCCGGCGGCGGACCGCTCAGTGTTGACGCCATGCTGAAGAAGAAGTGAGTGCCTGACCGTCGGTCACGCCGCGCCGCTGCGCTGAAGTCGGCGCCGTCTCGCGGGACGGTGATCGCTGTCCTCATCGCGCTGGGCGTGCATATCGGTGTGATCTCGTGGATCACGATCCAGCCGCGCGACATGACGAAGGCTCCACCGAACGTCACGGGGTTTGCCGGGGCTACGGAGTTGGCCGCTGTCGGCGGCCTTCCGATGACAACGCAGCGCGTACTGCACCGCTTCTCCGTGCGCGACGACCCCGAGGGGCATCCGATTCCGCGCGCGCGTGTGCGCAGCGTGCTCGACGCACAGGAAGCCACAACGGACGATCACGGCATTGCGCTGCTCTCCGTGCGGCCGGTCGCGAAACTCCTGGTGCAAGTGGAGCGGCCGGGATTCGCCATGCACGCCGCGCAGCTCGAAAACTCGCATGTTGGCGCTGAGCGTCGGCACACAATCCTGCTCAAGCGGGCCGACGTGCCGTACTCCATCATTGACACGATCTTCATGATGCGCTGCAATCACTGCCACGGGAACGAATCGGCGAGCGGTGGCGTGAATCTCTCCACCTACGAGCGCGCGGTGCGCAGCCGGTTCGGCGCGCGCCCGATCATCAGGCCCGGAAAGCCGGACTCGAGCCTGTTGATTCATGCCCTGAACGACACCGTGGCGAACCCGGGGGCATTGAAAGCACACGTGAAAGCAGTGGGGCGGTTTCCAGAGTTCGAGATTGAGACGCTCGCCGAGTGGATTCGGGAGGGCGCGAAGAAGGTCGTGCCGTAAGGACAGTGCCGCTGCGGTGCGTGCCGTTCCTTCACGAATCCCACGCACTGAGCCTCCGGTTCATCCGGCGTCTGTCCGCACCCGCGCTAGCGCCGAGACCCCATCAGTACGGCTCTACCGTTTTGGCTTGAGAATCGTCCCGCGGCACTGCTTCGCACCGCAGTGGCACGGGTACTCGCGCTTCGCCGCAGGAGTGTGCCGAGTGGTCAGCGCATATGCGTAGTCGTACGCGAGCTCTTCGCCCGGCTTGATACGCCGAATCGTATCAATCCAGATGCGGCCATCCTCGACCACCGCATCGCAGTTCGGATCGCAAGAATGGTTGATCCACTTTGCGATGAAGTTGTCTACGCCGGCATCAATCACCACATCGTCATCGATTGCAAACAAGAACGTGTGGTGCCGCTTGCCGTCGTTCTCGGGATAGCGCGCATCCGCCTCAGCCGGCGTGAGCCGCTCGCCGCCGTACTCGCACAGCCGCACACCGGCGGCGATGACGCGAGTCGCAAAGGCGCCACGCCCCTGCATGGGCGAGCCGCGAATCTCGAACGGGCGCGTGGTTTTCTTTGGGGGCACGACCTGAAGGTATTAAACAGTTCCGGCGCCGGAAGGAGCGATTCGCTCCCGCCGGCGCCGGCCCTACCGTCTACGGCCTACCGACTGCTACGGAACAATCACGTTCTGGAGGCCGGTGACCGCATCCTTCAACAGGTTGACCTTGTTCGGGTCGCACGAGTTGCGGGCATCGCCCTGCAGCGCGGTTGCGATCGTCGAGAGCGCCGTCGTGCGCGTCTGGCCCGACGAACCCTCAGCCGCCGCGAGTGACTGGCGGACCGCCGCGATGCGCGGAGCCGACAGACACTTGTTGCGTTCGAGCTGGTCCACATACGACTTGGCCAGCGGGAAGCTGTTCGGCCAATCGATCTTCGGCTGGCCCTGCGCGTTGAGATACGTCCAACGCACCGTCTTCGCCGCATCAATCTCGTTCTGCGAGATGAATTCGCTCGGCGTCAGTTCGGCAATGTCGAGGCCGCGGGCGATTTCCGAGCTCACAATCGAACCGTTGTACCAGTACACCGACCACGAGCCGCCCATTGTGAAGCGAGTCGAGTCTACCGGACCACGGTCGAAGAAGGCGATTTCCTTCGGGTTCTTGGAATCCGTCCAGTCGAACACCGAGATGCCGCCCTGGTACCAGGCCTGCACCATGACGTCGCGTCCCGGAATCGGGATGAGCGAGCCGTTGTGCGCGACGCAGTTTTCCTTGTCCGTCTGTGCGGCCGGAAGCTTGTAGTAACTCTGGAAGACGAGCTTCTTGTTCACGATGTTGAAGATCGCGTCCGAGCCCCATTCCTTCTTGTCGGTGTCGCGGCACTTCGGTGCGCCACCGCCGCCCCATTCGTCGGAGAAGAGGAGCTTCGTGCCGTCGTTGTTGAACGTGGCCGAATGCCAGTAGGCGAAGTTCGAGTCGGCGACAGCGTCGATACGCGTGGGGCGCAGCGGGTCGCTGATGTCGAGGAGGATGCCATGGCCTTCGCAGGCGCCACCGGCGAGACCGCGCGCCGGATAGACCGTGATATCGTGGCACTGACGGCTCGCGGAAATGGGATCCACGCCCGGCTTCGGAGCGGCTGCACCCGGCCCGGCGCCAAACATTTTGGCGACGATGCCGGGGAGCGCGGCGCGCAACGCCGCCGAATCTGCCGTGGAAATCGTCGCGGCGCCATGCGACTTGGCGATGCTGTCGAGGATCGGCTTCGTGAACTGCGGCGGTGCGACCATCACCTGGCCCTGGAACTCAATGACAAAATCACCACGAGCGCGGGCGGCGTCCGCCTGCTTCTTGGCGCTTTCCTTGTCGAATTCGGATTCGCCGTGCGACGCCGGGGCCTTGAGGCCGGTGAAGATGTCGGCGCGGTTGGCGACGGCAGCCGCAGCGGGATTCGCGAGCGGGACCTTGATGATCTCGATGCGCATCAGCGACGAATTCTGGTTCTTGTCCGGCGTGGCGCTAACACAGCCAGGCATTTCGTTCGGCGAACGGACGGCCGACGAACCGCTGACGTAGATGTAGACGTTGTCCTTGTCCTTCGGGTCTTCGAGCACGGTGTGCGTATGCGAGCCACGGCAGGTCTGGACGTTGGCGAGGAGCTTCGGGTTCTTGATGTCCGAGATATCGAACACGCGAACACCGCGCATGCGCTCCTTGCTGACCGTGTCCGGCACGCCGCCGGGCTTGCAGTCCACGCGGCCGTTATTCGCTTCGGCCGACATGAACATCAAATTCTTGTACACCGAAATGTCATTCTGCGACGCCGGGCAGGTGTACGCCGTCACCATCACTGGCGCGTTCGGATTCGAGATGTCCCAGATCACCGGGCCATTGTAGTTGCCCTGAATCGCGTACTTGCCCGTGAAGGCGATGTCCGAGTTCGTGATGCCGAGGAATCCCGGCGGCGACACGGCCTTGGCGTTGATCTTGAGATTCGAGATTGCCTCGCCGGCGTTCATGAGACCGCCCTGGAGACCGACGCGCGGATCGGCCTTCGCGGCGGGCTTTGGCAGTCCGCTTGGCACCGGCGCGCCGGCGCATGCGGCGACGCCAATCAACGCTGCGGCGAGCGACAATCGCATCGCCTGGTGGCGCAGGCCCTCTGTAAACACGGCTGCGTGATGCTCACGTGGCATGGACGACTCCTCTGTGGTGACGAACTGGAAAGGGGGGACGGCGGTAGTACCCTGCGAAGTACGACTTCAAAAACGATGAACTACGGCGCGCGAACCGGACCGCCGATTTCGAGCACCATCTGCGCCATGCGAACGATTTCAGTGGACTGATCCACCTGCACATCGTTGGCGAACTTGAAGATTGTTTCATCCTGACCAGCGCCGGTGGATGCAAAAAGTGTCTCGACCATGCCCACAGCGCCGCGGTGATGCTGAATCATATAGGTGAGGAAATGGCGATCGAACTCGACGCCGCGCGCGGACTCGAGCTTGGCCATCTGGTCGTCAGTGAGCATGCCCGGCATCGTCATGACATGCGCCATGCCGTTCATCATCATCGTCATGCCCTTCGGATTCGGCGCGGGCACCGGCTGGCGACGGTCCTCGAGCCAGCGCGACATCATGGCGATTTCATCTGTCTGCGCATTGATGATGCGTTCCGTGAGGCGAATCACGGACGCACTCGCGCCATGCGTCGGCGCCCACTTGGCCATGACGATGGCCTGCGCGTGGTGGGCAATCATGCCCGTCATGAAGTCGATATCGGCGCGAGTGTAGGCGTAGCGAACGCTGTCGCGCTTGGCCTGAGCCATGCTGCCGGCCAGGCCAGTCAGGGGCCCGGGATTCCGGGCGCATGCCGCGACGGCGAGTGCCGTCGCGAGTGCCGTCGCGAGTGCCGCGATTGTCCGTGGAATGGCAATCCTGATCACCATGGATTCTACCACAAACAGAGGCGTGGGGGCATTGCGGCGGGGAACGAACTACCGGTCGGATCTGGAGTAACTTTCAGTAACAGCGGGGCGGCATGGACATCGGAAACCAAGGCATGCGCATGGCAGAACAGGTCGTCGTGGTCACGGGGGCAAGCGGAGGGATTGGAGCGGCGACGGCCGAACTGCTGGCGAGTCAGGGCCATGCTGTCGTGGTCGTGGCTCGGCGGGCCGACCCCCTCGCCGCCGTCGCGGTACGGTGTCAGGGGCGCGCCTACGGCATCGTCGCGGACTGCACGAAGCGCGACGACGTGGCCCGCGTGGTGAGCGAGTCCGTCGCACAGTTTGGCCATGTGGACGTCTGGGTGAACAACGTCGGCCAGGGGATCTCGCGGCAGCCCACCGAGCTCACGGACCAGGATATCGACGACATGATCCGGCTGAACGTGAAGTCGGCGCTCTACGGGATGCAGGAGATCCTTCCGCACTTCAAATCGCGGGGCCGCGGACAGATCATCAATGTGTCGTCTATGCTGGGCCGGATCCCGTTCGCGCGCTTCCGGTCCGCGTACGTGGGCTCGAAGCACTTTCTCAACGCTCTCACGGCGATGGTGCGTGAAGAGGTCCAGCAGAGCCACCCCGACATCCAGGTGTCGCTCGTGTCGCCCGGCGTGGTGCGCACGGACTTCGGCGTGAACGCGATCCATGGTGGGCCCGACTCGCGTCAGTTGCCACACTCGCAGAGCGCCGAGGAAGTGGCTGCGGTGATCGCCGGGGTTATCGACTCGCGAAAGCCGGACGTCTACACGCGGGCCGGAGCGCAGGCGCGCATCGCGGACTACTACGCTTCGGTGGGGGTCGATCCATGATCGACCTGACTGCAACAGCCGCGTGGCTGCCGTCCCCCTGAGTATTCAGTTGTTGCAGTATCCCATTTCTCCCGCGAATATCCAGGTTATACCACGCCCGTCGTAGACCTAAGGCAGCGCGAACGCCACGTACGTCCCACCGCTTGGCGCGTCGTTCTTTCCGCCGCCGCAGCCGATGACGATGTACTGCTTGCTGTTGACCATGTACGTGGACGGCGTCGCGTTCCCCGCAGCCGGCAGCTGCCCTTCCCAGAGCAGCTTGCCGTTTGACTTGTCGAACGCACGGATCTTGTTGTCGTAGGTCGTCGCGGCAATGACCAGCAGCCCGTTCTGCGTGACGATGGCGCCGCCGTAGCTGTCGGTGCCCGTGTTCTTGATTCCCTGCGCGGCCAGCTTCGGATACTCGCCGAACGGAATCGTCCACTTGATCGAACCCGTGTTCAGGTCGATCGCGTTGAGCGTGCCCCAGGGCGGCTTGATGCCCGGGTAGCCCTCGTGATCGAGGAAGATGTCGAACGCCGTCTGCCGGTACTTGAGGAAGAACGGATTCGCCGTCGCCGTCGTCGCGACGTCCTTCCCGGTCATCAGGAAGTTGGCGAGGTCGTTGATCGCGACATTGTCGAGCGCCGTGGCAAACGCCGGCATGCGACCCGTGCCTTCACGAATTGTCTTGATGATCTGCTCGCGCGTGAGGCGCGTGCCGACGCCCTCGAGGGTCGGTGCCACCGGTGTGTTGTTCGCTCCATGGCACTCGGCGCAGTTGGCGCCGAACACCGACTTGTCCTCGCGCGGCAGCATCTTGAGGATCCACGCCATCTCGTTCGAGTTCACGTAGAGCAGACCCGTCGCCGGATCGAACGCGGGGCCGCCCCACTCGCCGCCGCCGTCGACGCCCGGGAAAATGATCGTGCCCGTCAGGTTGGGCGTCGTGAACGGATGCGGCGTCGGATTGGCATTGAAGATCTTGAGTGCCGCGGCGTGGGCCTCGGGTGTGCGATTGGTCAGGCCGTCTTCCGTGAGTTGCTGGCGCGCGAAGGGCGGCGGCAGTACGGGAAAGCGCTGCGAATCGGCGGCGATATCGCCGTCGAGCGTGGCCTTCGGCATCTGCTTCCATTCACTCGGGAAGAGTTCCTTTCCCGTCATGCGGTCCAGCAGCCATACGTGGCCCGTCTTCGTGATCTGCGCGACCGCGTCCACCTTTTTGCCATCGCGTGTCACGGCGACGAGCGTGGGCGCGGCGGGAAAATCGCGGTCCCAGAGGTCGTGCTTGAGTCCCTGAAAGTGCCAGATGCGCTTGCCCGTGTTGCCGTCGAGCGCGACGACCGAGTTGGCGAAGAGATTGTCGCCGACCCGATTGGCGCCGTAGAAATCAAATGACGCGGAGCCCGTCGCGAAGAAGATCATGCCGCGCTTCTGGTCCACTGTGACGCCCGACCAGGCATTGGTACCACCCGCGATCTTCCAGGCGTCGGGCGGCCACGTGTCGTAGCCGAACTCGCCCGGGTGCGGAATGGTGTGGAAGGTCCAGCGGATCGCGCCCGTCTTCACGTCGTAGGCGCGAATGTCACCGGGAGCGGACGGCAGCGCTTCGGGCACCGACGTGCCGATGACCAGCATGTCCTTGTAGACGACACCGGGCGTGCTTGCGCTGACGGAGAGTCCTTCCACCGGGCGGTCGAGCCCCGCGCGCAGGTCCACCCATCCGCTGTCGTTGCCCCACCCCGCAGCCTTCTGGCCGGTTTTCGCATCGAGCGCGAAAAGGCGATAGCGATGGTTGAAGTACACGCGGCCGTCGTGCACCACGACGCCGCGATAGCGGATGCGCGGACCGGTGAACCGTCCGCCGGTGGGATCGAAACTCCAGAGTTCCTTGCCCGTGGCCGCATCGAGCGCGAAGGCGCGCTGTTTGGGTGACATCGCATACATCACGCCACCGACAATGATCGGATTGGACTGCATCTCCGATCCCTTGAACTCGTCGTGGGTCTCGTACGTCCACGCGACCTTCAAGCTGGCGACGTTCTTCGGCGTGATCTGCGCGAGTTGTGTGTAGTGCGTGTGGTCGTCGTCGCCCTGATAGACGGGCCAGTCGGCGGACTGTCTGTTGGACTGCGACGCGGCCGGTTTTGCCGGTGGCTTGGCCCCCGGTTTTGCCTGCGCAATGAGCGCAGCGGGGACGAGAAGACAGGTGACGGCGGCGGCGCGCAGGGAGTTTCGCATCGTGTGTCGGGGGGTGGACAGTCGTTCAAGCTTACTCGGCCAGCCGGAAATGGCGAACAGATGGAGGCGGTCGTGGAACGGATGGGGCGCGGCGACGGGCGGCAGCAGTGAGCCGCCAAAGGGCACGAGCGAGACGGCAGACGACAAAAGCGAGACGACAAAACGACAAGAGCGAGACGGCAGGCGACAAGAGCGAGACTACAGGCGACAAGAGCGTGACGGCAGGCGGCAAAGACGAGACGGCAGGCGGCAAAGACGCGACGGCAGACGGCAATGACGAGACGGCAGACGGCAAGGACGTCTACGCCGCCCATATTCGCTCAGCACGCGACGCCAGCACCGCACACCTGAGGGTCGAATGTTCGTCCGTGGGCGTGGGCCGCCGACAAGCGCGCGCCCGCGCACTAGCTACCGCTTCTTCGCCTCGGCGGCGCGCAAGCGCGCGATGCGGGCCTTGATGTCGGCAACCTGCGGTTGCAGCTCGGGGTCGGCGTCCTTCCAGAGCTTCACGAACTCTTCGTAGTTCTTGATCGCGTTGGTGATGTCGCCCTTGGCTTCGTAGAGCTCGCCGAGGCGGCGCGCCGCGATGGGGAGGGCCGCGGGGTTGTGCTCCGCGGTGAAGGTCACCGTGTATGGCTTGCGGAGCGCTTCATAGTGGGCGAGTGCGCTGTCGGACTGATTTAACTTGTCGAAGGCACGAGCCAGCCGCAGGTCAGTACGCCCCGTGTAGGCGGGTTCGACGTTGCCGGTATCCGAGTACGTAGCCGTTCGGAACGCAACAATCGCGTCAGCCGTGCGCCCTTCGGCGAAGGCGAGCTCACCGCGGGCGCCTTGGAGATCGCCCCAGCTACGCAAAAGCTCCTCACGCGTTGCGGCACGCTCGAAGTCCGCGATCAGCGGTTTGGCCTTGTCGGCGCGGCCGAGCCGGGCGTACGACTCAGCGATTGCCAGGTCCGGCCGATCAAGCACGGGCAGCTTCTTCCCGATGTTCGCGGCGACGAGTGAATCGAGCTGACGAACACCCGCGGCCTCGGCCCCGCGAAGTCCGCTCGATGACACGATCTGTTGTGCGGCGTTCTCGACCGGATTGGAGCGGTACTTGGCCGAATCCTCTACCAGCGACGCCGTTCGGCCAAGTTCTGCGCTGCGGCGCAACTGTCCGCGTGCGATGGCCACATTGGCCACCACGCGTGACATGTCGGCGCGCGTGTTCGGATCAGACACCTTGGCGTACATCGCCGCATTGGCCGCAAGCGAGTCAATGCCGCCTGCGCCGGCCACCCAGCGTTCCCCCCGGTAGCGCGAAAGATTGTTGGGAAACTCCCGTCGAACGACCTCGACCGACTTCCGTGCCGCGTCGAGCTTTCCGACTCCGAGCTGGGAACCGATGAGGTTGGCGTAGAGCTGCGAGATGGGCCTCTTGCCGAGCGCAGCCTGTTTTGCAATGTCGGCGACCGCCACCGACTCTGCCTCGGCATCCTCTCCAAGTGAGTTCAATGCGGCGATGCGGTTGTTCTGGCTGAGGAACGGATGAGCCGCATACAGCTCGGCACCCTTTCGCGTGCTGATTTTGGAATAGTAGAACGCCTCGACTTCTGCCTTTTCGTCATCGGCGAGTCGTTCGCGAAACCGGAATGCCGCCGCCGCGGCGATAGCCGCCTCGGAGCGCGGCGCGCCCACGTTGCCGAGATACACAGCCAGTTTTCGCCAGGCCATCGCGAACGTGGAGTCTTCTTTCAGGGCCGCACGGACACCGACGATACCCTGCTGCCAGTCGCCGCGAAGGTCGCCGGCCTCGAGCGCACGGGAA
>Ga0214919_10011366_pt1 | contig 11114 bp, 11 predicted proteins | sample LL1503_MetaG_FD_177994 | JGI IMG/M metagenome (GOLD analysis project Ga0214919, IMG submission 177994) | Freshwater microbial communities from Lake Lanier, Atlanta, Georgia, United States - LL-1503 | ecosystem: Environmental > Aquatic > Freshwater > Lake | place: USA: Georgia | collected...
CGGTGTTGTTGCTCACATTCTTGAAATACCAAACGGCCTTCATTCAAAGCATCCCAAAAAGTACGAGATGTATCCGTCACATCTGGACGAGGAAACTCAGTCATGGCATCTCCCTAAAATCATGGTCGCATGGGTATGCATCGTGCCTCCTTGATTGCTGATCAGGCAATTCCTTGCTTTTTGAACTTGAAGATTGGCAACACCTCGCATTTGTCGAACGCCCTCAATAATCAGTTGCAGCCCTGGCATTCCAGTCTCTGAAAGCAAGCCCCCGCTTGTATTCATGGGCAATGCGCCATCAATCTCTAAATACCCCCCCTTTGACCAAGCACCAAACTGACCCTTGGGACAAAATCCATAATCCTCTAGGGTCATGACACCAGCAACGGTGAAACAATCATAAATTTGGATCAAATCAATGTCTTTGGGCTGAAAACCTGACATTTTGAAGGCCGTCTTTGCGGACACAACCGCTTCAGTGCTTGTGAGCGTCTCACGAACAGGTAATTCTGCAGAAGTCTGACCTTGACCTAAACCTAAAATAGGCACTGCATTGGGTACACCCAACTCAATCGCTCTTTTTGCACTCATCACCACCAAGGCAGCACCTCCATCAGACACCAAGCAACAATCGTCGCGACGCAATGGTTCAATTTGCATAGGGGCATTCATATACTGCTCAAGCGATAAAGGCAGCTTCAACTGAGCTTTGGGGTTGAGAGCTCCATGTCTTCTGGAGGCCATGGCAAATTGCGCAAAGTCCTCCGGTTTGGTACCAAACTCAATCATATGACGACGGTGAATTAAACCATAGCCTGCCGCAGTAGAGAACCAACCATAAACTGCATCATCGCCTCGAGGTCTTGCGTAGACTTGCCGGCTGCCAGATCTGGGATTGTCTGCATAACATACCAATGCCACCTCGCATTGGCCAGTTTCGATTGCCGCCATGGCGTTGGAGATCAACGCCATGTTAGCTGCGCCTCCTTGGTCCCACGAGCCACCGAGCTTAGGCTTCATTGCCATGGCCTCAGCTAATTTTTGACCATACATGAACTCTTTGGCAGATGTAGGCACTTTGACAAACAACGCATCGACTGCATTTTTTTCAATATGGGCATCAATCAACGCTTGCTTACATGCCTGCGTGTTCAAACTAATGGTTGAGCGGCCTGGCAATTTACCGTAGTCAGTATGACCGATCCCCGCAATCACATACTTACCACGCATCCTTGTTAATTCATTCATCTTTTTTCTATACCTAAAGAGACAGGCGAAATTTTATTTCGACTTGAAAACTGCATCGCGTTTTTCTTTGAAGGCAGCGCGGCCTTCTTTGGCGTCTTCAGTTTGAGAAAGCATGCGATTTGTAAATTGCTCCATTCGTAAGCCCTCGCTCAAAGACATTTCTCTTGCGCGCAAAGCCAGCTCCTTGGTAGCTTGAACAGCGAGAGGCGCATTTTTTGCAATTTTTAAAGCATATTCACAAGCTGTATTTAAAAGATCTTGCGGCTGGACAATTTGGTTGATCAAACCCCAACGCAATGCCACATCTGCAGAAAACCGCTCACCGGTCAACAAGACCTCCATGGCAATGGCGCGAGGCAGTTGCTCAATGAGGCGCTGCGTACCGCCGTTGGCGGCAACAACACCTCTCTTAACTTCCGATAGTCCAAATGTCGCTGTTGGCACAGCAACACGTATATCCGTTGCAAGCATCAACGTAAGTCCACCACCCAGGCAATAACCATTAATGGCCGACACCACAGGTTTCCACATCTCAAGACCGCGATTTAATAGCATCCCCTTTTGAGTAAGCCAAAAATTAGACAAGCTAGCTGGGTTATCGAAAAAGGTTCCCAAATCGGCCCCCGTGCTGAATGACTTCTCTCCAGCCCCTATGATCACAATGGATCTCACCTGTTCATCATCACGGGTCTCGGCCCAAGCCTCAGAGAGTTGTTTGTAGTGCTCAGCATCAAAAGCATTGAGTTTTTCTGCACGATTGATGGTGATGACAGCAATACCATCGTTTCTTTTTTCTAGATCAATTGACATAATAAAAAAATTAAAGTTAAAAAATTATTCGGCTTGGATTCCAGCTTTGGTGATGATATCTGACCATTTGATTAACTCTGCACTTAAAAAAACATCCAACTCTGAGGGCGTTGAACCCTTGGGCTCCGCTTCGTTCAGGGCAAAATTCTTTTTAACAGACTCACTTTGTAAAGCTGTGTTAAAAATGGCATTTAATTTATCCGTGATTGCATTAGAAGTCTTAGAAGGCGCTAGCAAGGCCAACCAAGACCCAAAATTCACCTGCGGAAAGCCTAACTCTGCACTTGTAGGAACCTCTTTGAGGTTTGCAAGTCTGCTCATGCCAGTAGTTGCAAGCGCTCTCAATTGCCCGGATTTGACCAAAGACATCACTGAACTTGTATCAGCAAATAAAATATCAACTCTTCCAGCAATTAAATCTGAGATGGCGTTGGGATTGCCCTTGTAGGGCACATAAAGCATCTTTGAGCCCATGGTTAAACTGTACAACTCGGCCGCAACTCTAGATGAGGAATTACCACTGGCAAAAGATACAACACCTGGTGACTGTTTAACCTTCTTGTTCAAATCGGCAAAATTAGCAAATGGAGAATTCGGGCCAACAACCAAAATCAAGGGCGCCTCCTTCAAGAGTGTGATACTTTTAAAATCTTGAGTGGGTTCATAAGGTAGCTTTTTATACAAAAACTTATTGGCAATATGTGTATTGCTGGTCAACAACAAGCTGTATCCATCAGGCTTGGATTTAGCAACAAACTCTGCAGCCATAAATCCATTGGCACCTACTTTATTTTCGACAATGATGGTGTAACCCGTTGTACTTGAAATGGTACTAGCCAAAACACGTGCAGATCCATCCGTACCACTGCCAGTAGGAAATGGAAGGATTAATTTAATCGGTTGCTGGGGAAATTCGACTTGAGCGAGGACATTGACCGAAAAGAGCACAAGGGTCAAAAGCAAACAAATAGAATTGGAAAATCGATTTGTCAAGGTTTTATAAAGTCGAAAATAATTCACGGACCGCCCTTTCGATAGACCAACTTTGATCTGGTACAAGCTTACATCTGAAAAACCAAATCGTCATCAATAGTTACCCTTTATTGAAATTGAAATCAAACTCTGTTACGCATCAAAGCTTGCAGCATCTGAATAGCCCCAAATGCTCAAGCCAAAACTCTATAGACAGCACCACTTGATCAAGGCTTTAACTAAAAAAGTAAAAGAATCTGCAATGGAATAAAAAATCACGAAAATTTGCTAAACTATTCAGCAGATGCTTGAATAAGATGTCTTGAAAAGTTGAGAAATCATTTATTCAGCAAAGCATTAGAATATTTATCCCTCTATATGCTTTGATTGAAAAAAGACTATTTATTTAATGAGTCAAGTAAAACAAACGACATTGAAATGAATAATTCTGAAAACTCATCGCCGAATGTAATAAATCCATTATCTCAGATTAATCGTTATAGCGAAATGGGATTTTGGAAATTCACGTTCATCACGTCTCTTGTCACCATTTTCTTTCCCTGGTACCTCATCCTCAATACAATTCAACGAGGTATTGAAGATACCAAACTTCTTCTCATTGCAATGGCGAAGGATTGGATTCAAACGATCATCATCATTGCTTTAACTGTGGTTGTCGTAGTCGCATTGGGTATTTATTTTTTAGTGAAATACTTCCCTACTTTATGAAGGCACTATTGTTCACCCTTTTAAAAGTACTTTGCCAAGTGAATGAATCAAATTCTTATTCATTGAAGGACCAGTTATTTGAGGTTAATGCTCTTAAGCTCAAAAGAAATATAACTCTCGACCACAATCAGATTGAACAAATTTTAGGTTGCAGTTGATTACACCTAAGCTAGAAATTTCCAACTTCTCAGTTCTTGAATTACACAGATCCCCAGACCTCATGTGCAACTTCGGTAACCAATTTGAGTTTTTTCCACTGATCGTCATGGGTAATGATATTGCCCTCAACGGTGCTGGCAAAGCCACACTGTGGACTGAGGCCTAGCCGCTCCAAGTCTACCCAGCGACTCGCTTGATCAATGCGTTTCTTAAGATCATCTTTTTTCTCTAAATGACCAAATTTTGTGGTGACCAAACCCAAAACAACGCCAACATCAGAGGGTATAAAACGCAGAGGTTCAAAGTCACCCGATCTTGCATCATCGTATTCCAAAAGGAAATGGTCTACTTTTAAGCCCCCAAGCACCTCATTTGCAATGCGCTCGTATCCCCCTTCTGCGATCCAACCACTTTTGGAGTTTCCTCTACAGACATGGATACCAATGGTGGTTGTGGGCAAGCGCTCATGAATACATGCATTGGTCAATTGAACATACTGCTGCAGTCGCTGATCGGGGTCATCGCCAGACTGTTTGACTTCTTCTCGCATGCGCTCACTGATGAAATATGTCATCAAAGGATCATCAATTTGAATATATTGACATCCCGCCTTTTCTAGCGCAGCAATTTCTTGTCGATAGATCTGAATGATATCTTCAAAAAATTCCTCAATATCGGGATAAGCTGCTTTTGATACCGCTGACCTACCCCCATGGAAATGCAATCGGGTTGGAGACGGTATGGTCACCTTTGCCACTTTAGAAGTGTGACTTTGAAGAAAATTGAAATCCTTGACGGTGACTGCTTGCGGAAGCGACAATTTACCTGTGGTCAATACATTTTTGGGTACATATTTCCACTCATGGTCGTGCCCGCAATCCGCCACATCAACGCGTGAAGTGTTAGGTGCAATAAAGGCTTGCTCAACTTTTCCCTCTTGAATCTCTACACCAGAGAGTTCTTTCACAAAATCAATCCACCAATTCTCTCGTCTAAATTCACCATCAACCACGACTTCAAATCCACAGGCCTCTTGAAGTTTGACGGCCTTGGCAATCGCTAGATTTTCAGTCTCTCTAAGCTCTTTATAAGTGATCTTCTTGTTTTCATAGTCATCTCGGGCACTCAAGAGTTCAGGCGGTCTTAATAGACTGCCTACTTGATCAGCCCGAAAAAGAAGTTTCTTGAATTTCATCTGTCTTTTCTAGGATCTTTCACATCCTTGATTTCTTGAAATTCAACATTGTAGAGTTCACCATCACCTTTGACATTTCGTTCGACTTTTCTGATGTAAATACTTTGAACAATGTCACGGGTATTGGCATCAATGTAGATTTGCCCTCTAGGACTTTCAAAAATTTGACCCTTCATGGCCGCCAAGAGTTGATCTCCATTGCCTACGCCTTTGGTCTTCTTAAGCGCTTCATAAATAACCCTCATGCCGTCGTAGCCAAAAACAGCAACCGCATTGGGACGTAAACGCGGATTGGCCTTTTTAAAGTCTTGTACAAACTTTTTATTGACTTCTGATCCGTGCAAAGTGGAATATGGATAGGCAGTCACAATCCCTAAGGTCACATCGCCCATGCCATTGAGAATATCATCGTCCACCACATCTCCGGTACCAATGATTTTGATACCTGTTTTGTCCATTCCGCGCTCTATGAATTGCTTCATGACCGTTGTTCCCACACCCGAAGGCACAAAAATGAATACCGCCTCAGGCGCCAACTCACGAACCTTTTGCAAAAAGGGTGAAAAATCATTGTTCCTCAAAGGTACGCGAAGTGAGTCCAAGACCTTACCCCCATTGAGTAGGAACCGATCTTTAAATGATTCTTCTGCATCAATACCCGGACCATAATCTGACACCAAGGTCACGACTTTTTTAATCCCGTTTTTAGGAGCCCAGTCCGCAATAATCACGCTTGCTTGGGGCAACGTCATGGAAACGCGCACCATATAAGGGGAGGAGTTGATGATGGAGGACGTGGCAGCCAACATATTGACCATAGGGATCTTGGCCTGCGTGGAAACGGGTGCCGTGGCCAATGCCAAAGGGGTCAAACCAAACCCGGCGAAAACATCTACCTTGTCGTTAACGGCCAACTCTTGCGCAAGGCGCTTGGTCACATCGGGTGTACCGGTATCGTCTCTTAAGATCAGTTGAATGTCGCGACCTTCAATTTTCGTGCCGTGCTGATCCATATAGAGTTTTGCCCCAGCCAACATTTGTGCACCCGTTGAGGCGAAAGGCCCGGTCATTGGAGCCAAAAAACCGATCTTAAAAGGCTTGTTTTCAGCTTGAACCCAGTTTGAAATCAAAGTCAAGGAAACAATTGATATAAGTTTTAAAAACTGCATTTTTTTCATGATTAACCTCTTAGAAATAAATTAAACGAAATGATTTATTAGAAATTCTTTGCGATACTGACATGAACCCCTTCGATGTCAATAGATAAAAATCCCAATATGAGCTACTTTTAGTCTTATCAAAGGCATTTAATCAAGCTTTAGAATGGAGTGATTGGCATTTAAAAATCAACTTTTGACTTTTTACGAGCCCCCTTTTTATATCAACCTAGGATTGATCATGAGCTTTCCTCTTCCCGCACGTTATGACCATGTAGGCAGTTTCTTGCGACCACCGTACCTGCTCGAGGCACGAACCCAGCAAAATAAAGGGATCATTTCGGCCGATCAACTCAGAGAGGTTGAGGACCGTGCAATACAAGATATTGTCCGCTTTCAAGAGGAAGTAGGCCTCAAAGCCATCACAGATGGAGAATTTCGCCGCACTTACTTTCACATTGATTTCTTAGAGCAATTGGGTGGTGTTGTCACAGACATCCCAGTTTCAGTATTGAACCCTGATGGCACACAAGAACCCGCTCCCCCCGCGATTCGGGTAGTGAACACCATCACTCACCACAAAGACATTCAAGTCGAGGACTTTCATTTTTTAAAATCCAAGGTTTCCAATGGTCTGACAGCTAAGGTCACAATTCCCTCACCAACCATGTTGCATTTCCGAGGAGGCAGAGGCGGTATCTCTCGCGAGGCCTATCCAGAACTTGAGCCTGATTTTTACGACGACGTCGCGAATGCCTATGGCAAAGAACTTCACGCCCTTTCCAAAGCTGGTTGTAAGTATGTGCAAATGGATGACACCAATTTGGCCTATCTGTGCGATGAAAAAATGCGCGAAGCTGCACGTATGAGAGGAGATGATCCCAATGAACTGCCTCACCGTTACGCTGCATTCATCAATAAAGTCGTTGCACAAAAACCCAAGGATATGGTTTTGGCCATGCATCTTTGTAGGGGAAACTTCAAAAGTTACCACTTTGCGCAAGGCAATTATGAGCCCGTCGCTGAAGCCTTGCTGTCAGAGATGAACATTGATGCTTATTTTTTAGAATACGATGATGACCGCAGTGGAGACTTTAGACCTCTAAGGTTCTTGCCCAAAGGTAAGACAGTCGTGCTGGGCTTGGTAACGACCAAAGTTGGCGTGATGGAGAGCAAAGACAGCATTAAACGTCGCATTGATGAAGCAGCAAAATTTGCCCCACTTGATCAACTCGCCTTATCACCCCAGTGCGGTTTTTCAAGTACCGTTCATGGCAATAATATTGCCTTTGAAGATCAGCGCAATAAGCTTAGACTCATCATAGAGACTGCCTCAGAGGTTTGGAATCAGTAAAAAATATAGTTTACTAAGTTAATAAAGTTCCACTGCAAATGATGAGCAGTTTTGAAAAATAAAAATAAAATTTGCAGTAAAAAAATTGAAGAATCATCTATCCATAATATTCTCAAACAAGCTGAAGTAAATTACTAGTCGAAAACTCTTTGACCAACATAATAATCAGGCTCAAACCACTTATTTTTTTCTAAAACCATTCTCCATGGCGTACTTCTAGCGTCATCTCTTTCCTTCGACTGCAAGGCTCTAAGGTCAGCTAAATAATGAACTGCTACGTGGGTCCATGAACAATCAATTAAATTAAAAAGTTGATACCTTCTGCACATTAACCATTGTGGACAGTGAAGCAACATGGGCAGATGTTCATCGTTATACCAATTATCAAATTCTTCAAACGAATCTCTATTGACATTAAAAAAAACAGGATATGCATAGGCCGAATCTAAAACACTGCTAGGTGCGTCATTGCGTCTTTGGCCACCTAAAGAAGTACCTATACAACTCAAATGGGCAGATAAGGTTTTAGGTCGCTCTCCATGAATACCCTCATTTCCTTTATCAATAAATTTTTGAGCTTCATCATCATTTAATTCTTGTATAAAAAAATAGGCTGATCTAGATGGAGATGTATAGCGACGCAAACCAATTGGATAATGTCCATCGATTTTAGGAAGATGCTGGTTTGCATACCAAACATCAAATCGAATTCCATCAGGCCCAGATGAATTAACTATATCAATAAGCACAGGATTAGAATTATTGAGTATTGTTACGTGATCTTTATTCAATTTCATAAAAGGCATTTAGTTCTCCAACTGTAGTTTATTTATAATATGCTCACCTGCTCTTAAACCAGTTACTGCAGCCTTACACAGTCCACCGATATACCCACTGAAATCGCCACCTTCAAGACCACCTGTCGTAGAACCTACTGCATATACACCAGAAATAACTTTATCGTGTTCATCTAAAACTCGAGAAAAAGAATCAATTTTGATACCTCCCATAGTGTAAGTAATTCCAGGAGTAACTGGAATAGCATAGAAAGGAGGCGTTTGGATTTTTAATGCAGGATAGCTTTGGGTACTTCTACTAGGGATCAGTGAGTGAAGATTCTCAGAATCTATTGCAGCGTTATATTGAGTAATGCTTCGAGATAATGAAACTGCAGGCACACCGGCTAGAAGCGCTAGTTCCTCTAAATTTAAAGCACTCCATACAGTCGCGCCAGCTTTCACTAAAAATGGATTTGTAGACAAGGCTCTTTGTCTAGCAGGACCGAGCCAAGCTTCATGATCAAATACCACGATTGCGCTAGCAGGATCACTTAGTTTAGCCAGTGCATTTGCTATGTGAACTCCACCAAATCCCTCATCTACAAATCGTTCTCCTTGTGGATTCAAAACAATACAGGTTCTTGAAAGTTCATCAACCCATGGATAGGGCCACAATTGATCATTATGCAGGGCATCCCTAGATAGAACATGGCCATAAAATTTATCCAAACCAATTAATGATGCACCAATTTCCTTAGCAATTCGAATGCCATCGCCAATACCAGTTTTAGCATTTCTTTGAACCATATTTACCGGATAAGGACTTATATATTTTTTTAAATCTTCCAAATTAGCTTGAAAACCACCATCTGCAATAACAACAGATTTTGAATAAATACACCAAGATTCAGAATCGGTATTGCTCCTATTCATTGCGCCAGATAAACCGACATAATTGCCATCTTTCATTAAAATTTTACCAACTCGATGACCACGCAAAATACTACCATTGAACTCCGATAAACGTACCTCTAGAGTCCTCAACATAATATCCCCAGCACGACCTCTCCATTGGCGATCTAATTTAGGCAAAACCGGGGGAGCCAAAACACGACCCTGCCATAACTCTCCACCATTTCTTATAAAGGGAATCCCTAATGATCGCAAAATATCTACAGCCCTTTTCGCATCCTCAACAATAACTTTAAGCAAGGCTTGATCAGCAAATCCGTTTGTTACTTTCATTGCTGTTTCATAAATAACAGCCTCATCTTCATATAAACCATGAAAAGCAAGGTGAAAAATTCCGCCTGTTAACCTTGAATTACATAAATAGTCTTTTTCAAATGAACTTTCTAAGACTAAAACATCTAGACCTTCTTTTGCACAAACGCAGGCTGTCATAAGCCCAGAAAGACCGGCGCCAATAATTAAAACATCAAACTCTTTTTCCAAATTCATTCGAGTAAATACCTATAAAAGAGATTGATTATGTAAACCTTACAAAATCAAATATTAAAGTAAATATTTGAAAATAGTGTACTATGATATGAACATTCATTCAATAATTAACAAAATAAAAGGAGAAATCATGCTGAAGAATTTCCCAAAAATAAATTTATTTAGACTATTAAGGCTTTCTATCGTTCACTTTCTTTGCTTTCTATCCGCTGGTTCCTATGCTCAAAATTATCCAAATAAGGCAATTAGAGTGATTATCCCGTTTGCTGCAGGTAGTGCTACAGACACCATCGGTCGTGTTTTTGGCGAGCACATGGCAAGAACACTAAATCAACCCATCCTGATAGATAATAAAGTTGGTGCAAATGGAGTCATTGGAGCTGATTTTGTTGCTAAATCTCAACCTGATGGCTATACACTTTTACTAGGTACAAACACTACCATCGCAGTAATACAAATGTTAATGAAATCGGTCCCGTATGATCCAGATCGCGACTTTTCCCCAATATCATTTTTAGGCGCATTACCCCAAGTTGTTACTGTTACTAATGGATTCCCTGCAAAATCCATTAATGAACTTATAAGTTACGCTCAGGCTCACCCAAGCAAAATTAATTATGCATGGGCTAATTCTGCTCAAAGAGTTTCATCCGAAATGTTAGCCAGCATGGCAGGTGTGAAATTTTTCAATGTTCCTTACAAAAACTCTCCACAAGCAATGACAGATTTAATAAGTGGAGAAATTCAATTGCATATCACAGATATGATTGTTGCCTTACCTCATGTGAAATCTGGCAAGGCTCGAGCACTAGCTGTTACAAGCCAAACTCGATCATCTTCACTTCCTGATGTACCAACCGTTTCAGAAACTAATGGCATGAGTGGTTATGAAGTAATGGGTTTATTTGCACTTTTTTCTCCAGCATCCACTCCCATTGAGATTATTAATAAACTTAATAATGCTGTGCAGAAGGCAGCAGAGGATAATGAAGTTAAAAGTAGACTAGCTACACTAGGACTAGAAGTGCAACCTAGTACACCTTCAGAACTTGGCGCAAGAATGCGACTTGAAAAGCAGAGATGGACCAAAGTCGCAAAAGATGCAGGTATTGAACCACAATAAGTTAATTTAAAAACTAAGGAACTCAAATGATCTATATGGTTGAATGTGGCTTTAACGATCCAAGCCGAGAAAATGAATGGAACGATCACTATAGTGGACCTAAACTTGATAATGTTTTAAAAGTTCC
>Ga0214919_10011367_pt1 | contig 11113 bp, 6 predicted proteins | sample LL1503_MetaG_FD_177994 | JGI IMG/M metagenome (GOLD analysis project Ga0214919, IMG submission 177994) | Freshwater microbial communities from Lake Lanier, Atlanta, Georgia, United States - LL-1503 | ecosystem: Environmental > Aquatic > Freshwater > Lake | place: USA: Georgia | collected 2015-03-15
TATGGCATTAACCCAGATAAAAAAGCAAAAGTAGCTGAGCTCAAAGAGTTAATGAAGCAGGCTGAAGAGTTAATCCTTGCAACAGATGAAGACAGAGAAGGCGAGGCAATCGCCTGGCACTTAGTAGAGACTTTGCAACCAAAGATTCCTATTAAGCGCATGGTCTTTAATGAGATTACCAAAGAGGCAATCCAAGCAGCAGTAGAGAACACCAGAGATCTTGATTACCACTTAATCGATGCTCAAGAAACACGCAGAGTATTAGACAGACTCTTTGGTTATCGCTTATCGCCAGTACTGTGGAAGAAAGTTATGCCACGTATTTCAGCCGGGCGCGTGCAATCAGTTGCCACACGTTTAATCGTTGAAAAAGAACGTGAGCGTATGGCCTTTATTTCAAGTGCGTGGTGGGACTTAGCTGCAGTAACTGCGCTGGGTTTTAATGCGCGCCTATTAGAAGTAGATGGCAAGAGAGTTGCTGCAACATCAGATTTTGGCGCAGATGGCGCAGTAAAGGAAAAATCTCTTGCAAATATCTTGTTATTAGATGAAGCAGGCGCGCGAGGTTTAGTTGAATCACTTAAGTCATCATCTTTGACTGTTAAATCAATGGAGGAAAGCCCACGAACTGAGCGTCCAAAGCCTCCTTTTACGACCTCCACAATGCAGCAAGATGCTGGAAGTCGTTTGGGCTGGGGCGCACAGATCACTATGCGTATTGCACAGCGCCTGTATGAAAACGGTTACATCACCTACATGCGCACCGACAGCGTTAATCTTTCACAGCAAGCAATTGATGCTGCGCGCAAAGCTGCTAAGGCTCTCTATGGCGCAGATCATGTTGCAGACTCACCTCGTGCATACACTGGCAAAACAAAGAATGCACAAGAGGCACATGAGGCAATCCGCCCAGCGGGTGAAACATTTAAGACTCCAGGAGAGTTAGCACCAGAGCTATCAAGAGATGAATTTGCTCTTTATGACCTGATCTGGAAGCGCACCGTGGCATCACAGATGGCAGATGCTAAAAAGATGCAGATGCGTGTTGATTTTGATGCAACTACAAATGATGGCAAAGCCACGATCTTTCGTGCTAACGGATCTGTTATTACTTTCCCAGGCTTCTTAGCTGCCTATGACGACATCGTTAATGATGAGAACAAAGATGAAGAGAGTGCCGATAAGCGCCTACCTGCCATGACTCTTGGTCAATCAGTAAAGGTAGATGAATACACCTGTGAAGGCCATGAAACAAAGCCACCAGCTCGTTACACAGAACCAACTCTTGTTAAAAAGCTAGAAGAGCTAGGTATTGGTCGTCCCTCTACTTTTGCATCAATTATTCAAACTATTCAAGATCGCGGTTATGTCTATAAGCGCGGACGCGCTTTAGTTCCAACGTTCTTAGCTTTCTCTGTTACAGGCCTTCTTGAAACACACTTCACAAAATTAGTTGATTATGAGTTCACTGCCAGCATGGAAGAAGATCTAGACAAGATTGCAGGAGGAGAGGCAAGCCGCAGTGATTGGTTAAGAGATTTCTTCTATGGCGTTGATGGCCAGCCAGGACTTAACGAATTATCAGCTGATTTAGGCGTTATTGATGCCCGTGCCACAAACACTATGAACCTATCGCCTGAGATTGAAATCCGTGTTGGTCGATATGGGGCATACCTGCAACAGAACTTGCCAGGTGAAGAGCGCAAGCTAGCTAACATCCCAGAGTCATTAGCCCCTGATGAGTTAACTCTTGCAAAGGCAATTGAACTACTAGAAGCGCCTTCAGGTGAGCGCGAACTAGGAATTGATCCTGCAACCAACTTACCTATCATTGCTAAGAGTGGTCGCTTTGGTCCTTACATCACAGAAGTTCTGCCAGTTGTTGAGCCAGAACTAACTGCGTCCGGTAAGAAGAAAAAGAAGAAAGCTGATGCACCAAAAGCTAAGACTGCATCCCTTCTCTCCACAATGACTCTGGATACCGTCACATATGAAGATGCGTTAAGACTTCTCTCTCTCCCTCGCACACTCGGTACTAACGCGCTAGGTGATGACATCACTGTTCAAAACGGACGCTATGGTCCTTACTTAAAGGCCGGTGTTGACTCACGCACGCTCACATCTGAAGAACAGCTTTTCACAATGACCTTAGATGAAGCGTTAGAGATTTACTCAAAACCAAAAGAGCGACGTCGTGGCGTGGCAAAGCCACCAGTGAAAGAACTCGGTATTGATCCAACGACAGAGAAACCTTTGATTATTAAAGATGGTCGCTTTGGTATGTATGTAACAGATGGTGAAACTAATGCAACGCTTCGCCGTGGAGATACTGCAGAAGGAATGACGCTAGAGCGTGGACTAGAGCTACTTGCAGGGCGCCGTGCATGGGAAGCAGAAAACGGTCCTTCACCTAAGAAGAGTAGAAAGAAAGCTGCAGCTAAACCTAAGAAGGGTGATACTGCACCGACTCTTACAAAGAACGTTGTGAAAAAAGCAGGCGCAAAGAAGGCAGCAAAGAAAGCTGCTACAGGTAAGGCGAAGAATGCCTAGACCTAGGAACCAAGAGCATTGGGCGAGGCCTGCAGTCAAAAACGGGTTGGCTTAAGTTAGAATCCCGAGACAAGTAAACAAAATCGAGAGAATGAGTAATGATGCGAATCCCTAAAGAGCTCAGTGAACTATTTCAAGAGAAACATTTCGCCAATTATCCATTCGTTGAGATACCCCAAAGTTTTAGCGATGAACGTGGCAGCATTGAAAACATAGCAGATGGACTTTTAGGTGATGTTGCAATTATCACTTCAGTGGCAGGTGCTGTTAGGGCAAATCATGTTCATAAAGATGATTGGCACCTGAGTTATATGGTTCAAGGGTCGATGAACTATTTTTGGAAGGATGAAGGCGGTGAAGAAAAAATCGTGCAGGTGCGCAGTGGGCAAATGGTTTATTCACCTCCAGGAACGCCTCACAAAATGGTATTTCTAGAAGAATCATCATTCATCGCTATAGCGGCAAAAAATCGTTCTTCCAAGGATTATGAGTCAGACACAACGCGTTTACCGGAAGACTATTTCTCTAGTCAATGAAAAACTACCGAGAGCTAACTTGCTGCCGTATTTGTGGAAGTAATTTCTATCCAGAGGCCATCAGGTTAAAAGATTCACCTCTAGCAAATGAGTTGTACCTATCAAAAGAAGAGGCTGTTAATGCAGATTTGTTTCCATTGGAGGTAGTGGAGTGCGAATCTTGCAAACACATACAACTAAAACACATAGTCGATCCAGAGCGACTTTTCTCCAATTATGTGTATGCATCTGGAACGTCTAAAACATTTCGTGATCATTTTACAAAATTGGCCAAGAAACTATCAGATGAAATACCTGGCGGGCTAGTGCTTGAAGTGGGCTCAAATGATGGAACACTTTTAGAAGCACTCACAAGCCATGGTATGCGCGCCATTGGAATTGAGCCATCTCAACAGCTCGCCGAAATGAGCAAAGAAAAGTGCGAAGCGGTTTACACAAATTTCTTGGGTAAGGAGTTATCTAATTTCTTAGTTAAAGAGTATGGCGAGTTTGATTTTGTTGTGGGCAACAATGTATTTGCGCACATAGACGATTTAGTTGGTGCATTTAAAATTGCCTATACTATTCTTAAACAAGGCGGATACCTGGTTTTTGAAGTTGCTCATGCGCTTAAATTGGTTGAGCAAAAGTTATTCGACACTATCTATCATGAGCATATGTCTTATCACACAGTAATTTCATTAGATATTTTCATCCGTAAACTTGGTTTTAATCTTACCAATGTAGAAGAAATTGAAATGCACGGTGGAAGTATTAGAGTTACCTGCCAAAAGAGTGCTTATCAAAGTGAAATGCTGCCGGAAGTTAAAGAGATTTTTCGCCGCGAAATTTTAGCTGGTTTAGATAGTTCTGATTGGATGAAGAAATTCAATAGACACTTGGATCAATTGTCACTTGAAACTAAGAGTGCTATTCAAACTGAGCCTATGAGCACTACTTGGTTTGGTTATGGTGCACCGGCTAAGGCTGTTACTTTTATCAATCAGTTCGAATTAGACCAAATTGGTCTAATCGGAATTATTGATGATAATCCAGGAAAGCAAGGAAAATTTCTACCAAGAAGTGGCATTAAGGTGGTTTCTCATGCCGAGATGGAGTCTAGTTTGATTCCAAGCCTAAAGCCAACAAACCTGAATTGCGTGATATTTCCCTGGAACCTGTCTGCGGAGATTGCTTCGAAACTAACAGGATTTTCCAAGTATGATTTAAAGGTTATTTGGTTTTTGCCAAGCTATAAGGAAGTAGGGCCTCAAAAGTGAAGATGATTATCGACTCTGACATTGAAGAAATCTATGAAAATTCAAAGGTTTCGGTTGAAAAGTTGCTGGGTAAGCAGGTGCTGATTACAGGTGCAGCTGGATTTCTAGGTCGATACTTTATGTCACTGTTCCATTTGATAAATCAACGCCATCCAGAAAACCCAGTAGGGATAGTTGCTTTAGATAGCTATATCACGTCGAGTAATACCGAAGATCAGTCTTGGCAAAGAACTTCGCCAGAGATTGAATGGATTTTTGGAGATGCTTCAATTGGTGCACAATTACCCAATAAATTTGATTACATCATCCATGCAGCTGGAATCGCCTCTCCGGAACATTACCGGGCTAATCCTCTTGAGACTGTAAAAGTTGCAGTGGATGTGACGCGCTCCTTGCTTGAAAAAGCAAAGATAGATAAATCGCGATTTTTGTTCTTCTCGTCATCTGAAATTTATGGAGATCCATACCCAGAGTTTATTCCTACCGACGAGAGCTTCAGGGGAAATGTTGCTTCGCGCGGGCCACGCGCTTGTTACGATGAATCAAAGCGGATGGGTGAAGCACTTTGCTGGATTTATGAGAATTACTTCGATGTTCATGCCTGCATAGTCCGCCCATTTAATGTTTATGGCCCCGGCATGATGCCGCGAGATTATCGAGTTCTTCCAAATTTTGCGACCGCTTTATACAGAAAAGAACCGCTTAGAGTTTATGGTCATGGCCGTCAGACAAGAACTTTTTGTTACATTACTGATGCAATCACAGGGTTCCTCAAAGTGTTAATAGAAACAGAAAAACCAGATGTTTACAATGTTGGCAATCCAGAACCTGAGTTAGATATGGCAACTCTTGCAAAGTTGTTTTCAGAGATTTCGAAAAGTAACGAAGGTTTTGAGTTAGTTAAATACCCTTCTTCTTACCCTGAAGATGAACCAAACCGAAGATGTCCAAATATCAAAAAGATTTCAACAGAACTAGGCTATAAACCCAAAGTGGATCTAAATGACGGTCTTGCCAGATTTATCTCGTGGTCTCAAGCCAACTACACTGATGAACTTACAAACTGAGAGCATTCTATTTATTGGTCATGGTGAATGGTCAAAGAAACTTTCAAATATCATTGTTTCAAGTGGATCAAAACTGAAACCTGCTGTAATTTCAGCACGTAATTTTCTTAGTACAGAAACACAAGTATTTCCACAGGGACAGGTCCTCGAAGATTTCAATTTCATCTGGATTACAACATTTCCAGATATACAACTCAAAATATTAGAGAAGCTACAAGACATAAATTCTAGAATTATATTAGAGAAGCCAATTGCATTAACGCTCGAAGACATTAGACAATTGCAGTTAATTATACCCAAGGTTAAATCTTCAGTTTATCTGTCACAGCCATGGACATTTAGTAAACTTTGGGAATCTGCTTCTAAACAAATTCTTCGAAACCACGAAGATTTAGAAATTGATGCTCTTAGAGTGGGAGAATTGCAACGCGAAAGGATATTTCCTAGTTTGGATTGGTTACCACATGATCTATATTTACTAGCTTCACTAACGCAGTCTAAAGAATTAGAAAAAGAATCTCTTAAGCTTTTGTCCTCGAGAGGTTCAGCCAAAGGGATAGGCCTTGATTATCAGGTTGGTAAAGATTTGAGAGTAAATCTTCAAGCCGGTAAGTCAGATTCTCGGCGGGCATATTGGCGCATTTCAGTTGCCGATGAAAATTTGCTTGGAATTGATTTTGATTCTAAGAGAATTATAAAAAAGGGGGCAAACGGAGAGATCACTGAAGAATTTGATTCTGATAACCCAATTATGAACATGTTAGAAAACTATCGGGAATCTGATCCGGAGGTAAATTGGGAGCTGATCTTTCGGCTTTATTCGGACGCAATTCTGGCGACGGGTGGAGATAGGTAAAAGTCTCTCGAAGGGTTCAAGCTTTAAAAACTAGCCGTAATTAAGCCTTTTCAGCCCAGTTCATGTTCCCGATAGACTCACCCAATGCCAAAGACCCTGCCAACTCCTGCCGCACCTGCGCCGGATGTAACCCGCGGGGTTCTTGCAATCAAACCTTTTCGAAAGCTCTGGAACTCCACGCTCTTCTCATCCCTTGGAGATTGGTTGGGTCTTTTAGCAACAACAGCTCTTGCTCAACAACTCTCTGGTGGAGATTACGCAAAAGCGAACTTTGCAATCGCAGGTGTTTTCATCGCACGTTTGCTTCCAGCAGTTTTCCTTGGCCCTATTGCTGGCGTGATCGCCGATAAGTTAGATCGCCGTAAATTGATGGTCAACTGCGACATCTTGAGAACTGCGCTCTATATCTCAATACCTATTTTTTATAACTACTTCTGGCTCTACACCGCAATGATTCTGGTTGAGTGCATCACTCTCTTCTGGTCACCTGCCAAAGAAGCTTCAGTTCCAAACCTTGTCCCCCGGGACAAGCTTGAGAATGCAAATCAAGTTTCACTCCTTGCTGCCTATGGCACAGCACCCGTTGCCGCAGCCATCTTTACGTTCCTTTCACTTTTCACTTCAGCAATCAATGCTGCATTCTCACTTAACGTAACAGCAGTTGAGTTAGCGCTTTATGCAAACGCACTCTCTTTTGCTTTTGCAGCTTTCACAGTGTGGGGATTGCGTGAAATACCAAAAGGCGCTGCAGCAAAGCATGCTGCTGAAACTTCAATTCTTAAATCACTCTACGAAGGCTGGAAAGCAGTTTCTGGAAGCAAGTTAATTCGCGGTCTCATTGTTGGAATGGTGGGCGCATTTGTTGCAGCTGGTGCAGTCATTGGATTAGCAAGAACATTTGTGGGCGATCTAGGCGGCGGTGAAGCTGCATACGGTGTTCTCTTTGGTGCAGTCTTTACGGGTTTAGCGGCAGGTATTGCACTTGGTCCTAAAGTCTTTGCACAGTTCTCCAGGCGCAGGCTCTTTGGAGCATCTCTGACTATTAGTGGTGCATTTCTTGTGGCCTTAGCCGCTATCCCTAACCTTGTTTTAGCCATCTTTATCACAATCATCTTGGGCGCATTTAGCGGCATCACTTGGGTAACAGGCTTCACGATGCTGGGTATGGAGGTTGCAGATGATGTTAGAGGTCGCACCTTTGCCTTCGTTCAAAGCCTTATCCGCGTGGTTTTGGTTGCGGTCTTAGCTGCTGCGCCACTTATTGCAGCAGCTGTTGGTGAACACACCTTTAAATTCCAAAACACACAAGTGAGCTATAACGGCGCAGCCGTAACAATTCTTATCGCTGGCTTATTTGCATCCTTAATTGGTTTCATTTCCTATAAACAAATGAAGGATCGTCCTAACGTTTCATTATGGTCTGACATTGTTAACGCCTTTAAAGGCGAGCTAGGAAGTATTACCGGCGCCACAGCACAAGGTGTCTTCATCGTCTTTGAAGGTGGCGAAGGAATTGGCAAAACAACACAAGCAAAACTATTAAAGGCCTGGCTAGAGCAAGAAGGTGAAAGCGTTGTTCTCTCTCGTGAGCCTGGTGGAAGTGATCTAGGAATAGAGATTAGAAAAATTCTTCTCTCTCACTCCACAGGAGAAATCAGTCCACGTGCTGAAGCACTTCTTTATGCCGCAGATCGCGCACATCATGTTTTCTCAGTAATTCGCCCAGCTCTAGCCGATGGGGAAGTAGTAATTAGTGATCGATACTTTGATTCATCCATCGCCTACCAAGGCGCAGGAAGAGTGCTAGAGCCTGGTGAAGTGGCAAGAATTTCTAGATGGGCAACAGAGTCATTGTTTCCAACGTTAACAATCATTATTGATCTACCAGCAGAGATTGGTTTGGGACGTTTAAAGAGTAAAGATCGCCTTGAATCACAACCACTTGCTTTTCATGAGCGCGTGCGCCAAGAGTTCTTGCAGCTATCCCTGCTTGATCCTGAGCGCTACTTCATTATTGATGGCAACAAATCAATTGAAGATATCCACAGCGCCATCATTACTCGGGTGAGTGAGATTGGCGCACTCAAGCGAAATGCGCAAGAAGATAAAGGCAATTTATTACTGCGCCCAATAAGGGCTGCAGGCAAAGCTGTAAGAACAACAGCTAAGAAAACTAGCGCTGGTGCAACAAAGGCTGTGAACAAAGCTAAGCCTAAAAAGAAAGCAAAGACAAAAAAGTGAGCGTCTTTGAAAATCTTGTAGGACAAGAACATGTTGTCGAGATTATTAAGGCAGCTGTTGCTGCCACACGATCTGGCGCAGAATCACAAGAGATGACCCACGCGTGGGTTTTCACTGGCCCACCAGGATCTGGCAGATCATCTGCTGCGGTTGCTTTTGCTCAAGCACTTGTGTGTCCAATGGATGGGTGCGGTGATTGCAATCAATGCAGATCTGCTTCAAATGGAGCACATCCGGACGTTGAGATTATTAGAACTGAAGGTCTGTCAATCAAGATTGATGAAGTAAGAGAGCTGTTAACACGAGTCGCGTGGGCGCCATCTATGGGTGGCTGGCGCGTGGTTGTTATGGAAGATGCGGACAGACTCACAGAATCTGCAGCCAACGCGTTACTTAAGGCAATTGAAGAGCCTGGAAATAGAACTGTGTGGTTGCTCTGTGCTCCAACATTGCATGATGTGTTGCCAACAATCCGTAGCCGTTGTCGTCATCTACAACTTGTCACACCGTCGAATGCTGCCGTTGCACAAGTTCTACAAAAGCGCGATGGCATAAGCCCGCAGATGGCAGATTTTGCTGCAAGGGTGAGCCAAGGACACATTGGCCGAGCACGATATTTAGCTAACAACGAATCTGTGCGAAATACCCGCACCACCATCATGGCCTTGCCACTTTCTTTGAAAGGAATCTCCTCTGCTTTTGCTGCAGCGCAAAGCTTGGTGGATCTAGCAACCGAGCAAGCTAACTCTGCTGCTGATGAGAGAAATGAAAAAGAGATTGATGATTTATCACTTGCCTATGGCAAAGGCGCAACAGGCCGGGGCATGGCAAGTGGGGGAAGTAAAGCAATCAAGGAGTTAGAGAAAGAACAAAAGACCCGCAGCACACGAATGGTCAGAGATGGTTTGGATGCAGCGCTATTAGATATTGCCACGTTCTACCGCGATGTCATGATGGTGCAGGCAGGAAGCAGTGATGCGTTAATTAATAAAGAGCTTGAAAATGAGATCAATGCTTATGCTATGAACAACAAAGCACAGGCAACGATACATAAGATCAATGCCATTATGGAAGCAAGGGTTAATTTGGGTCACAACGCAGCGCCATTGCTGACTATTGAAGCGCTGATGTGCGTGTTGGCCAGATGAAGAAAACTCTATTTCTTTTACTCACCTCACTTTTACTCACCTCGTGTTCTTCAACCACACAAGAGAGCTTCCCACAAGCAGCTAACGATGTGTCAACACTTGAGTGGAGTAGCTGTTATGAAACATTCCAGTGCGCCACACTAAAGGTACCCATTGATTACTCCAATGAGTCTTTAGGTCAATTTGATATTGCAGTTGTTAGATATAGAGATCCCAACCAACACGATCGCATTGGTTCTCTAGTTATTAACCCAGGTGGACCAGGTGTGAGCGGTGTGGACTACGCACTTAATGCCCAATACGTAGTTAACCCTGATGTCCTTGAGCGCTATGACATTGTGGGCTTTGATCCACGTGGCATAGGCGCAAGTACTCCTATTTCCTGCCTCAATGATGCAGAGCAAGAGGCCACTCTCATTAGTGACCCAAGGCCTGATAATGCTGCTGAATTTGCGCAAGCTTTAATAGATACACAAGATTTTGTAGACAAGTGCATAGCAAGAACACCACATATTGCTCATTTTTCAACCCAAGAAGCTGCCTATGACATGGAACAACTGCGCCAAGGTTTAGGTGATGAGAAATTGAACTACTTAGGTTTCTCTTACGGTTCCTACCTTGGCACTCTCTATGCCCAAGCTTTTCCACAGTTCGTTGGTCGTTTTGTATTAGATGGTGCAATTGATCCAAACATCACAATAGAAGAACAAACCCGAGTGCAAGCAGTTGCTTTTGATAAAGCACTTGAAAACTTTATGGTTGATTGCCCACTTTATAAAGACTGTCCACTACCTAAAAATGCCACACCACAATTCTTTACAGATCTCTTTAACAAAGTTTCACAAACACCATTAATAGTGGGCACACGCAAGATCACCGAAGGTCTTGTTGTTACTGGCACAGCATCTGCCCTCTATGAAGATGAAACAGGCTGGCCATCACTTCGCACCGCGATTGCCCAAGCTCTCACCGGTGATGGCACAACCTATGCTGAGTTAGCTGATACCTATAACAGTCGTAATGAAGATGGCACCTACCAAAACAATGAAAACGATGCCAACATCGTTATTGAATGTTTGGATTGGCGCCAACGTCAATCTAATGATGAAATTAAAGCAAAAGCTGCTTCTTATAAGAAGTCTGCTCCCGTCTTTGGTCCATACGTTGCCTATGGCGGCATTACCTGCAACTTGCTTAATCAAACACTTAATCGCACACCTGCAGACAACTCCAAAAATACCCAAATAAAAAACACTGCCACACCAGTGCTAGTTATTGGCACCACCCAAGATCCAGCAACTCCTTATGCCTGGGCTAAAGCGCTAAGCAAATTCATTGTGGGAAGTCACCTAATCACTTTAGAAGCAGAAGGCCACACCGGCTATGGCCGGGTATCGGCTTGTATTGATGATGCTGTTGATATGTACCTGGTTACAGGTGAAACCCCAGCTAAAAA
>Ga0214919_10011368_pt1 | contig 11112 bp, 8 predicted proteins | sample LL1503_MetaG_FD_177994 | JGI IMG/M metagenome (GOLD analysis project Ga0214919, IMG submission 177994) | Freshwater microbial communities from Lake Lanier, Atlanta, Georgia, United States - LL-1503 | ecosystem: Environmental > Aquatic > Freshwater > Lake | place: USA: Georgia | collected 2015-03-15
AGAGTATGTCAGAAGAAGATAATGAAGAATATATATGCCTTGTTAATGAAGAGGAGCAATATTCCATATGGTTTGCATGGAAAGAGGTACCTATTGGTTGGAAGCAGGTTGGTCCGAAAGGAACTAAACAAGAGGTTTTAAATTATGTAAAAGAAGTGTGGACCGACATGAGACCTAAAAGCCTTAGGCAAGAGATGGATAATAAAGCTCTAATGAATTAATTGTAACATGAGTAAATTCAGTCAAGATTTTGATTACATGAAATTCATTGAGGTTTACCATCCACCTGTCGTGGAAAACGTATTTGATTTGATATATAGATCTCGATTTGAAGCCGTGAGATCTCAAGTCACTAAGGGTATTGTTAATATTGACTCTCGGAATGATAAAGGTCAAACACTGCTTCATTATGCATTACTTTATAATCAAATCAAGATAGCAGAATTTTTAATATCACAACGGGCGGATTTAAAAGCTAAAGATAATAGCGGACAAAAAGTTGAGAATCTTATACAGGAAAAATGTCCACATATATTTAAAAATATGCATAACGATTCTTTATCTTCTTTAACTTTAGTAATCTCTGACCAGGAGTTAATAAAAGATGACCAGATACAGGAATCTGGTAACGTTGAAAGTTGTTGCTGTGTAATATTTTAAAAATTGAGTTACCTGGGGTGTACTAGAAATTTTAGTACCTTATGATTGAAGGATAGAGCAAAAAGCTCAATAAATTGACAAGTGTAGGGTTTTTACTATAAATAGTATGTTTTAGTGTTATATGTATAACAAAATAATAAAAGTTGTATATTCTTTTAAAAGGAACATTCCTGTTCAAGTAATAATAGTTCTACTACTAACGATAGCTTTTGGTGAGCATATTCCAGAAGATATAAAGCGGGTTTTGTATTCTATAAGTTTTATTTTAAAGGAAGTGTTATTATTAATACTTCCTTTAGTAGTTTTTTGTTGTGCATATGTTAGTGTTTCTACAATCAAACATAAAAAATCTATAGGTATATTTCTTTTATTGTTGTTTGTAGCAATTTATATTTCAAACTATACAGCAACTATGGTGGCATATGGAGTAGTGTTGCTTGCAGAATCTAATATGAATGTTCAACCGGTAATTTTAATACATGGCAAAGAACTTAGCCCTATATGGAACATATCATTTAGTATGATATCTCTGGATAGTAATTATGCTTTAATAGCAGGATTTATAGTTGGTATATGTGAACTATATATACCACTGCAGTATGCTAATTATAAGTTAAATGTTTTAGCCAAGAAATTTGTAGACTATTTTTTAAGCAGTGTCTTTGTTCGGTTACTTCCTTTTTTTATACTAGGTTTTTTTATCCAAATGCAGCACAGTGGGCTTCTTTCTAAGACTATTGAAAAATTATTACCGCTTATAGTACTTATAAGTGGTACTTACATATTTTATTTGTCGTTTTTATTTGCAGTCATAGCAAATTTTAATCTAAGGTTATGGATTTCCTATATAAAAAATATAATACCTGCAGCTCTTACAGGTTTCTATACAATGTCCAGCTTGGTTACCATGCCAATTACAATAATGTCTACAGAGAAAAATATAAAAAATCCAGACATGGTTCGTCTAGTAATACCAATAGCTACAAATATTCATATGATAGGACTTGCTATTAATATTCCAATGATGGCATTAATTATACTTTTAAGTTACGGCTATGAGTTACCTACTTTTACAATTTATTTAATATTTGCCTTTAATTTTGCTTTAATGCAGTTTGCAGCAGCTGGAGCACCTGGATGTGGAGTGTTGCTGATGCTGCCATTATTAGAGAAGTACCTAGGTTTTACAAACGAAATGTCTGCTTTAATAGTAGCTATATACATACTATTTGATGCTACAGAAACAAGCGCTAACGTAATTGGCAACAGTGCACTTGCTGTTGTCTTGTCAAAACTTGCTAAAGTTTTGAGATTATCATGTTATAGTTCATCTAAATTAGAAGATAATAATGTTTGTTAATACTTATTCTCAGATAGGAATCGCAAGATTGTTTCATGAGTTTTCAGAGTTTATTGGAGTTAAAAGAGCTTTTATTAAATACGAAGGATTAAATGTAGCAGGTTCTATAAAACTTAAAACTGCAAAATATCTAATTAGTGGCCTTGAAAAAGAATTTGGAATTACTCCAGGTAAAAATACTATCATAGAATCCTCATCTGGTAATTTAGGTATAGCATTAAGTATTGTATGTAAATCTAAGGGGTATAAATTTATTTGTATAACTGATCCTAATACTCTTCCTTTTGCTGAATCATATATGAAAATATATGGAGCTGAGATAATTAAAGTTACAACAAGAGATGAATCTGGAGGATTTCTAGCAAGCAGAATAAAATTGATACATAAAATGATTAGTGAAAATCCAAAGCTGATTTGGACTAACCAATATGCATCAGAGTATAATATTAAAGCTCACTATAAAACTACAGCTAAAGAAATAAATGAGTTTACACCTAAACTCGATTACCTTTTTATAGGTGCAGGAACTACAGGTACTTTAGTAGGGTGTGCTAAATTTTTTGCAAAATATTCACCACAGACAAAAATTATAGCAGTTGACAATCATGGATCAGTAACATTTGGTTTTCCTCCAGGTCCTAGATATATTCCTGGTATTGGAACAAGTAGAAAACCTGAAATAGCATCTTTATACAATGTGCATGATGTGATAATGGTACCTGAAACAAAAACAGTAATAATGTGTAATTACTTACTTAAAAAATATGGGATGTTTCTTGGGGGATCATCAGGTACGGTAATACATGCAGCAAAAAATTACTTTAAATCTTCAAAAAATAAAAATGTATCAGTTGTGGTAATATCACCTGATTTTGGAGAAAAATATATAGACACAGTATATAATCCGGTTTGGGTAGAAGATAAATTTGGAATTAATATAAGAAAAGAGGCGTTTTATGACAGGTAAGTTCTCTATAATAACATCAGCGGCAATAAAAAAAATAATAAAGTCACAATCTCATAGCATATATGAAATGGTAAAATTAGCATATATAAAACAGGGAGAAGGAATAGCTAAAAATCCGTCAAGCTATTTTTTAACATTTCCAGATAAACCAAAATCTCGTATTATTGCATTACCTGGGTTAATTAGCAAAAATCCAAGAATTGCTGGAATTAAATGGATTTCAAGCAATCCTGATAACTTATCAAACAATCTGAAAAGAGCCTCAGCTGTAATTATTCTTAATGATTATGATACAGGCTATCCTATAGCATGTATTGAAGGAAGTATTATAAGTGCTCTTAGAACAGTTTACTCAGCAATTATAGTAGGAGAGTATTTGTCTGATGTTAAACACTCTAAAAAGGTTATTGGTATAATAGGAACAGGTAATATTTCTAAATATTTTGTAGAATCCATAATCAGTGAAAGATGGAAAATTGAGCAAATAATTTTATATGACAGTAACTATAAAGCGGCTGTTAAATTAAAAGACGAAATTCAAAATTTAAACAGCAATATAAAAATTGACATACAAGATGATCTAAATACATTAATCATAAACTCAGAAATTATATTCCTGTCTACAACAAGTCAGGAACCTTATATAAAGGATCTCTCATTGTTTAAATTCAACTCCATTGTTTTGCATATTTCTTTGAGAGATTTAGCTCCTGAAATACTAATATCTTCAAATAATATTGTAGATGATGTAGATCACGTACTGAATGCAAATACATCTCCTCATCTTGCATATCAAAAAACTGGGAATAAAAGCTTTATAAATTGTACCGTCTATGAATTAATTAACGGTTATAACAATTTTGATCCTAAAAAAACAATAATTTTTTCTCCTATGGGTATGGGGATACTGGATCTGATGGTTGCAAACTATTTATATAAAGAAGCTCAAAGACAAAACCTCAATATAGAAATCAATAATTTTTTCCAATAAAAATGTATAATATCTATCCATTTAAGGCAATTGTTCCAACTGCAAAATGCCCCTATGAATATGAAATCAAAAATAATTTCTTACATCTTAAACAGGATATTGTAAAAAATAATTTTAAACGTGATTGTGGAATAAAACATATCCTTAGTATGATGCAGAAGAATTATTTGGTACAACAGAAAAGAAAAGGATTTTATTGTTGTAATATTACTGCTCCAGGAATTTCAACTACAGGGCTATTTGCTCTAATTAAAGTAAGTAATATAGGAAAAATAATTTTTGAGCATGAGAGGTGCATTGATTATAAAAGGGATCAGTATATACAATATTTTAAAAAGCATAGATTACAAACTAGTCCTATTATCCTGATTCATAAAGATATCGAACAAATAAATTTAGTTCTAGATAATATAATTTCAAAACAAGAAAGTTTTTTTTCAATAACAGATCAAGAATATAAATATGATTTATGGCAATTAGAAGATATTTTAGAGTATCAAAAATTGTATAATAAGGTACTTAAATTTTTGATTGCAGATGGACATCATAGGATAGCTTCTCTTAGTAAAATTGATACAAATGCATACGTTTTGGTATTTCTAGTATCTGAAAGTAATATAAGATCTGCAAATATATTAAGAGAATATGTTAATACAAGTGATGAAATAAAAAGTAGATTACTTTCTAGTTTAAATAAAAATTTTAGTATAAAGAGGCTTAATTGTGTAGAAACAATTGACATATCTGATAAGATCTATATAAAAATTGATGATACTATATACATAGTAGAAGGCTCAGAAATGTTTTTTCTAAGACTACAAGTTCTTGAGTTACTTGATAATGAGATAAATTATTTCAATAGAAGATTGAATTTCTATAATATGGATTATAAGTCAAGTAAGGATAAGTTAGCAGATAACTCTAAAAAAGTAGTTGTTTTTATTCCTGCGTATGTACTAAAAGATGATATTAAGTATTTTATTTATCCCCCTCATTCTACTCTGTTTTATCCTAAATTACCAGAAGGACTTGTTTCTTTTTTACAAGGATTGATACTTAAAAATTAGACAAATTATCTTCTTTTTTTTGCTTTAATTCAAACTATTATAGCAGCATTATAGCTACCTGATTTAAATCAAAGTCCAAACAGCAGAATACAAGATAGGGAGATCTAGGCAAATTATTATTCGAATAAACAGACAAATCAGTATAGAATTTAGCTGACTCTAAAAACTCTGAGTCTAATGGAATGGACCTACCCAATTTACAGAATGAGGAGCGAATGCTAATCTTCTAGAGTAGGAAATGAATCCTAAACAACAAAAGGGAGGCCCATATGGAAGTTACCACAATAGGAATAGATATTGCAAAAAGAATTTTTCAATTACACGGTGTAAATAACAATGGTAAGACAGTATTGAAGAAAAGATTGATGAGAGATCAAGTATTAATTTTTATGTCTAACCTGCCCAAGTGTCTAGTTGGGATAGAAGCTTGCGGTGGTTCTAATTATTGGGCACGAGAGCTTAGTAAGTTAGGACATGAAGTAAAGCTAATGGCTCCACAATTTGTGAAACCTTATGTTAAAACAAACAAAAATGATGAGGCGGATGCTGAAGCTATATGCGAAGCGGTAGCAAGGTCTAATATGAGATTTGTACCTATTAAAACTGTAGAGCAACAGGATATGTTATCAATCCATAGAGTTAGAGCTAGGTTAGTAAAAAATCGTACTGCTCTTGCTAATGAAATCAGAGGATTATTGCTTGAGTTTGGTATTATTATTCCGCAAGGAATAAACAAGATTGTAGACAAACTAACTGAAGTTTTGGATAGCGATCAGTTAAGTGGCATAAGTTATCAAACATTTAGTGATTTAAAGGAAGAGTACATTACTAATGATAAGCGAGTTAAGGAATTAGAAAACCGATTAAAAATATTATCAAATCAGTGTAGCTTATACAAAAGATTGCAAGAAATTCCTGGGGTTGGATTAATAACTGGAACTGCCCTTATAGCCTCAATTGGTAATGCTAGCTGTTTTAAAAATGGCAGGCAATTAGTATCCTGGCTAGGCTTGGTACCAAGACAAAATTCTAGTGGAGGAAAAACAAAATTATTAGGTATTAGTAAAAGAGGTGACGTATATTTACGTAGTTTATTGGTTCTGGTTCAAGGAGCAAGGGCTATACTTAATGCTAAATTGCGGTATATAAGCAAAAAGGATCAAATTCATGCAAATTGCAGTAAATTTACTGAATGGATATGTAATTTATCGGAGCGTTGTGGCTCAAATAAAACAGTTGTAGCAATTGCAAATAAATTAGCCAGAGTGATATTTGCAGTACTTAGCAGTGGTAATGCTTACTTAGAACAGAAAGTTTGTAATTAGACAATTATAGAAGAAATATTTAAAGAATTCCAACCTGGAATATGCGTGAGAGAGTAATATTGATGGTAAATAAGACAAAACTTAGCCTATAACAAAACTGGTTATTACAGGGGCTCTTTAGAAGCCGTGAGTCTGATAAGTATTAGTTTGTAGGTAGCGTAATCCATCAGGGCCATTTTAGTTAATTATACCTAAAATAGGCCGGATACATGACTGCATTTTGATTATTTGTTATTAAATGTTATTTTTTTCTTGCATTATCGGGTAAGTCCATACATGTAATAAAGTTTATTTTAAGTTGTACTAAGAGTATAGTAGAAAATGCTATAAAAAAGCACCTTAAACAAAGAGGAAAAAAATGATAATTTTACATGAAGTGATAAATTTTAACATTATATTTTAGCACATTATATACTAAATATTAAAGATAATTAGTTATATATAGCAGACTGTTAAATAATAAATTTAAATTATGTCTATAAATAATATTATTTTTTTAAACAAGAAATACACTTTGTACAGCATCTGTTTAATGTTGTTTATAGATGCAATGGGTGGAGGATTAATATTTCCAATATTGCCTGAATTATTTATAGATAATAAGTTTGGATTAATATTAACTGATACTTATTTATCTAGAGAAATGTTATATAGCTTATCTTTTGCACTTCTTCCATTGTTTAGTATTATTGGTATGCCAATATTAGGAGCTATGTCAGATAAGTATGGAAGAATTCAAGTAATTCTGGGGGGATTAATTGGATTAATTATTAATGATTTATTAAGCATTGCTTCTATATTAACTCATAATGTATGGCTGTTTTTATTTAGTATAATGCTAAGCGGATTTTTAACTGGTACATATGCAGTGGGTAATGCCATCATTACTGATTTATCTAACAATGATGAGGAAATAATCACTAATTTTAAATTACCGACTCTTGCGTCAATGCTAGGATTTATATTGGGTCCGGGATTAGCAATATTTGTTAACAAAATAAATATTGCTAATCCACTGATTATCCCATTTATTGTAGCTTGTACATTAAGTGTAATAAATTTTCTTTTATTATGGAATAATTTTAGGAATATTAACAAAAGTATAAAAATAAAAACATTTGGTTATATTTCTAATTTAGATTGTATTAATAGTAATAAAAATAATATTTTATTAAATAAATTATTATTATTTAGATTGATATTTAATTTAATTACATATGTATTCACTAATCAGCACACAAAAGTTTTGGCGGTTTCGTATTTGTTGTGCCAATTTGGGTTTGGATTATTTTTACAATCATTATCATTAAACTTATCATATAATTATTATTATACTCCAAGTCAAATTGGTGAATTTTTTGTAATCATGGCTATGTCTATGGCTATTAGTATGTACTTGTTGCATAAATTAATTGCTAAATTTATTAATTATAAAACTCAAATTAAGATAGGATTGATAGCTATGTCGGTATTATTTGTGATATATTTGGTTTTACATAAAGTTAATGTATTTCAACTATATCGTATCTATATTACTTGGACAGTAACTGCAATATTTTATATCTTAATACCATTTGTTACATTGGGATTTACTAGCTTGTTTGCTCAAAATGTACCTGGAAGAGACAAAGGTCAGGTAATGGGTGGTTGTGGACAAATATATTCAATAGGATTTTTTGTATCTGCGTTACTTGTAGGCAAACTGACAGTAACAACTTATAATTTTATATTATTAATATCTTCAATATCATTTATACTAAGTTATGTAATATTAAACAATTTTTTAAAATGTATTGATTTAAGTAATAAAAATCAAGTGGTAATTACTCGATAAAAGTTTATGATATAATTACAACTGAGGTAATAGAAATCATCTGAGTAATGTTTATCTAATCTTTTGTATTAAAGTGGATTCTTTAGTACAATGTTTGTAGGTCGTCTAGTATTTAGATTAATTTATGAAATATGAAAAAATATAGAGCTATTGGTGACAATATAAGTCAAGTTTCATATATAACTACAACTGTAGGTAGTTTTTCTGTAGTAGATTTGTATATGGAATGGAAAATTTGGTCTAGGTGTTTTGGTAAGGTAGTTGTTATTAATGGTGTTTCTTCTTCTGGAAAAAGTACCTTATCGCATTATTTAAGCAATTTTGGATTTAATATTATTAGCCTAGATAGTGTTAGAGATAAATTGCTGCTTGATTATGCAGACAAGCATTTTAAAATTCCTATTACTCAAATAAAAAAGTTTTTAAGTGATACAATAATATTAAAAGTTTTATGTGGATTTAAATTTACAGAAGTCCATTATGATAAACAAAAAATTGAACTTATTCACAACTTACAAAAGCAGTTTTTCAATTTTATTGTACAAGATAACAACTTTTTAACTACAATGCAGATATTTGAGCAAATGTATGATATATCTAAAAAATTCATTTTTTCTGGCCAAAATGTTTTATTAGATGTTATGGCATATGGGAAAGATGTTGATATGTTACGTTATAGTTTCAGATATTATCCCATGAAAATTGGACTCTTGTATAATTCATTAGAAGAAAATTTAAACAAGTGTTTCCAAAGAAATTATTTATCTTTAAAAAAAGATTTAATAGAGTATAGGCATCCTTTGGATATTATGGAGCAGTATAAAGAATTTTATCAATTTGTCAGTAAGGATAATATTTTTAAATATGGAAGTGTTTTTGAAAAGGTGAGCAAAGGAACGATAAAAAATGTTTTAGAAATAGCCGTGCATTTCCAGATTCTTCTATTGAATAACTTTAAATATAATCTTATAGCTGATGATGCAGTATGTTTTATGGCCTATGATGATAAAATAAAAAAGATTTATGAACTAACTGAAATGTTTAAAACTCTTATGATACTAGAAGCAGATATAGAAGTTTTTGTAGTACCTAGAGCAGAGTATGATTTTGTTATTAAGACATCTGATTTACAGATGATGAATAGGAAGCTTATATCTGACATAAGTTTACAAAATAAACAAATTACTATGGAGGATATATTAAAATTTTATCATAAAAGATATTCTGTGATTACTGAAAATATTATGGAGAAATTATCAGATATGAGGTTTGTAATATACAATCAAGAAACGTTACCAACAATAATAGGTCACAATGGGCCTATTATTGAATTTGAATTTGATGATGAGTTAAAAATATTAGGGGAAGATCTCAATTTTTAATCTAAAATTATGTATAAAATTTTATTATCTCCTTATTCCAAGATATTTTATAATGAGTGGAAATTAGATCAAAATAGAAGCGACTATAATATAGTATTTGATCAAAGTTTTCAAGGGGTTATAGATATATCAAGATTGAATGATGCACTTAAGAGATTTGTATCTGACTACGTATTATTAAACAGTCATGTAACTGAAGAAAACGGAGAACTGTATTGGGTAAAAAATAAAATACTCTATGAACTAGAGTGTTTTAAGGGTAACTTTAGTAATCAAGATATTTTAACATATATACAAGCTCCATTTGATTTGACAAAAGGTCCATTGTATAGATTTGCAGTAATAAAACGTAAGATTAATAAGTATAGATTTATTATTGTTTTTCATCATATTATTATAGATGGGTCTTCATTCGATGACCTTATAGATGAAGTATCAAATTACTACAATCTAAAGAATTACGTTACCAGTATTCCTATAAAGGATCAGTTATTAAATTTAGAGTATTTATCTGATAAGTTGTATAAATCTCTAAAATTTAACCAAGAAAAAAATCAACTTTTTTGGAAGAGGCAGTTAGTAAATATTGAGCCATTAGATTTAGGTTTTTTTAGAATAAATAGTAACAGTAACTCATCAAAAAATTTTAAACATAAATTAAGTGTATCAGTACAAGAACTAAGTGGAATAAATGAGATAAGGTTCAATTTTAATAAAGAAACTCTAATTAAATTGAATAAGTTGTCATTAAGTCCTTACTTATATGGTCAAAGTATATATGCATTGTTACTACATAAATATACACAACAGAATAAGTTTGGTTTAAGTTACCCGATATCAATTAAAGAAGGAATAGGTCTTGTATATGGAGCTCATGTTAATATTAATGTTATGCCTTATAATTTTGCTGAGGTAAATGACATTTATGATATAATTAGTCAATCAAAAAGATTTATAAAACTATTGAAACAACCAAGTGGTATAAGTCATGGTTATTTGCCAATACCTTCAATAATTTCGGTATCAAACAAAGATCTATTAAATTTTTCTTTTGTTCAAACAAATTTTAAAGATAAGCTTTTTAAATTTAAAAATGTAATAAATAATATTCGACATTCTACAAATATTGATTTGTTGAATGAGTTAGTATTTGAACATGAAATTCGTGATAACATTATTAAGTATAGAGTAAAATATAGGTTCAATAGAATTAGTCCTATTTTACTGAAAGAGTTTATTAAGTGTTATAAGCGGCTATTTACAAATGTATTGGATGAGTTAAGTGTAGAAGATTTAAATACTAAGTTAAGATATATTAAGACTTATAACTTATTGTCTAATAAAAAATATAGAGAATTAATAAATCTGTTGAATAACACTAGTAAGGATTATGATGGTGATAAGACGATACATGAGTTATTTGAGGAGCAGGTAGAGAGGAGTCCTGATAGTATAGCGGTAGTATGTGGAGATGTAAGATTAAGTTATAGGGAATTAAATGCAAGAGCAAATGGATTAGCTCATTA
>Ga0214919_10011369_pt1 | contig 11112 bp, 12 predicted proteins | sample LL1503_MetaG_FD_177994 | JGI IMG/M metagenome (GOLD analysis project Ga0214919, IMG submission 177994) | Freshwater microbial communities from Lake Lanier, Atlanta, Georgia, United States - LL-1503 | ecosystem: Environmental > Aquatic > Freshwater > Lake | place: USA: Georgia | collected...
AGATGGTAAGTTTATTGACAAATTCATCAAAGCTAAAAACGCATTGAGTGATGTTGATACATTTACAGTATTAACTGAGAAAGGTAATTTGAACATTGTTATGGGTTACTCTAATGTAAACTCAAACAGAATTACATTCAAAGCAGTAGAAAACTACGCAACCGATGTAAAAGCAATTTCATTCTCTGCAAAGTATTTGAAAGAGATTTTAACTGCAAACAAGGAAGCAACATCTGCTAAATTGTTAGTATCTTCAAAAGGATTAGCTCACATTAGTTTCATCATTGATGATTTCGTTTGTAAGTATTATTTAGTTGAAGTTCAGTTATCAGCATAATGAATTACGAAAAGAAATATTTTTACGAGAGAAGTGATTGGTTCTATGACCCGGAAATGAATCTTAAGTACGAACAAGTACTTGAGATGTCATTCCCTGACTTCGAAAAGTGGGTAGCTAACTTTAAGAAAACTGCATTAAAGCAGTGGGATGAGACAGGTGCACCACCTAAGATTGGGGTTAATGAAGCAGAAATCATTGACAACTTTTCTAAACTACAAGGTTATAAGATAACTAAGTTTGAAGAAAAGGATGATGATGGAAATGAAGTTATCTTTAACTTTAATAAATTTGCTACTCCCGTAAATCAATTCTTTCCGGCTATGTACAAAACCGCAATTGGTGGTAGTACATATGATAAACCAAAACCATCAATCTACGAAATCTTTTCATCGGATGATTATTTAGAATTGTTCACAAAACAAATGAGAAGATTGACGAGACAAGATGGTATGTATCGTTTCTCTAAAACCCTTCATAAAGATAATCCAGAGTTCCATAATTCACACTTAACAACCGGTAAAGAGTGGATTGAGAAATGGCAAGCAGGAGATAAAGGAGAGGGATTAGGTTTCGCCTTATCACAAGCAGATAGTAGAATACCATCATTACCAATTTCAGCAGAAGAAGTAAAAGAATTATACAAAAGTGGTGTGTTAGAATATAAACATATTGCATCTTTGAAAACGGCAGATTGGGGTGAGAATATAGATAACTTAGTTGATTTACCTAAACAACCAATTCAAATCAGGGTGTACCCATTGGGTCAGAGAATATTTCCTGAAGCAACAGCCGCATTTAGAATTGGTATGGGTTCTCAACCAGCGGTAAACTTTCCACCATTAACTGCAAAGTATTTGTACGAAAGATTTACACAACATATTAAAGACCAGGACGTAATTAACATTTATGACCCTTCTAGTGGATGGGGTGGTAGAATATTGGGAGCATTAAGTGTAGGTGATAGAAACATTCACTACATTGGAAATGACCCTAATACTGAAAACCAAATTCCAGAAATTGGAAAGACTCGTTATGAATATTTGGCTGAGTTCTTTAATACACAAGTACCAGGTGTTGCTAATCCATTTTGGGGACATCAAAATACATATGAAATCTTTACAACAGGTTCAGAGATTATATCCGAAGACCTAAGATTTCAAAAGTATAAAGGTAAGTTAGATTTTGTGTTTACATCACCACCATATTTTGATAGAGAACGATATTCAGATGATGATTCACAATCATTTAAAAAGTTTAATTCATATGAAAGTTGGAGAGATGGTTTTTTAAAGCCAACATTAACAACTGCGTTTGAATATCTTAAAAATGATAGATACATCTGTTGGAACATTGCCGACATTAAAATAGGTAAGGATAAATGGTTTACGTTGGAGCAAGATAGTATTGATGTACTTACAAGTTTAGGTATGGAATACAAAGGTAAACTAAGAATGACAATGAGCCCAATGACAGGTGTAGATTTAAGTGGAGTAAAAAACTCTATGAAATTAGAAGGAACATCATATAAATACGAACCAATTTTTATATTTTATAAACCATAATAATGAAAGTACGAATAAAGAAATTAAATGAAAATGCAGTAATACCAACTTATGCAAAAGAGGGTGATGCGGGTATGGATATGGTGGCAACTAGAATCATAAATGAAACATTAGATTCTATTACATATGGAACGGATATTGCAGTAGAAATACCAGAAGGATTTGTAGGATTAGTATTTCCTCGTTCATCTATTAGAAAAACACATTTACATTTGAGTAATTCAGTTGGTGTAATTGATAGTGGATATAGAGGTGAATTACAGGCTACATTCAAAAAAATACAAGGAATAAGTAATAACGCATTAGATAATTACAAAGTTGGTGATAGAATTTTTCAACTAATGATTATTCCACATCCAACAATTCAGTTTATAGAAGTAGATGAATTAACAACCACCGAAAGAGGCGAAGGCGGATTCGGTTCAACAGGAAAATAATATGATTTATTTACATGGGCCATTTGATAGTGCAACTAATAGAGCATTATTTTATAATACAAAGTGGTGGGATTTATATTATAGATTTTTAGTATTAGAACCATCACATGAAATTGGTGATGAACTAAGAAAAAACTTGCATACGGAACAACGCGAGTTTTTTATAGATAGTGCGTTTATTCATGATAGAGAGTTTGAACTAGTATCGGAACCGGGTTATCATATTATCCCTACAAATTTAATGGGATTACAATCTACAATTGCAGAAGCAATTAAAAATAATCCAAATAATAAATACTATATATTCGATACTGCAAATTTAGAACCATATAATATTTTTGATAATATAGATTATGTTAGAAGTAATCCTAATTGTATTTTTTACACTACATTAAGAATTGTTGAACCTAATAAACTTTTTGATTTTGGATTTATATTAAGAAAATTTATAGCAAATAGAATTGTATTACAACACTATCAATGTAATGATATTTTTAGGAATACTAAAAAAGAATATAGATTAGATTTATCAGTTAGAAACTTTCCTCAAAAAGATGAAAGGGTTGAGTTACTAAAAGTATTACAAAATTATCAAAAGGATAATATTAATCTTAGAGTAAACGATTACTATGTAAATAGAATGGAGCAGTTGTATGAATTTGCAACAAAATATAATAACGCAGATAAGTTAGACCAGTACAAAAATGAATTCAAGTTATTAGATAGATTGAAACAAAGTTTAGCACCAACTACTACATTAGTAGCCGGCCAACAAGAACATATTGGGGCAATGAAACTAATAGATGTAACATTTTCATCGGATATACAAATTATGTTTGAATCTAATCAAAATGGACTATATAGATTGAGTGAAAAAGAATGGTGTAATATTACTGAAAAAACAATTGATAATCTATTGATAGGTAAACCATTTATAATTTGTAGTAAAGTGGCATATGATTTTTTAATACACTTTGGTTTTGAAACATATGAAACTGAATTAGGAATAGATTATGATGAAATTTGGGAAAATCATGATTTTATAGTTAGAAATTTAACAAAGAATATAATCCGTATTTCAGAAATGGAACAAGATGAATATGATGTAATGTTAGATAAATGTTCAATAGCAGCCGAAACAAATAGACAAAAATGTTTGGATTATATCGAAGAAAATAGTATCTTAGACAATATAATAAACGATTACAAAATAAATTTTAAATAATGAGCTTCTTCGAAAAGGAAACAACAAAAACAGAAAACACATTGTGGGTAGAAAAGTATAGACCACAAACCCTAAAAGATTACATAGGAAATGACCTTCTTAAAGAGAAAGTTCAATCTTATTTAGATAACAATGATGTTCCGCATTTATTGTTATATGGTAAAGCTGGTACAGGCAAAACTACATTGGCTAAAATCATAGCACAAACAATCGAATGTGATATGATGGTAATCAACGCATCAGATGAGAACAATGTTGAGACGGTAAGAAATAAAGTAAAGAACTTTGCAAGTGGAGCAGGTTTCAGAGGATTCAAAATTATCATATTAGATGAGTTTGATTATATGACCCCAAACGCACAGGCAATTCTTAGAAACTTAATGGAAACATTCAGTAGACACACTCGTTTTATCTTAACCTGCAACTACCATGAAAAAATTATCGAACCAATTTTATCGCGTTGTCAAACTTTTGCGGTAAATCCACCATCAAAGAAAGAGGTAGCAGTTCATGTTACTGAAATCTTAAATAAAGAAGGTATTAGATTTGATATTAAAGATGTAGCAGATATCATTAGTAGTTTCTATCCTGATATTAGAAGGGTAATGAATACCTGCCAATTACAATCATCTAAGGGTGAGCTAAAGGTGGATAAACAAACAATCTTACAAGCTGATTTCAAAAATAAGATTGTAGATTTATTAGCAAGTGGTGAGGAAAAAAGAAATGCATATATGCAGATTAGACAAATTGTGGGTGATAATAAAGTAAACGATTTCGCAGAACTTTATACAGCACTATATGAAAGATTGGATGATTATGCAGCCGGTAATACTGCAAATGTAATCTTAGAATTAGCACAAGGACAATTTAGAGATGCGTTGGTAATAGATAAAGAAATTTGTTTTATGGCAACAATCATCGCAATCATTAACATTATAAAATAAAAAATATGGCAAAACAATTAGAGTTTCAATTAGCAAAGCCGTTAGGCGATAGAGTATTAGTATCAATTGAATCAAAAGAAAAAACAATCGGTGGTATTATAATCCCTGATTCAGTTAAGACGGGTGATAATAAAATTGCAGTTGTAGTTGCAACTGGTGATGGTGTTTATACTCATAGTGGAGCTAAAATTCCAATGACAGTACAACCGGGTGATAAAGTATTATTACCAATGGGTGAAATGAGTGTTCAAAAAATTAAATTAGAAGATAAGGATTATTTCTTATGTAGAGAAATGGATTTATTAATGGTAATCAGATAAAATAGAATAGTATGCAACCAATGGATTTAAGTAAATTAGGACAAAGTTCAGCAGGACCTGACTTAACTAAAACAACGGCAATGGAATGTAAATGTGGTGGACAATTTTTCTCACCAGGATTACACTTTAGAAAATCAAGTGCATTAGCAAGTTCAACAGGTAAAGAAGAAATCACACCCGTAGAAATTTATTTATGTATTGAGTGTGGTGATGTATTTGAAGATTTATTACCTAAAGAATTAAGACCAGAAAATGGCGAAAATTAAAAAAGATACAAACGAAGCCGCAGCAAAGAGATTGGGTTTATTCGACCATATCTCTGCTGTGACTGAGTATCAAGACCCACAATATTGGAAGAAAATTTCCGATGATGATAAAAAAACTTTTGGTAATTTTATTATTCAAAGGTATATATCTATGAATCCTGATTGGATAGAGTGGATAGCAGAAGTACAGCCCTATGTACAATCTTTACCTAACGAATATTTTTATAGATTCTTTAGTGATATGATTCCACCTAAGAAGTATTATCTAAAATATATCAAAGGTAAAAAGGCAAATGATTTTGAAGATTGGGTAGTTGATTTGGTAGTTAAAGAATATACCTGTTCAACCAAACACGCCAATGAATACTTAGATATTTTATATACAACAAGAGAAGGCAGAGAGCAAATTAAAGGTATGTGTGAAAAGTATGGTATTGATAAAAAGTTAATAACATCACTTAAATTAAAAATCTGATAATAATCATATGTTCTTTTATACTTATATAAGTAAAAGGAGTTAACATATGAAAGCGAAGTTATTAAATTTCAAACAACAGTTAGACCAAATCATATTAAAAGGTTTGGTAGGGTTATTATTAGTATGGGTTGTACTTGCATTAGGCTTTATGCTATATGCGATAGGTATGCACTTTTTTGGTACATACGCACAGGAACAACAATTAGCAAATGAAATTGCTTGGAAAATTGATGGAACATTCAAAAATAGTCCAGGTAACATTTGGTATGATGCCGATAAGCAGGTAACAATTGAATCGGTTACTAATGAAGTTAAAATCGGTAAGATGGCCGGTAATAGAAAGTTAGAATTTGGTGTAAAAAATATCTTAGAAGAATATCTACAAGATAAGGGATATAATCTATCTTCATCGGCACCAAACAAATTATCAGTTCAAATTATATTTTTAGATGTTCTTACTACAAAAAAGAACATATCCGTATTTCATAGTGGAGAAGAAGAAGTAGTTATTCGTCTAAGAGGTGTTCTAAAATCCGAAGGGAAGAAGGACAAAGTAGTTATAGTAGAAGAATCATCTTCCGAAATTTCAATGAGTACATTGATAGTTGGTGAAGGTGGTGGTTTTAATCAAACATCATTAAGTAATGCACTTAAGAAAAGTTGTGACAAACTAATCACTAAACTATTTGAGGATAAATAAAAATGAAGAAATTTTGTATTACTTTAGGGATAACAATACTATCCCTATTAGCATTTACAGCAGACGCTCAATTAACTATTAACCAATCAGTAACTCCGACAACCGGATTAAAAGTTGGTGATACAATTTCAGTAAAATATACAGTTGCAAGAGGCACAACTACACCTCGTTATTTTTGGTTAAGATACCAATATAACAATAAAGCACTTGCATATGTTTCAACCACATTCTCACAAGGAACATCGGTTCAAACATATTACACAGGTTGGACATCTTATAAATTTACAGCAAGTACTGCAAATAGTATTACTGCTAAAGATTTATATGCACAATATGGTGTAAGTCCTTGGGGTTATGCAACTAACGCAGATTGGAATGTTGGACAATTGACTATTCAAAGAACCGATGCATCAATTAACGGAGACATTGCTACTCAAAAATATGTAATCAAAGATTTGGGTACATATACCGACATCCACAAATTAGATATATCATATTCAATTGATGCCACAAGTGCATACATTACTCCAATTACAACCGACCCAGGTACAATGTCTTTGACAAATGTAACGGGTAACACATCACAATTTAAAGTAAGAGTTTTATTCCCAACTGGATATGATATTACTGCACATAGTGTTGCATTATTTCCAATAAAAACCGATGGTACTATTGATTGGAATGTAACACCAATTGCAACAAAAGTATTGGATGCAAGTGGTGAAGCAACATTCACATCAGGAGTTAAAGTGGGTGATAGTTTAGCAGTATGGATGTATGGTGCAACTGGAAAAACTTTTATGGATAATATCATTACAGTGTCGGATGCATATAAAGCATTCTTAGGTATTTCACAAACCGATATCACAGGTGCAAAAACTTATTTTACAAGACCAGTATTAGAAAAGAATATAGGTTTAATTACAAAGAGTAAAGGTGTATTTAGTGAAAGTGACTCATACAATATGTTTGCATATGTAATGGGTGTTCCTAATGTAAAAGATAGTGCATGGATACCATTGAGTACAAATAGTGGATTATACAAATGGTTTAGTGGATTACTAAATCAAAGTTGGTTAGATGGTGTACCTACTTACAAAACAAAAGTAACAAGTTCAAATCAGGCAGTAGATATGGTGTACGCATGGGGTGGTGACTTAGATTGGTCACATTCATCATCACCAACCGAAATTGCAAGTAGAATAGCAAGTGGTAATTATGCTAACTCAATTAATCTAAATGGTCAAACTATAAAATCATTCGCAATTCAATCAATGGCATATACACCAATTGTAGAGGAAGCTAAATTAAGTTTAGTATCTACAATTTCTAATGGTAAAGTGGTATTAACAGGTACATTGACAAAAGAAGGATTGGCGGGTTTAGAAGTAATTTTACAATATGACAATACTAAATTAACTTTTGACAACATTTCGTTTGATGCAGGAGCAGGTGTAACTAACTTTTCAACAAATGGAGAGGGTAGATTAACATTCGGTTCTATGGACCAGACAAAAGTGGGTAGAATTAAAACAGGTACTCCATACAAATTAACATTTACTCCAAAAGAAACTATAACAAATACTGCGGGTTTATTCTATACAGTTTTAGCAGATGCGGTTGACGGAGCCGGAAATAAGATTAACTTAATAGTCGAATAATGAAGAAATTATTAGTTACATTCCTTTTAACAATATTATCATTAGTAACCTACTCCCAAACAGGAGTGGGTTATGTTAATTATACCTCATACAAAACACATAATGGAAATGGTAGTACAAACCAATACAACTATTATCCAAATACTGCAGCCGAATTTGATGTTATATTAAATACGGCAAACTCAAATACAACTATAACACATATTGGAGAAGTTACTCTTGCAACTATGTGTAATGGTTCAACTGGAACACCACATTGGGCAGGTGATTGGTACGCAATTAAATTTGAATTTTGGTTTATACCAACTCAAACAGGTAGTTATTCATTCGGTGTTAATTCAGATGATGCAAGTGACCTATCAGTAGATGGAACAATAATAACAACTTACTATGGTGGACATGGTGCGAGCGGTTATAGATATGGTTCAACAAATATGGTAGCAGGCACAAGATATAAGATAATTGCAAGATATCAAGAAGCTAGTGGAGGAGATGCACTTTATGTAAGATGGTCAAGACCAAGTGCACCAAATTCATATTCATATTGGAATGAGGAAGTAACAAATATCAATAGTACACCAACTAAAAAAGCAGTAGCAAATTTTTATTTAAATACAAATATAAACGCAACAACATTCGCAATAGGTTCGGCATTAAGTTCAGCGGGATTGGTTGACATAACAACATCATTAGATAGTAACAAAGTAAATACAGGATATAAAGCAACAATTACACCGGGCCAAGTTGAATGGTCTTATACAAATCCAAATGCAAGTTGGTTGAATGGTAATAGTAGATTGTTAATTGATATGAGACAAGTTGGTTCTATTGACCCTACTAAAATTACGAATACAAAAATATTTGATGCATATGATGGTGTTATGACATATACCTCACATGATGCAAATGGTTGGGCAATATACACAATACCATCACCATTAACAAAAATAACTGATGGAACATCAACATCAAATTCTTATATTAGAAATGTAAATGGTTGGAATAGTGATTATGCATTTCAAAGTACCATATCACTTGCAGCAACTCAATCATACTCACCACAATCAATAACAATAACAACAACAAACACATTATCAACTTTATATAATAGTATTGTGACGGTATCAGATGTTTATTTGGCATTTAAAGAGTTAGCAAATGGTGGTATATTTGGAAATCAAAGTGGTAATGAATTTGGATATGGTATTCAGTATAAAAACGCAGATATAAATGATGATGGATATTTTGATGAAAAAGATTGTTTTGCATTACTACAAAATTTGACAGGTGCAAAAACATTAGTGGATACATTCAATTTAAATAAAACAATGAGAATTATACCACAAATACAATATGATAGTATTGGTAAATCTAATTGGACTACATTTACAACACCATTGGGTAGTTCGTATTCATTCGATATTAACACAGGTAAATCAACCGATACATTAAATTTGGCGGTTGCTTGGAAAGGTGATGTAAACTTATCACATTCAACAACACCAAAGGCAAATAGTTTAACTACAATGTCAGTTAAAGGAATGAGTATTAGTACGGATATCAACGCATCTATAATAACAGAAATAATTGGAGATAGTATTTATGCTTACATCACATTAGACCCATTAGGACAAAATGTAGTAGGTACTCAATTTCAATTAAACTACGATAATTCGGTGTTAAAGTTTAAAGGAATACAATTTACTACAAAAGGTTCACCTACTAACTACGCAACTGATAAGGGGAATTATATTAATTTGGGTTCTTTGGTAAGTGATGGTAGTACAAGTTTGGATAACACAACAACATATAAGATTTCATTTTCGTCAAACACAAAATTAGATAACATATTGGGTTTAATTTCAATAGGTTCAACGGACGCAGTTAATAAAGATGGAAAAACATTAAAAATAAAAGTAAACTAATGAAAAAACTATTATTAATTCTGTCACTAATTTTGACAACATTTGTTACAAACGCACAGATACAAAAACCTGACACATTACAATTATCACCAAAAGAATTATTTGGAGAAAGTGGTAATATGAATAACTTAGGTATATTAGAATCGTATATTGATTTTTCAAAAGACGTTCTTTCATCCTCAAACCTTTCGGTTGGTGTAATAGGAAAACAGGTATCGACTACTTTAAATTTAGGATATAGTAAGACATCATCTAATGGTAAATGGGGACACTCATTCGCGTCATCAATAAATCCTATATGGAATTATTATGGTGTGGGTTATGGGTTCAGTAGAAATACGAATACAAGAACTACAACATTACAATCATTTTACTCAACCGATTTTGATTTTCAAAAAGATATTACATTATCATTTATAGATGTATTTAGAACTAAAAAGTTTGGAACATTTGGATATAGTGTAATTGCATCAAAAACATTTTGGGGGGCATATGAAGGCGAGTGGGAAGGAAAATATACAGTAGATGCAAATGGTAATTTTTTGGATTTAATATATCCAATTAATCCGCCATCATCTCAAATAACTTACAAAGGTATGGCAATGTACACATATACATTGAAAACAAAGAGGGTTAATATCTCACCACAAGTATTTGTTATGAGTGATATCTACAAAGTATTCAAAGATGGTACTGCATCAGATTTATCATATGTAGATGATTTCAATTTAGACTTATATTATGGTACATCATTGGATTGGAAAATAACTAAAAGATTTATTTTGAATACTAACATCAGATATAACACAACTTGGGATAAATTAAGTGAATCGGTTGGATATAAAAAGAGTAACCCAATTCTATTTATGATAGGAACAAACTTTCAATTTTAATATATGAAATGGACTAAAATTATAATATCTTGTTGTATCATTTTTATAATATCTTGCAGAAAAGTAGAAGTTAGACCTGAACCAAAACCTACTGCAAACATATTTAGTGTATCACAAAGTAATGTAGAAAACGGACAAGAAATACAATTTGATTTAACTAAAAATGGTGTATATACTCTAACAATCGGTGATAGTATAGCCAATCAGGTTTTAACAAGAGAAAGATTTAACGGACAAATTGGAATAAATAAAAAGAAAATATACACTAAAGGACTACAAACTAAATATTTATATTTGTTATTGGAAGATGTTACGAAAAATAAAATAGGTAAAACAACAATAATAATAAACTAATATG
>Ga0214919_10011372_pt1 | contig 11109 bp, 12 predicted proteins | sample LL1503_MetaG_FD_177994 | JGI IMG/M metagenome (GOLD analysis project Ga0214919, IMG submission 177994) | Freshwater microbial communities from Lake Lanier, Atlanta, Georgia, United States - LL-1503 | ecosystem: Environmental > Aquatic > Freshwater > Lake | place: USA: Georgia | collected...
ATAAAACCCGACGTAAAGAAATTGCTCACGAAGCATATGGCGAATTAGTAGAAATAAAAAAGAAGTAGTTACTCTTCCAAATATTTTTCGAGTTTATGCTTGAGCAAGAAAATCACACCAACAATAAGGAAAATGGCAACTATTGCCCAGTACTTCAAGTATTTTTCTAAAACTGATAGTGAACTTGCGAATTGATATCCAAGTAAGACAACTGTCGTAGAAAAAACGATCCCACCAGCAGCATTCCATTTTAGAAAAGTTCGGTAAGGAACCTTGTTCATCCCGGCTAGTGCTGGAACGAGAGCTCGAAGAAGTGCCTGTGCGCGCCCAAAAAAGATCGCTCCGCCGTGATATCGATCAAAGATTGCTTGCGCCAATTTCCATCTTTTTTCACCGACAAACTTTCCAAATTGGGTTGTTTTGATTTTAGGACCAAAGTGTTTACCGACTTCGTAGCCAACTGAATCACCAGCAATGGCACCTACGATTGCGCACACAAGAAAGAGCCAGACATTCCAAACACCAGAGTGAGCGAGCACACCACCAATTAATAAAGATGTTTCGCCGGGAAGAACGAATCCAACAAATGCGGCAGCTTCAGCAAATGCAAATGTGATTAATAATGCAAATAGTGGAATCTCTAAATTATGTAAAACAAGCCAATCTGCAACATGATGAATCCATCCTGACATGCGCATACTCTAGCCGTCACATAGACTTATCGCTCATGAGCGCTATTACATCGGTCCCAATTCATTCCATACTCGCGGAGAGAAAGAGCCCACGCTCTCTTGATGAGTCAGTAATACTTTCGTCAGATGAAATCACAGCACTACTAGAGGCTGCTCGGTGGGCACCATCAGCAAATAATTTGCAGCCATGGCGCTTCTTTGTAGGCCAGCGCGGTGATGCAATATTTACAAATATTTTAGAATCTCTTCGCCCCTTTAATCAAAATTGGTCAAAGCGAGCTTCACTTCTTGTTTTAGTAGCAGGCGTTACAAAGAATGAAGATGGAAGCGATAACAATTCCTATTCCTACGACTGTGCTTTAGCTGTTTCACAATTAACAATTGAGGCGCATAGCCGCGGTTACGTAGCGCATCAAATGGCTGGGTTCGAAAAAGATTTAGCAATTCAGAATCTTTCTATCGATACCGGATTAGCACCAGTTGTTGTTATAGCAATTGGGAAACAAGCTGGTATTGAGCAACTAGATGAAGCTACAGCACAACGCGAACTAGCACCTAGGGTGCGCAAACCGTTAGTAGAAATAGTTCTCAGAGGTTTACCAAACTAAAAGCGAGATCTAATCTCCCAAAGATCCACAAATACAGGATTGAAAAGCGTGCTCTGTAAATAGCTAGTGCCACTAGAACCACCTGTGCCCATTTTATGTCCAATTGTGCGCTCTACCATTTTTACATGGCGATAGCGCCATTCTTGAATTCCTTCGTCAATATCTACAAGTCGTTCACACACCATTGCGCTATCGGGACTATTCCTATGTATATCTAATAACACATCCTGTACACCAGCATTAGTTTCATAGGCTTTGCTCTTATCGCGCACGAGCACGTCACTTGGTATTGGATGACCTTGTTTATTTAGATAAACAAGTAAGGAATCCCATAAAGAATTTCCCTTAGTTATTACTGCAATCTCAGCTTGAATATCAACAGGTAAGTGGCCAGCCATTTTGCTATCACGTCGCCCAAGAATTGCTTCCACTTTTCTAAATTGCGCGGATTGGAAGCCACTGGATGAGGACAAGTAACTTCGAAATGAGTTGAATTGCAGAGGTGTCATTGTTTCTAAAATATCAATTTGTGCCACACAAACTTTCATAATTGTTCGAATGCGACCCAATAACGAAAGCGAGTAGTGAGTATCTCCAGCCTCTAAAGATTTTTGTGCTGCCTGAAATTCATGAATAAGTTCTTTGAACCACAACTCATATGTTTGATGAATAATGATAAAAAGCATTTCGTCATGCTCTGGCCCAACTGAAAGGGGACGTTGCAACTTCAGTAGTTCATCTACAGCTAAATACGATGTGTAGGTTAGGGCTGAATCAAAACTCTCTTCGCTCATGTTACTCGTGAACCGCCTTCTTCAACCTTCTCATACTGGCGCGATGCCACTAAATCTCTGATTCTTTGGAACCCATCCCATACCTCAACATAGGAAGTGGGCAGAGGTGAGATTGCTAAACGAATCGAATTTGGAGTTCTGTAATCAGGGATCACATTGGCGAATTGGCGAAGTGCGATGCATATTCGTGCTGCATCAGGATGACCAAGAGTGATGTGACCACCACGTTCTTTTGCATTTCGTGAAGTCAGCAGTGTGATTCCAAGATCTGCTAGCCAAGCGTCATATAAATCAATCATCATTTGAGTACCAATAGCTGCTTTAGAGGCGATTGCATCGATACCCGCCTCTTCAATTATTTCAAAAGCACTCTTTACGCAACGAAGTCCCATGAGAGATGGGCTCGCAATTTGGTAGCCACGGATACCTTCGGCGCGTTCAAAAACAGGTCCCATTCCAAATTGATCACCTTGTGAAAACCAACCTTGGATTGGAACTTGTAATTCTTTTTGAATTCTTTTACTTACGTATAACCATGCTGGCGAACCAGGACCTGAGTTCCCGTATTTATATGTGCAACCAACAACAAGGTCGGCGCCATTTGCGTCCAGATTCATTTCGATAGCGCCAACTGCATGGCTTGCATCCCACAACAGCAGTGCTCCATATTTCCTTGTGAGATCCGTTAATGACTTTATATCGTTTCGCGCACCAGATCGATATTGAATAACTTCTAGAGTTACTAGAGCAACATCATCACTAAGGTATTTTTCTAGAATCTCAGGTGTTATACGTTCATTATCTGCAGATCCAGCACTTTCGTTATCAATTATGACTAGATTCAAACCTAGTTGTTTGGCGATACCATCGAGAATGTATCGATCCGTTGGGAAATTTGCTGCATCAGTAATTATGGTTTTGCGACCTGGACGTGCATTGATTGCAGCCACTGCTAATTGATAAAAATTTACAGAGGTTGTATCGCAGGTAAGCATTTGTCCTGGGCCTGCGCCAAGAGCTGATCGACCAATTAGATCACCAGTTGGCTGAGCTTCATCGACCCAATGGCTCCAACCCGTTACGACTTCACGACCCCACTCTTGAGTCATGTATTCATTCACAGCAATTACTGTTGAATGAGGCAAACGGCCTAGCGAATTTCCATCGAGATAACACATATCAGGGTCAGTAATTACAAATCGGGAACGGAAGTGAGCTAATGGGTCATTTCGATCGAGTTCAAGTGCGTATTCGCGGTCAGTGATAGCCATGCTTCAAAGGTACGCTCTCCTACCGTGGCGCGCAACGTTGTAAACATTGAAGAGGTCTCCAAGGCCTTCGATATCAAAGCCCTATTAAATAGCGTCTCTATTGGGATATCTGAAGGCGATCGAATCGGCATTGTTGGCCGAAATGGTTGCGGCAAAAGCACACTTATGAAAGTAATTGCGGGGATTGAATCACCTGATAGTGGACGCGTTACACGATCGAACTCCGCGCACATTGGAATTCTTTCACAGATTGATTACGCAGATCCAGAAAGCACTGTTCGTGATGTTGTTCTTGGCGACACAGCAACACACGAATGGGCAAGTGATGCAGGAATTCGCGAAGTCTTTACCGGTCTTTTCGGAGGATTCGATGATCACTTGTTTGAGAGAAAATTTGAATCATTATCGGGTGGAGAAAAGCGACGCGTAGGTCTAGCAAAATTACTTATTGCAAACCTTGATTTAATATTGCTTGACGAACCTACGAACCATTTAGATGTAGAAGGGGTTGCTTGGCTCGCACAACATTTGAATAACCGAAAAAACTTAGCAGTTGCTGTTGTAACTCACGATCGCTGGTTTTTGGATGCAGTGACAGATAGAACATGGGAAGTAGTTGGCGGAAAAATCGAAGAATACGATGGTGGCTACTCCGCGTATGTTTTGGCGAAAGCAGAAAGATCACGTCAAGCATCCGTGCTTGATGGGCGACGCAATGCATTAATTCGGAAAGAGTTAGCATGGTTGCGTCGCGGTGCACCCGCACGAACAACAAAACCAAAATTTCGCGTAGATGCTGCCAATGAACTTATTTCTGCCGAGCCAGCTCCGCGTGATAAAACTGAACTTCTAAAATTTGCCCGTAATCGTTTGGGAAATACTGTGTATGAAGCACACCATATGCAAGTAAAAATTGGCGATAGAGAACTGATTGATAACCTAACGTGGAATGTTGGTCCAGGTGATCGAATAGGAATTGTGGGGGTAAACGGAGCAGGTAAGACAACTTTGATGCGCACGCTAGCGGGTGAGCTAAAACCTAGTGGTGGAAAATTGGTCACAGGAATAACTGTTGCATCTGCATTTCTTACACAACATCTAACTGAACTCGACCCAACATGGCGCGTACTCGAAGCAGTTGAAAAAGTTGCCAACCATATTGAGCTAGGTAAAGGAAAATCGCTTTCTGCCTCGCAATTGTGCGAAAGACTTGGCTTTGATCGCGATTCTCAGTGGACACCAGTCGGTGACTTATCTGGAGGAGAGAGGCGACGCCTGCAACTCACTCGGTTGTTGATGGATAGTCCCAATGTTTTATTGCTTGATGAACCTACAAATGATTTTGATATTGAAACATTGAATGAGTTAGAAGACTTACTTGATAGTTACACGGGAACTCTTTTAGTGATTTCTCACGATAGATTCTTTTTAGAAAGAGTGTGTGATCGTTTTGTTGGCCTACTTGGAGATAAAGAAGTTCGAGATCTTCCACGTGGAGTTGATGAATATTTAGAGCAACGAGAAGCTTCCTTGAACGCCGTCAGTACATCAAATAGCCCGAAGAAATCTCAGTCAAATGCGGCAGAACAGAGACAGATTAAGAAAGATATTGTGCGCTTAGAGCGACAGATAGAGAAACTGAAAGAACTGATTGCGACTTTAGAGAAAGAGCAACAAGAAGCTGGTTCAGATTCTGGCCGTCTACTTCAAATTACAGAGCAACTAGAAAAGGCACACAAGGAGTTCAACACTCGCGAAGAAGAGTGGTTAGAGGCAACGCTGAAGGTAGAGCCTTAAGATAAAGTTTGCTTATGAACAGATTGTCACACGGGATTGAAGTAATACTTTTTCGCTCTAGATTCCTATTAGCACCCTTATACCTTGGTCTTGTTGGAGCGCTCGTCCTTCTTGGTTATCGCTTTATTATCGAATTCATTCATTTGGCAGAAAAAATTGGCGATGCAACGCCACAGACTTTCACGTTAGATTTGCTCGCACTTCTTGATCTAACGCTTCTAGCTAACTTGATCCTCATGGTTATTTTCGCAGGATATGAAAACTTTGTTTCACGCATTGATGTTGCAACCACATCAACAGACCGTCCTCACTGGATGGGAACTATTGATTTCAGTGGCTTAAAAATCAAGTTGATTGGTTCACTTGTTGCAATTTCTGTCATTGAACTCCTCAAGGATTTCATTGAACTCTCTGGGCAAGACCATGTTGGTGCAGGAACTAAATGGAGAATCGTTATTCACCTTACATTTGTTGCTTCCGGCGTTCTCTTTGCACTCATGGATTGGATTGCCGATAAGAGAGAGTTTCACGGCACACATGCTTAATGCGCCTTGACCTCTTAGCAGCGCTATCTGGCGTATTAATTGCGCTCCAAGCGCGCGCAAATGGCGAACTTTCTCATCGACTCAATAATGGTTTAGAAGCGGCTCTTGTCTCTTTTGGTTCTGGGCTGATCATAATTGTCATTATCTCTCTCTTTAATCCTTCAATAAAAGAAGGAATTAGAAACTTACGAAGTGCAGTAAAAGAAAAAAAGATTGCTCGTTGGAAACTTTTTGCAGGAATGCTTGGTGGAACCTGGGTTGCAGTCCAAACACATATCGTTCCATTGATTGGAGTTGCAATCTTTTCGGTTGCATCGATAGCGGGACAAGCCACAGCTTCATTGATTGTGGATCGAATTGGGCTTACTGGCGGTGGAAAGAAATTACTTTCTAAGCGTCGAGTTGCAGCTGCAGTTATAACAGTTTTAGCCGTTGTACTTTCAGTTTTTGATCGCTTAGACACAAATAACCTCTCAAAATTTGCAGTATTTCTTGGAGTAATTACAGGTGCACTTGGTGGTATTCAACGCGCAATGAATGGTGAGATAAATGAATATTCACATCAGAGTTTCACAACTTCTCTACTCAATTTCATCATGGGTACAACATTCTTAGTTGTGTTACTCGTTGTCATGATTATTGTGAACAATATTGAACTTGTTCCATTACCAACAGGACCTTGGTGGATATATACCGGTGGTGTCATTGGAGTTACGTACATTGCATTTTCTTCAACGATTGTTCAACATCTTGGTGTACTAAATTTCACGCTCTTTAGCGTTGGTGGCCAATTACTAGGTTCACTCGCAATCGACATTGTGTATCCAACAGATGGAGTTCATGTCAGCTCATACCTAATTAGTGGAATTGTTTTGACTTACCTCGGCGTTATGGTCGGTGGCGTAAGTAGTTCCAGAGTGCGGAAACCAGCGAAGCCCCAATAAAGAAAGCTGCAATCGCGTATGACCAACTCTTAACCCACGGCAATGTTGCTGCGTAATATCCTGCTAACGTAATTCCGGTACCCCATAAGAGTGCACCAACTGCATTTGCACTCAAAAATTTGTAGTAATTCATGTGTGAGATTCCAGCAATAGGTGGGACAAAAGTGCGCAGCCATGGGAAGAATCGTGCTGCAACAACTGCCCACCATCCAGTGTGTTCGTAAAAGCGTTCGGAGCGCTCAATCATTCGAGTTATTCGAGGGGAGGAATGGCGCTCTAGGTAGGGCCTACCAACTAAGCGACCAAGTATAAAACCAATTTGATCACCCATGAATGCAGCCACAAAAATGACGATCAATAGAATCAAAATATTGGCTTCACTATGAGCCGCAGCGACTAAGCCAGCACTGAAGAGAATGGAGTCACCTGGCAAGAAGAAGCCGAGCAAAATACCGGTTTCAAAGAAGATTATCGCGCCTACCAAAAGGTAAAGAAATATTGGAGCGAGGGTTGCGAATTGCGCATCAAAGGTAGCTGCTAACTCAATCACACAGACCTCTTTACGGCAGCAGCTACAGCGTTTACAACATGTGAATCAAAAACACTTGGAACAATAAATGAAGCATTGAGTTGTTCTGCAGAAACACAATCGGCAATTGCTTCTGCAGCAGCAATGAGAAGTTCATCGGTAATTTTACTTGCATTCGCATCAAGTAAACCTCTGAAAATTCCAGGAAAGGCTAAAACATTATTTATCTGATTTGGCTGGTCACTGCGCCCAGTCGCTACGACAGCTGCATATTTACGAGCGATGACTGGGTCGATCTCAGGATCTGGATTAGCAAGTGCAAATACAATTGAATCCTTAGCCATGGAAGCAACATCGGATTCAGAAATGACATTAGGTGCACTTACTCCAATAAAAATATCTGCATTCTTCATCGCATCTGAAATATTGCCTGAAAAATTATTTGGATTGCAATGATCTATAAACCAGGTGCGCATTGGGTCATCGCTTTTAGTATCTCTATGGATAACCCCATCTTTATCAAAACCAATAATATTTTTAGCGCCACTCTTTATCAATAATCGTGCGATTGCTGTTCCTGCTGCGCCAGCACCACTCATAACAATTTTTACATCAGAGAGGTTCTTCTTTACTAATTTCAATGAGTTTCTTAGCGCGGCAGAAACAACGATTGCAGTGCCATGTTGATCGTCATGAAAAACAGGAATATCGAGAAGATCACGCAAGCGACGTTCAATTTCAAAACAACGTGGAGCAGAAATATCTTCTAGATTTATGCCACCGTAAACGGGAGCAATCAATTGAACAGTTCGTACAATTTCATCAACATCTTGAGAATCAATACAAATAGGCCACGCATCAACATCGGCAAAACGCTTGAATAGAGCAGCTTTACCTTCCATAACTGGAAGTGCAGCTGCGGGCCCAATATTTCCAAGCCCGAGAACAGCAGAACCATCAGTTACAACTGCAACCGTATTTCGCTTTATTGTGAGGCGACGCGCGTTAGCTGGATCTTCGGCAATAGCCTGACAAATACGCGCAACGCCAGGCGTATATGCACGAGATAAATCGTCACGAGTCTTTAGTGGAACTTTTGATTGAATTTCAATTTTCCCACCAAGGTGTAATAGAAATGTACGATCGCTAACTTTGCGGACAGTTAGTTCTGGTTTTTTATCAATTGCTACCGTAATTTCTTCTGCGTGGTTAGCATCTATTGTGTCGCAGGTAATATCAATAACTACTTTTTCCAATAATGATTCAACAACATCAAGTGCGGTGATAGTCGCACCTGCACCCGTAATCACAGCTGTTGCAAGTGCTACTGGCTGGCTAGAAGGGTGTCCTTCAACGCGAATTGTGATTCCATAGCCGGGGCTAGTGGATGCCATTTAGACGACTCCGTAAAGTCGATCACCGGCATCGCCGAGTCCAGGAACAATGTAACCATGTTCATTTAGTTTTTCATCAAGTGCGCCTGTAACAATTGTGATTGGCACTTTGCTATTAGCAAATTCTTTTTCGACTGCGGCGATTCCTTCAGGTGCTGCAAGGATACAAATCGCAGTGATGTCAGTTGCACCAAGGTCAATAAGAAAATGAAAAGCAGCAATTAGAGTTCCGCCAGTTGCAAGCATTGGGTCTAGAACAAAACATTGACGCCCTGAAAGATCTTCGGGAAGGCGATTTGCATAGGTACTTGCTTGTAAAGTCTTTTCATCACGAACCATTCCAAGAAAACCAATTTCGGCAGTAGGAACGAGTTTTGCCATACCTTCAAGCATTCCAAGACCAGCACGAAGAATAGGAACTACAACAGGACGAGGTTCCGCCATTTTTTTGCCCTCTGTTTTAGTAACTGGGGTTGTGATTTTTACACTTACTGTGCGCACATCGCGAGTTGCTTCATAAGCCAGCAGAGTTACGAGTTCTTCTACGAGTCGCCGGAAAGTTGGCGAATCTGTCCTTTCGTCACGCAGAACCGTCAACTTATGTGAAATTAAAGGATGGTCGGCAACATGTACTTTCATGCTTCCTACCTTACAGGGCTTTCTTTCTCATTCAATAAGTGAAACTATGAGCATGCGAAAGGGGGTGCGAAATGGCAGATTTGTTAGACGATCATGATGATGAGATTGAAGAGTTCGACGACTTAGAAGAAATCGACAATGAATCTGAACCAGAGACCCACCTCACAGACGAAGGTGACGTCGCTGTTGCCGCATGGCATGAAGATGGCCGTTGGACACTTGCAGCACTTCCAGATGCTCACGATATTCCGCAGATAATTACACGACTTAAAGCACAACAAACAAATGGTGGAGCACTCGCACTAATTGCAATTGATGAAGAATTCTTCATGTTGATTAGAGTATTAGGAACACAAATTTCTCTATTTCTTAGCGATGCAACATGTGCTCTTGACTATGAAGTTGCAGAAGAGTTCCTAGAGATTGCAGATTTGTCCATGCCTGAAGACGATGACGAAAGTTTTCCAGTTGGAAACTTAGATATTTTTTCTGATTTAGGAATGAATCAAATGGAAATTGAAGCAATTTGTGCAGACGAAGAGTTATTTCCAGATGAACAATTAGAAGCGATTGCATCGCGACTTGGTTTTGGCGATCAGTTTGCAGAGTTACTAGGACTGTGAACGATCAAGAATCTATGCGAGCAGCTCTTGCTGTTGCGCAAGAAGCACTACGCACAGGAGATGTGCCAGTAGGTGCAATTGTTATAAACAAAAATGATGAAGTGATCTCACAAGGTCGTAACGAGCGAGAAGCTCTTGGTGATCCAACAGCGCATGCAGAAATTGTTGCAATTCGTGCTGCAGCAGAGTTACTTGGAACCTGGCGACTTGATGGTTGCACACTTGTTGTCACTCTTGAACCATGTGCAATGTGCGCTGGAGCAATTGCACAGTCACGAATTTCAACGCTTGTCTTCGCAGCGTGGGATGAAAAAGCAGGTGCCGTAGGTTCGGTTTGGGATTTACTTCGTGATCCACGATCACTCTATAAAGTTGAAGTACGCAGCGGCGTTATGGCTGATGAATCTTCAAAGCTGTTACAAGATTTTTTCCAAAATCAGCGTCAATAAAGTATTGATGTATCGTCATCTCTGGTGGCGTGTCTGAGCGGCCAAAAGAGCACGCCTCGAAAGCGTGTGTTGGGGAAACTCAACCGTGGGTTCAAATCCCACCGCCACCGCCAGTACTAAATAAGAAGTTCGTATGACGGATTGAGAATTGTCAGCGAGCCATCTTCTTCGCCAACCATTCCTTCCGCTCGAAGTTGCGAGCCAACTTCGAGGCCAGAAATTTCGCGCCGACCAATAAAGTGAAGAGTTACACCACCAGTTTCATCCCATAGTTCAACATGAAGCAATGGCGCTGAACCACTTGCTGCAGTCTTAATAGATGTTACTTGCCCTTGCACATGTGCACGCTTACGCCATTGAATCTTGCCAATAGGTGTGAGGTCTTCCGCATAATGACTAATTGGTTCAATAGTAATTGGTGGCGTAACTGGTTTGGTCACAACCTTCTTTTCTTCAGGAAGTTTTTGAACATCAACGGTCTGACTAGTTATACCTTGTCCTGATGTAATTTTATTTACATCAAAGGGCACAATCGTTGCCACAACTCGACTCAATTGTGAGATTGGTGCTGCAATTTCTTCAGCAGTTTGATCGTGTAACAATCTACCGAGAAGTCGTGAATACGAACGACGAGGCAACAGAAGTGTAAGTTCTACATCCTTCTTTTCAGTCATTCTGATTGCATAATCGAGTGCAGAGTTTGGAAGTCTGCGATCAGGGCAATCGATAAGTTCTAGTGCAACATCATCGAGCGCATCAGATTCTGCCCACGCCTTTGCAATTGCTTCAGCTCGGCGATCATCTATTACAAAGTGCACGGCAGC
>Ga0214919_10011375_pt1 | contig 11106 bp, 6 predicted proteins | sample LL1503_MetaG_FD_177994 | JGI IMG/M metagenome (GOLD analysis project Ga0214919, IMG submission 177994) | Freshwater microbial communities from Lake Lanier, Atlanta, Georgia, United States - LL-1503 | ecosystem: Environmental > Aquatic > Freshwater > Lake | place: USA: Georgia | collected 2015-03-15
CTTAGGCATTTTGGATCCTTATCAACTTCCGTGGATTTTGGATATGATGGACCCGTTGCGCGAGTATGGCCTCTCGAATGAAATCCTCGAAGCTGCCTTTGTGCCTTTTCAAGTTCACTCCTCGACGGACAAAGATGAAATCGTCCGCTTAGCACGAGTGGCCGAACATATTTTAGATTCGGAAGAAGAAATTTTTGCCCTCCCGAATATCAAGGACGGCGACAAGGGTTCATACGCTAATTTCCTCGAACACATCATGCGTCTTCGCGTGAAGCTGATTAACGACACCATTAAGTTAGAGCAAAAGCTCACGATTGAGGATGTGGATGAACAGCTCAGCGAATTACGGAACCAGGCTATGATCGAAGGACGCGATATTCACCCCTTTGAAGAAATTACCGATATTTTAGAATTCGTTCCTCAAGGTCACGAAGTTCCGATTGATGATGACGATGACGATAAGCCGGCACGTGCAACTTCGGCGGCGGAAGATATTGCCGATTTACCTGAAGTGGAAGACGACGAGAAACTCGACAAGGAGTTTGAGGGCAAACTCAAGTGGGACGAAGATGAAACCTCAGAAGAAGCCGAGGGTCCTGAGGGTGGTAGTTCGTCGGGCAACACCAAGCGCCGTCGCTAATCTTACTTAGACTGTTGGCGGTGACGAAGCATGGCTAGGGCAGCAAAGGCTGTTCCTAGCACGATGGCCCAATCGCCATACCGTACCCAAGGAGTCTGAGGAAGGTCTTTGGGTTTCGCGATGATGGATCCAGTAATTCCATAGCCGGCGAAATAAATGGTATCATTGGGTTGGCCCGATTGGGTTATCGCTTGGCTGAGTCCGGTGGCATTAATGCTACCACTCCAGCCAGCGTTGCCGCAGCGTACGATGGGCAGGCCAGTGGAGGCGGCGAGTAGCGTAGAATGTGCGGCGTGTTGGTACGCGCCCGCTTCGCGTCCGTACCAAGCATCATTTGTGACCACGATCAGGAAGTCAGCCCCAGCGAGTGCGTGTTCGCGGGCTAGTTCAGGAAAAACATCTTCATAGCAAACCAATGCACCGGCTTGGAAAGTGTGGCCCTTGCGATTGGAGATGGAGAGCAGGGAAGGGCTGTCGCCGGCCACGCAATCTTCCGCGATGGGGACGACTTTGCGAAGCGGCAAAACACTCGCGAATGGAACGTATTCGCCGAAGGGTACTAAATGTCGTTTAGCGTAAATTGGTGACTGAATTCCGCGTCCGGTCACCACCGCCACACCGTTGGTGTAACCATTTGAGCGTTTATCGATGGTGCCAATGACAAGCGTCGCATCGGTTTGTTGCGATAGCTCCGTCAACATTTGCACGTAACGATAATTTGTCAGCGAAAGCGGTAGGGCGGCCTCGGGCCAAAGAATAAAATCCGGACGTTGACCTTGGCTATTGGGTTGGGCGGCTTGAGCAGTCAGCTGACTGATTGTTTGAATGTGATTTTCGAGGCGCAGAGAGTCCCACTTGGCGTTCGGATCAAAGTCGGTCTGCACGATGCCCACAGACAACGAGGCAATGGGACGATCGAGACGGCTCTGAATATTATTTCCGAAAACGACGAAGCCTAAAAGTAAGGGTGAGAGCCCCAGGTAGAGTTCGGGGGTGAGTCGTGAAAGCCAGTCAGTTGTGCTGGCGGGCTTACTGATTTGTGTCGCACGCGCCAAGCGGACCATGCGAATAATCCAACTCGCAAACCCGAGGTTGATCATGACCAGTAAGACCGAGAGGCCATAAGGTCCAACCCATGAGCAGAGGCTCAGTAAAACGGGATTGGATTCCTGACTGGCGGAAAGCGGCAGCCAGCCAAAGCCTGTTAAGAAGTTCCCGCGGATCCATTCGAGGGTGCCCCATGCTCCTGCGATTCCTAGGAGCACAAGGCAGCGATCCAGAATTCCGGCGCCTTTAGTGGATGGAAAAATCCAGCGAACGAGGAGAAGCCATCCAAATAAATAAAGTGCGCAGTAGGCCGTTAAGAAAATAAGTCCGATGTATCCCAGTGGCGGGTAGACGTGACGAAGCCAGATAAGTTGCGCAATCCAGAGAAGCCAGCTGCAGCAGAAGGCGGCGGTGCGCCAGATTTTGAAAGATGGATTTTGAGTGGCGGCCAGAATTGCGGGCACGAGTGCAATGAAGGCAACGAAGGGGTGACCGATTGGCGTAAACGAAAAGAATAGCAGCAGGGCCGTCAGTCCAGTGCCCGCCCACGATTGAAAGTGTGCGGAGTGAAGGAGCGTCGAGCGACCAGTGGTCATTCTGCAGTCGGGGTCACTAGCTCCCAGCCTTCATCGCGTACCATGGGCTCGGCTTTCTTCCATTTTACTTCAAGTGTCTCTTCACCTTTGCGAATGCGGACAATGTCATTACGCCCAATCTTATTGGCGGCGCGGCGGAAAGGTTCGGCTTTGATTGGTTGGCCTGCGGATGCGGTCTCTTCGATGGTGCCAGGTTCGGCCGGTCCGGTTGCGATGGCTTGTCCTTGAGAGGCGCGGATGGTGGCCTCGAGTGCTTCCATGGAAGCAGCGGTACGGAAAAGGCCGGTACAAACTTCGGTTCGAAGCTGACGCATCAGTTCTTCAAAGGCGCGATACGCTTCGGATTTATATTCGTTGAGTGGGTCTTTTTGGGCGTAGCCACGAAGGGAGACTGCGCGACGGAGTTCGTCCATCTCGGTGAGGTGATTCTGCCAGTTGCGGTCGACCGAACGAATTAAAATATATTTCTCGATATGCTGGAGCACTTCTTTGCTTTCGTGTTTCTCGCGGCTGGCGTGCAGTTCGGAAACTTTCTTCATCACAAACGCAGTCGCTAGGTCGCGATTGAGCGGGATGACTTCCTCTGCGGTGAGGCGAATGGGGAAGGTGCTGACAAACCAGCTCACGAAGGCTTCGGCGCCATTACGATCGGCGGTCGAAGTATCGTCGGGGAAGGCCGTGTTTAAACGGTCATCAATTTCTTCACCGATGATTTCCAGAATCGATTGACGGGAATTGGCTTCAGTCAGGGTGCGATTACGGAGACTGTAAATGATGTGACGTTGGTGATTGAGGACATCGTCGTATTGGAGGAGGCGTTTACGTTGAGAATAATTTTGTCCTTCAACGCGCTTCTGGGCGGTGCCAATTGAACGATTGAGCAAGGGGTGTTCGAGGGGCTCGCCTTCTTTGAAAGACTTTTCGAGCATCGAAGAAATGATGCCAGCGTTGGAGAAGAGACGCATCAGGTCGTCTTCGAGGGCGATGAGGAAGCGCGAGAGACCGGGGTCGCCTTGGCGTGAGCAACGTCCGCGGAGCTGTCGGTCAACGCGCCGGGATTCATGTCGCTCTGTGCCGAGGACGTAAAGGCCGCCGAGTTCGCGCACGCCATCGCCGAGACGGATGTCGGTGCCACGTCCGGCCATATTGGTGGCGATTGTAACCGCTTCTTTTTGTCCGGCTAATGCGACGATGTCGGCTTCATGTTCATGATTTTTTGCATTCAGCACTTTATGTGGAATGCGTGCGGTCGTGAGCATGCGACTTAAAGTTTCGGAGGCCTCGACTGAGGCGGTACCTACGAGCACGGGCTGTCCGCGCTTGTGGGATTCTTTGATTTCGTTGACAGCGTAAGCGTATTTTTCGCGACGAGTCTTAAAGACGATGTCGTTTTGATCGATGCGAATGCAGGGCTGGTTGGTGGGAATGGTTACCACTGTCAGGCCGTAGATTTCGTTAAACTCGGTGGCTTCGGTTTCCGCGGTGCCAGTCATGCCCGATAGTTTGCGGTACATCCGGAAGTAATTTTGGATCGTGATGGTAGCGTAGGTTTTATTTTCTTTCTCCATTGCCACGCCTTCTTTTGCTTCGACCGCTTGGTGCAGTCCATCGCTCCAACGTCGACCCACCATGATGCGTCCCGTATTTTCGTCGACGATGAGAACTTTGCCGTCTTGGACCACGTAGTGGCGGTCGCACTCGTAGAGCGCGAAGGCCTTGATGAGTTGGCCGATGGCGTGAATATCTTCCGAAGCGAGGACGTAGGCTTGTTCGGCTTCGTTGCGTAATTCGGCGCGACGCTCGTGGGTGAGGGACTCGTCTTTATCGAGTTCAACGTATCGTGTAGGGATGTCGGGCAGAACGAATGCGTCGGGATTGCCTGGGCGTAAAGTGTCGCGACCCAATTGAGTTAAGTCAGACTCATGGTCGCGTTCGCTGATGGAGAAATACAGGCGCTCCTTTAGGTGGTAGCGGCGGTCTTTCTCAACTTCGCTGGCTAAGATACCTTCGTGCTTCTCGAGTAATTTACGCCAGCGTCCGCTTTCCATGAGGCGCGCAAAGGTTTTATTGCGCGGCATGCCGTGAGCGGCGAGCCAGAGTTTATCGAGGGTGGATTCGGAAGGCTCTTTATTTTCAGAAACTTTACTTAACTCGGTTTCGGCTTCGTTGATGAGGCGAGTGACGAGTTTGGTTTGGGCTTCGAAGAGTCCTTTAACATCATCCACTAAGCGAGGGAAGGGTGGCTCGCGTTCTTCGGTGACGGGACCCGAAATAATCAGCGGGGTGCGGGCTTCGTCGATCAGGATAGAGTCGATTTCATCGACGATACAGTAGTAATGGTCGCGTTGGACTTGTTCATTAGCACTCAGGGCCATGCCGTTATCGCGTAGGTAATCGAAGCCGAATTCTGAAGCGGTGCCGTAGGTGATGTCGCAACGGTAGGCCGCTTGACGGTCTTCGTTGCTCATTTGATTTTGAATGCAACCCACGGTTAGTCCGAGCCAGCGGTAGAGGTGACCCATCCATTCGGAGTCACGTCGGGCGAGGTAATCGTTGACGGTGACGAGCTGACAATTTTTACCGGTGAGGGCGTTTAAATAAAGCGGAAGGGTAGCGACTAAGGTCTTGCCTTCGCCGGTGGCCATTTCGGCGATTTTATTTTGGTGCAGCGCGATGCCGCCGATGAGTTGCACATCGAAGTGGACCATATTCCAGGTTTGCTCATGTTCGCAGACGGTGGCGGTGGTGCCCAGGAGACGGCGTGCGGTGTTTTTAACGACCGCAAACGCTTCAGGTAAAAGGGAGTCGAGGGTCTCGCCTCGTGCGAGCCGCGCTTTGAACTCGGCGGTCTTGCCTTGGATTTGGCCGTCGCTGAGCTTTTGGTAGGTCAACTCGATTGCATTAATGCGTGCGACGATGGGGCGACATTTGCGGAGGAATCTCCGATTATGGCTACCGGCAAAGAGCTTGATGAGGCTTAGAAACATAGGTCCTGACGCGAGGTGTAGCAAACCACCTCGGTTAAGTGTGAGTCAAAGCCCAAATGAATCCATTTGGCCCATTTCTGGGGAAACTGTTTAAAAATTAAATAAACACAGTGGGTTAGGGATAATCACTGGCAAACCGACTTACGGGCATAGACGGCTCCCGGCATGAACGTGAATTTTCCGCCTTGCCGTTGGCGGAGAGACTCCAAGATGGGGTTATTCCCTATGGCTGAAAATGTCTTAATTTTAGGTACGGGCTGCGCTGGCCTGACCGCCGCAATTTACGCTGCACGTGCAGGGCTCAGTCCGTTGGTGCTCGAAGGTGGCCAACCCGGTGGACAATTAACCACCACCTCCGAAGTCGAAAATTTTCCCGGCTTCGTGCATGGCGTCGACGGCAATGAATTGATCACGAATATGAAAGCACAAGCGGAGCGTTTCGGTGCACGCTTTGCCTGGGATCGTATCGACTCGGTTGATTTTTCTGGTTCAGTCAAAAAACTTATTGGCGGTGAAGCGACTTATGAAGCCAAGGCGGTCATCGTCGCCACCGGTGCTTCACCTCGGTTGATTGGTATTCCTGGAGAAAAAGAATACTACGGCGGTAATGGGGTGACGACTTGTGCGACTTGTGATGGTGCATTTTATCGTGATGTACCCGTGGTCGTGGTCGGCGGTGGCGACTCCGCTTGTGAAGAGGCTTTGTTCCTTACGCGCTTTGCTTCGAAAGTAATTTTAGTACACCGTCGCGATAAATTCCGTGCCTCCGAAATCATGGTGCAGCGCGTCAAGGCTCACGAAAAAATTGAACTCGCGCTAAACTGTTCGCCCCTCGAGGTGCTCGGCGGCGCCGACGGCAAAGTGCACAGTTTGCGGGTGCAAGAGGCCTCGGGAAAAACCCGCGATATCGCCTGTAAGTGCGTGTTTATTGCGATTGGTCACATACCTAATTCCAAGGCCTTTACGCCCGCATTAAAGGTCGACGAAAACGGCTATTTTATTGCGGAAGATAACACCGTGAGCACAAATGTTGCCGGCGTCTTTGTTGCCGGCGATTGTGCGGATCACGTGTATCGCCAAGCCATCACCGCTGCGGGCATGGGATGCCGGGCCGCGATTGAAGCCGAGCGTTGGTTGGCCGGACTGTAAATCTTACTTCGTCAAAATTTCCATGGCCGACTTCTTCTGCGGAATGAACGGCAGAACGTGTTCGGTGTAAGGAACGACGACATCGAGTAGGAAGGGTCCGTCGTGCGCGAGCATTTCGCGAATGGCGTCACGTAACTCTTCGCGCTTGATGACTTGACGTGCCTTGATGCCAAAGCCGTTAGCAATCTTTACAAAATCAGGATAGAGGCCGCCGGGATTATCGGGGCTACCAATATTGGATGCATCACCTAAGACGGTGTGACCGCGCACGCCGGCGTAGAAGCGGTCTTCCCATTGTACGACCATACCCAAGTGTTGATTGTTGAGGAGCATGACCTTCGCATTGATTTTCTCAATTTTCATGCAGGCCAGCTCTTGAATATTCATCAAGAATGAGCCATCGCCATCGATATCGATGACTTGTTTCTTGGGGCAGGCAACTTTGGCACCAATCGCCGCAGGTAGGCCAAAGCCCATGGTACCAGCGCCTAATGAACTAATGAACGTGCGTGGTTTGTTGAATTGGTAGTACTGCGGGGCCCACATTTGGTGTTGGCCTACGCCGGTGGAAATAATCGCTTCGCCCTTGGTTTCTTTGAAGAGTACTTCAATCGCCTCTTGAGGTAGGATGTGCTTTGAACCTTTGCGGTCGTAGCTAAAGGGGAAGGGGTGTTGTTTTTTCCAGCCGTTAATGGTTGTGTACCATTTCTTAAGGTTGGGCTTCTTGAATCCCTTCTTAGCTAAGGCGCTCAGTCGGCGCAGCGCATATTTCACGTCGGAGTGAATGGGGTAATCGGCAAATTTATTTTTGTGGTGTTCGGATCGATCGATGTCCACGTGCACGATGGTCGCATCGGGGGCAAACTTTTCGATAGCACCGGTGATGCGGTCATCAAAGCGTGCGCCGAGGACGATGAGTAAGTCGCTCTTACATACGGCCCAATTGCCAGCAACTGTGCCGTGCATGCCGTACCAGTAAAGTGATTGCGGGTGATCCGAAGGAAAAGCCCCGATGCCCATTAAAGTGCACGCAACAGGAATCCCGGTGGCTTTCGCAAAATCCATTAATTCTTTCTCGGCATGGGCGGAAGGAATGCCTCCGCCGATGTAGAGTACCGGCTGCTTGGCCTTCTCGATTAAGCGTAAAACCTCAGTAAAATCACTATCTGGAGCCTTCGGTGGAACCTGTAAGCCTAGGATTTCAACGTCGTTAATCGACTTCGGAAAAACGGGCACCCATTCGTGTTGTTGGACGTCTTTTGGGATGTCGATGACGACGGGCCCGGGTCGTCCGGTGGTCGCAATCTTAAAGGCCTTGTACATGATCATCGGCAGCTCGTTGTAATCGAGAACGAGGAACGAGTGCTTCACGATGGGAAGCGTCATGCCGTAAAAATCGGTTTCTTGGAAAGCTGCGCGTCCAATGAACTGCTGATAAACTTGTCCGGTGATGCAGATGAGTGGAATGCTGTCCATGTGCGCATCGGCGATAGCGGTGACAAGGTTGGTGGCGCCCGGTCCTGAGGTGGCCATACAAACTCCAGGTTTACCCGTTGCCCGCGAATAGCCATGTGCCATGAAGGCACCGCCTTGTTCGTGACGAGGCAGAATGGTACGAATTTTTTTCGAACGAGTGAGCCCTTGGTGGAGCTCCATCGAGGCGCCACCTGGGTAGGCGAAAATGGTGTCGACCCCGAGATTTTCTAAGCAACGAACCATGACGTCACAGCCGCGCATTTTGACGCCGCCCTTAGCGGTGGGCGCGGACGTGGAGCGGTTGGAGATTTTGGAGTCAGATTTCTTTTTGGTCATGGTCGGCGGCAGGGCATAGCTGCTTCGAATACGTTAGAAAAGGTAGGGAAATAAAGGGGGCAAGGGAAATGGAGCGCGCGGGCTATAATTGGCACTCCGCCAGTACCACTGTGGCCTGTCATTTCTACCTTAATTTAACCCTTTAATTTCAGTGCCTAATTTGATTGCAGCCACCCAAGCTGAGTGGGTCTTGCATGCCTTTTTGCAGGTAAGCATGGGCGTTTTTGACGGCCGTCAATAGGTCTTCGCCGAGGGCAAGGCGGGCGGTGATGGCGGCAGACAGGGTGCAGCCGCTGCCGTGTGTATCGATTTTTTCGACACGTGTGGCGGTGAATTTTGCCGTTCGTCCATCTGGCCAGGCTAGCGTATCCACCAATATTTTTTCTTGGCTGTGTCCGCCCTTAAGTAGAAACGGAACGCGGTAAAGTTGAGCGAGTGCCTTCGCTTCACTTTCGCATTGATCGCCACCGCTGACCGTTCGTCCCAGTAAAATACTTGCCTCATCTAAGTTTGGAGTGACCACGGTTGCCAATGGAATCAATTTGGTTTTCAGCGCGGTAATCGCTGCGGTGCTCAGTAAGGTTGCGCCACTGGTGGCAACCATGACGGGGTCGATGACGGCTGGTATTTTATTTTTATGTATAAAATTAGCCACGGCCTCGACTATTTCGGCGTTAAATAACATGCCCGTTTTGAGGGCGCGAGGTGTGTAGTGACTCACAACCTGTTGGCATTGTTCGATGACAAAGGGGGCGGGGGCAGCGTGGACGGCGCTAACGCCTTTGGGGTTTTGGGCGGTTAGGCAGGTAATGGCGGTGGTGCCATAGACGCCGTGAGCAGCAAAGGTCAGGAGGTCGACTTGGATACCTGCACCTGCACCACTATCGGAGCCAGCGATCGAAAGTGCGACGGCGGTTGGCTGGGATTGTTTGGAAAAATGACTAGACATGGCTTGGTCTCAGGGTAACGAAGGTAATTGGCAGCACCGATTGTTTGTCGGACTATACAATACCTGCAACCGTGGATAAGCCTCAACCATTGAATACGAAAAAACTAGAAAAGAGACGGCGGCATTATATTTCTGCCGATGCCATGCTGGCCTTGGAACGTCTGGTTATCGGTCGGGAGTGTAACGCATTCGACAATTTTATCACGGAACGTAAGACCGTAGCTTATCAGGAGCTCATTCGGCTGGGCTTAGTGATAGGGTCAGTCACCGAAGTGCCCGGACGAAGCTATCCCGATGTCGTTATTCAAGGCGTTACCCGGGCAGGTAATAAGGTGTACCAAAATAACGAAAGGGGCGCGGATCCATCGAGCTTAGGTTTAAGGGCCGTCTATTTAGGTGTTATTTTGCTAATAATTGTCGGTATTATATTTTTAGCGATTCATCGGTTTTGAATGACAGGATAAGCTTAGCCAATTAGCGGCAAGCGTCCAAGTGACTCCGTGGGTTGGATTTACTAACAAATGACAGTTTAGTATCGTCCTCCTACCTTAATTTCCGACAAGGTAAGGGGAATTCATGAAACGCCTTTTTGTCGAAAAAAAGCCTGCCTTTCGGTCAGAGGCCGTTGCCTTGACGCGTGACCTGCGTGATTCGCTTCGTCTGCCTACATTGCAGTCTGTTCGCATTTTACAACGATACGATATTGAAGGTGCAGCAGATGCGGCAATCCAGCAGGCCATATCGACGGTTTTCGCCGAGCCACCCGTTGATGACGTTATCAGTGAATCGCTTCCTTTGGCGGCAGGTGAGACGGCATTCGGCGTTGAGTATTTGCCGGGTCAATTCGATCAACGTGCCGATTCCGCTGCGCAGTGCTTGCAAATCGTGAGCGGGGGAGAGCGCCCGATTGTAGCCGCCGCTCGGGTATTTGTACTTTCCGGCCAACTTTCAGCTGAGGAAATTAAAAAGATTAAAGCCTATTTAATTAATCCCGTGGATTCGCGGGAGGCTGCTTTAACTAAGCCAGAATCTCTGCGTCGGGCAGCGCCATCGCCGGCTGCAGTTGCATCGGTCAAAGATTTTCTTAAAAAATCAGGTAGCGAATTGGCGGTTTTGCGTAAGGGGCTCGGCTTGGCGATGTCGGATGCCGACTTGGTTTTTTGTCAGAACTATTTTCGCGATGAAGCAAAGCGCGAGCCCACCCTAACCGAGATCAAGTTGCTCGACACTTATTGGTCGGACCACTGTCGTCACACGACATTCCTCGCTGAATTAACCGCAGTAGAATTTGAACCGTCACCATTATTAGAGCCCTTCCGTTTGGCCTGGGAACGCTATAAGCAAGTTCGCCTCGGTCTTAACCGTCAGGGTAAACCCATCTGCCTGATGGATATTGCGACGATTGGTGGACGTGAATTGAAGCACCGCGGTGTCTTAGATGATATGGAAGATTCTGAGGAAGTGAATGCGGCTTCGATTGTGGTGCCGGTTGAAATCGACGGAAAAATTCAAGAGTGGTTGGTGATGTTTAAGAATGAAACGCATAATCACCCAACTGAGATTGAGCCCTTTGGTGGCGCGGCGACCTGTTTAGGTGGCGCCATACGTGACCCGCTTTCGGGTCGGTCCTACGTTTACCAAGCGATGCGTGTGACGGGTGCGGCCAATCCGCTCACGCCCTATGATCAAACTTTACCCGGGAAATTACCGCAGCGAAAAATTACCACGGGTGCTGCCGCGGGCTATTCATCTTACGGTAATCAAATCGGTCTCGCGACGGGTTTGGTTTCGGAACACTATCATCCAGGCTATGTGGCCAAGCGTATGGAAATCGGCGCGGTCGTGGCAGCGGGGCCTCGTGATTGCGTGCGACGTGAAGTTCCAGCTCCTGGTGATGTGATCGTTTTGGTCGGTGGTCGTACTGGC
>Ga0214919_10011376_pt1 | contig 11106 bp, 14 predicted proteins | sample LL1503_MetaG_FD_177994 | JGI IMG/M metagenome (GOLD analysis project Ga0214919, IMG submission 177994) | Freshwater microbial communities from Lake Lanier, Atlanta, Georgia, United States - LL-1503 | ecosystem: Environmental > Aquatic > Freshwater > Lake | place: USA: Georgia | collected...
TTTCAAAACTATGTTCTGTAATCAAGAAATGGGGATGTGCGATAGACGGAAGCGATGTTGGCGTTGGTAAAACCTACGTCGCATGTGGAGTTGCCCGTGAATTGGACATGGACATATTGATTGTGTGTCCAAAAGCGGTTATGGAGAGCTGGAGACGTGTTGTAGCCAATCATTTCAAGATGAAAGGCAAGTTGATTGGTATCATCAACTATGAACGATTGAGAATAGGTCGATCTGATTCAATGATCGCGTCATATGTCAAGAATAGAAAGACACACATTGAAGAATTTCGATGGAAAATTCCCAAGTCTACATTGATTGTGTGGGATGAAAGTCAAAAGTTGAAAGGATCCAAGACTCAAAACAGTGAAGTGTGTCTAAATGCTCTTAAAGAAGGATACAAGATGTTGTTTTGTAGTGCTACTAATGCTACAAATCCATTGGAACTTCGTACTGTGGGTATGGCACTCAAGTTGTTTGAAAACAACAAGCAGTATTACAATTGGTTGTATGCTCATGGTGTAAGCAAAGGTAGATTTGGAATGCAGTTCAACGGAAATTCTGATGTATTAAAGAAACTACACAAGGATATTTTTGTGGACCGAGGATCTCGTCTTACTAGAGATACCATTCCCAACTTTCCTGAGAGTCAGATTATTGCTGACTGTTATGACATGGAAGAAGATGCTCAGAAAAAGATCAATTCCATTTACCAAGAAATGGAAAGTGAACTGGCGAAACTTAGCAGTAAGATAAAAAAAGAAAAAAAGGATGGGGTCAGTGAACTGACTGCAATTCTTCGTGCCAGACAAAAGGTTGAGTTGGTTAAAGTTCCGTTATTTGTAGACATGATTGAAGAGGCGCTGGAAAACGGAATGAGTGTAGTTGTATTTTTGAATTTTACTGAAACTATTACGGCTCTATCAAAGAGACTCAATACTACATGTATTGTAAACGGAGTAGTATCAGATGATGACCGACAGAAAAGCATAGACGACTTTCAGTCGGATAAAGAAAGAGTAATTCTTGTCAACATTGCAGCTGGTGGCGCTGGATTGTCGTTGCACGATCTAAACGGCAATTATCCACGTATGTCAATCATATCTCCTTCGTATTCTGCTGTACAGATGCGCCAAGCAACAGGTCGAGTATGGAGAGATAGTGCAAAAAGCAAGAGCATACAAAAAATTGTGTTTGTTGCAAAAACCGTGGAAGAAAAAGTCTGTGAGAGTGTTAACCAAAAACTCAAAAACATGGACCTACTTAATGATGGTGATCTTACGTATGAAAAGTTACAAAATAATAGTTAGGTCAGCAAAAGATTTCTATAACTTAGAAATCGAGGGGTTTTTCAATGATCCAATGATGGAGGCTTGTACCAGAATTGTTGAAATGAAACGATCAATTGAAAAGTCACTATCTTTACCACCTTTTATGATAGCCAGACTAGATAGAAAAAATTCAAAAGAAAAGATTTACAACTCATATATCATATTGGTCAACTGTGGTTTACACAAACAAGCAGAAAACCTAAGGTTGAAATTTAGAAAAGACAGTGGAGTAGATTTGAGAGAAGAACCAGTGTGTTCCAAATAGTAATATGGATATACCCGATAACATACCGCACAACATTCTTGCTGAGTTGGATAAACTCAAACAAGAAGTACGTGACATAAAGAAACTTCAAGGTCTTGGAGAATCTGTTGCCGACGAAATACAAAGGGAGATTTCTGAAAAACTAAATGTTCCATTTTTGCGAGACAAACAAGACTCACTAAAGATCAAACTAAAACGTGGTCGTGGATCTCGACCATTACTTCAATCAGAAATAGAAATTGCTCAGTCTGTTTCCAAAAGCGGAAGAGAAGCATCACGAAAGTTGGGAATTAGTTACTTGACATATCGAAAATATGCAAGAATGTATGGCATGCATACATTGATCAATCAAAGTAATAAAGGCATAAAGAAAAATGTTGATCCTAACATGGGAAAGTATCCTATTACAGAATTGCTTGACGGCAAATTTCCTGAGTACCCCGTATACAGGTTAAAAGACAAGTTGATTCGATCAAAAGCAAAAGAATCATGTTGTGAGATGTGTGGATATAAAGAACGTAGAATTGTTGATGGCAAGATTCCTCTTTTATTGAATTTTGAAGATGGAAATCCAAAGAACCACAAATTAGAAAACATCAAGTTGTTGTGTTATAACTGTACGTTCGTAGCAGGAAAGGGTTTTATTAAACGTGGAACCAAATCTTTTGATCCAGATGTTATGCAAGGATCAAAAGATTTGTTTGTGACTAGGTTTTAGATCTATTTATACACATGATACATCCATCACAAAATCACTTACTTGCAAAACATGGAATTATGTGCAGTTTTACCATTGCAAAAAGAATCACTCAGACACAATTGAAGAAGATGGTGAAACAGCTTAATATTGATGAAAACTCACAAGAGTTCAAAACACATTTGAACAATCAGATTATACGTGACACTCAACTCGCGGTGTACAACAACAAAATCCCAGGATGGATCACAAATGAGAAGTTGCCACGCAAAGTAATTCCAAAAGATCCTACACCAAATAAACCTGCAAATAAATCTAAGAAAAAAAGTGCACTTAGTGAAGATAAGAAGGCAAAACTGACACTTTTTGCTACAATAATTGTCAGGAAGATACTAGAACAAAAATCGACAACCGAAGAAAAGTGTTTTTTGATTCATCGTATTGTAAGCGGATTGGGATTGAGAGATTCTGATTTCAAACAATTTCAAAACAACAATTTGATGGATGAAGACGACGATGATGATGATTTCGATGACGAAGACGACGATACTGATTACGGCGAGGGTGAATAGGTTAATCAGTAAAAATACACCTTGATTTTATCAGGTGTTTCTACTATACTGATTCCATTATATACCCAATTTTCGGTTTTTGATCGTAGAATTAGTCTTGTGTATTCTTCTTTATCTTTTACTTCAATAACTTTTCCGTCAGCACGACGGTTTTTGAGATTGGAGTAAAATGAAATGAATTGGTTTTTAAATAATTCGTTTGATTCGTAAAAAGACCAAATACGTTCCTTACACTTCTCTATATGTTCTTTTGAAGCGTTTTGCTTTAATGATGTGACATAAGAGTACATGCCAGGAAAATTACGAATGACTTCGTTACTAAACGTGTCATTAACAAGTAGCAAATAGAACAATTCTTCTTTCATAGTCAGGAATATGTATGATCAAGTAACCACACAGTCATTATTTTAATATGCAATCCAAAAACATTACTGATACGCTTTACGGTAAGAAAATCGATACCGCAAACATTCTGAACATCTCAGACGCTAAACTGATTAGAAACAAATTTGTTGGGCAGAAAAACTCAACAGAACATTTTTCTAATTCAGTCATTGTTGTGACCGGAGTTACAGGTCAAGACGGAAGTTACATGGTTGATTATCTTTTGAAGAACACCAATGCGTTGATTTTTGGTGGTGTACGACGACTAAGTGTTTACAATCACCACAATCTCTCTCACGTCAAAAATGATAGATTTCACTTGGTGAATTTTGATCTTACAGACTCTCATGCAATCTCATCAATCATTGAAAATCTGAAGCCTGATTATTTCATCAATTTTGCTGCTCAAAGTTTTGTGGCAAGTAGTTGGGATTTTGCTCGTCAAACATGGCAAACAAACAGTACCTCTGTATTGGATATTCTCGAATCTATACGTCACCACCAACCAAAGTGTCGGTTCTACAACGCAGGATCATCTGAGGAATTTGGTAATGTGAGTTATAGTCCACAAGATGAACTTCACCCACTTCGTCCTCGTAGTCCATATGGGGCCAGTAAAGCCGCTGCCCGACAGATTGTGAAGGTTTATCGTGAGAGCTATAACCTATACGCTATTCAAAGTTGGTTGTTCAACCATGAGGGGCCTAGACGTGGAGAAGAGTTTGTGACTCGAAAGATTACCAAGGGAGTGGCTCGAATTGCGTACTGTGTACAAAACAAAATTCCATTTTCACCGATTGAGTTGGGTAACGTAAACGCCAAACGAGATTGGAGTGACAGCGAAGACTTTGTTGAGTGTGTATGGATGATGTTGAATCAAGAAAAATACAGGGTAGATTTTGACAGCAACATGGAAATCCAAGAATACGTGTTGAGTAGCAATGAAACTCATACGATCAAGGAATTTGTTGAATTGGCATTCAAAACTGCTGGAATTGAGGGTGTATGGCATGGAGAAGGATTGAATGAAGAGTTCAGTGTCACCACTCAATCAGCAAATGAGTTGAATGTTCCATCTTCAGTGTTGGTAAAAATCAATCCAAACTTTTATAGACCTGCGGAAGTAGAACTGTTGTTGGGTAATAGCAGTGGATTTAGAAGAGATTTTGATTGGAAACCAAAGAGTGATTTTTATTCACTCATCAAAAAGATGGTAGTATCAGATCTAAAAGATGCGGGATTGTAATCTGAGTAAATAGATCATGAAACGAGCATACGTTTTATATGCGGTCGGTCAAACGTACATTGATGGTGTTAAACCTTTGATCGACTTTTTATTTAGAAACTCAAAGTACAATGTATTTTTGTGTTATGCTGAGGGAACTGTTTCTTATTCACATGAACGGTTAACGTCAATACCAATTGAAATTGAGTATCGTATAGATTTTACCAAGTTGGGTCGTCACGATCCAACTGCCGTAAGACCAATATACATTACTCTATATAAGCCAGACGCAGTGTTATTGGTGTTAGAGAATTATGATGTTGATGAATGCGTTTATCTTGACTCAGATATAGTACCAATCAAAAACGTTGATATAATTTTCGATAGATATTCATCTGAGTGTACCAACTATCCTCTTCTTACAAAGTTTCCTTTTAGAGATACATTTTGTGAGGGTCGCCCATTGATATTGGATAAAATGCTGAATTTCATGAGAGTGTCACGTAATATACGATCCATAGGATCTTTATGTACGTGTATTTTTATGGCAAATAAACAGTGCATTTCGTTTTTGAAAACGTGGAGTCATATTGCACACGACAATCAGTATAGTAAAATATTCACCAATGAACGTGCTATTGTAGAAGACAATGATATTGCTCAGTTTACTGATGAACCTATAGCCAATATGTTGATATGGAAAATGGGAGGAACAAAATCATTACAAATAACGACGTGGACAGATGTTAGTGAAGGTGTGTTGTATACGTTGAATCAGTACAACAACATGACGGATGAATTCTATACCAATCCCGATTATTCTGACTGTTTTATTTTACCACCAAAGTATGCAGGATCGTATGTAATTAACGCTTCGTTTACCAAATCCAAATCGGATTTTCTTGGATTTCATGCCATCAAAAATCCTCAGGAGTTCAGAAAATCACTGATGTACATGGAACAGTTGTACTAGATACCTCTAGTCATCACTTCAAAAAGTCGGTTGAAGAATTTTTCGATTCCACGTTTGGTGACTCTTAGTTTGTTTGTGCTTTTCTTGTACGTATCAATTAATTCGGCGGTGATAACAACCTCGGTATTATCAATGACAACTGTGAATGGTGGTTTGGTACGCATAAAAAGAAACTCTAAACGATAAATATTCGTTCAGAGTTTCTTTGCTTTCAATTTTTTACTGTTTGATCAAAAAATGTTTCCAGTCATCGTGTTTTGCTTCTTTGATCATAGCATAAACAGGAATTGGCGAAGGAACAATAGGTGTCTTCAAGAGGTTGAGACCAGCCTCTTCATTGGACATATTGCCCTTTCGTGAGTTAACATCTCGATCACACGCCACCATGTTGGCCCAAGAATCAGGTCCGCCCTTTGACTTGGGGACAACGTGGTCAACCGTAAACTGTTCACGGGTAAGCTTCTTGCCGGTGTACTGGCAACGTCCACCGTCACGAGCAAAGATTGCATCTTTGCTTGGCTTTCCCTTGAAATGTTTCACTGGCATCTTCTTGAAGTTGGTAGCGATGATAACAGTTGGAACACGTACAGACATGTGAGCACTGTTGATCACCAGATCCCAAGGACGAATTGGAAGTTTGATCCATTCGCTCCAACACACTGGATTCATGCTCTTGGCTTCGGAGAAGTCGGGTTCTCCGTTGTCCAAGATGTTGTAGTCAATGTCCAATGCCAATGAAGACGGTTTGTTACCAGCCTCACTACCACACAAATCGATGATAGCAGACTGAACAGTCTTGTAACCGATAGGCTGCCAGTTAGCGTTTAGGCTAAGACAGATTAGTTTATTTGCAACAGTATTCATAACGTCACTATACAATAAGTACGACCAAAGTCAATAACTTTTTTTAAAAATTTTCTTGGTATTCTTCCAATTGTTCATCCAATCGGTGTTTTGCCATTGTTATATCCACCTCGTACCACTCGTTTCTGATTGACTTGGCAAAAGGTTTTAGGGTATCTTTGATCTTTTTCTCCGCTTCCAAGTATTTTGGATGACGTATAGAATAGATCAATTTGTAGTTTCTATGGGGGCTACCAGTCTGATAGTGATTTAGTCTGGCATTAAGATCTTTGGTGATTCCCACCTTGATCCAGCCAGGAAAACTATCGTTGGTTATTATGTACAGATATCCGCCATCCATGACGGATACATATTACACAATCTCATCAACCAAGCCAAATTTCAAACACTCATTGGCGTCCAAATACATATCTTGTTTGAGAATTTCATCAAGATCACTATCAGTGAATTTGGTGTGAGCTAAGTAGAGTGTACGAATGTACTTCATGATCAACTCAAGGTTTTTTACTTCTTCCTTGATGTCTTCAAATGGACCCCAAACGCCACTACGAACTTCATGAATCAACATGAAACTGTTTTTTCGAATGAATCTTTTGTGAGCACAAACACTCAATAGAGTTGCTGCACTTGCAGCCATACCTTCAACGTAACTGTGAACAGGAATAACACTTGCTTTGATACGATCTACAGCACTAAATGCACTGAATACCTCACCGCCGTCACTTCCGATGTACAATTCAATGGGCAATACCTCTTTTAGATTGTAATTGATTGTCAACAATTGTACGGATTTTGCAGCAATATCCAATTGTCGATTTAAACTATAGATGCTACTTTTAGTAACATCATCATAGAAAAATATTTGGTTGCTTCCTAACGGAGGTGAAATTTCTTTTGACGGTTTCATTGATTCTGAATCAGAATCTTCATCACCCATTCGGTACACGTTTTTGTAGATCGGTTTGGTTATCATACATTTTATTAGGCCCGTCGTCTAATAAATATACTTTGTCTTTATGAAATCCCGATAAAACGTCTTCTTTTTTTAGAAATCGATGTTCGTCGTGACACATACAGCGCATACCATATGATGATCGTGCAAACATTAGTTGAGTATCGCAATAAAGACAGTGTGCTTTCATATTATACACACTAAAATATCAGATAAAACATTTTAAACTGTCATCATGGACGCATTGTCACGCCTATGTCACAATAGAAAATCTACAACTTTTTCTTCTGGATCACCAGTAAAAATATAATGCCAACAGTATTCTACCATTCTACTGCTAACATATGAAATGGATCTATTAAACAGTCGTGGGTTGCCTACGTACATTTCTCGGTCTATGTTAGTTGTCTCCAACCAATTTAACAAACGTCTGTAAAAGTTAACTGGATGGCGTAAAATGAGTTTCTTGGATACCAAGAATTGACCATAACCAATAAAAGTCAACGTATCCGGCATCACAAGATCATCACCAAACATATCATGCCACGATGGAACCATCCACAAATCAAAACTTTTTCGGTAAAATCTCTCATTATCTTCGAAATCATAGATTCTACTAAAATACTGCTCTCCATGTTTTCGAGTGTTAACGTTAACGTAGTCCAAGTTCCAATTTAGATTGTTAGCAATATACCATCCTTCGTGATCGTTATGATACGACATTTCATTTCCATGTAAACATAGAATTTTATCTGGCAAGTTGTGGTAATTGTCAACTATAAAAGAAAGGTCGGACCAAGCGTCTTGTCCAACGTTGATCCGACACTTTTGTTTATCGTAGATAGTAACAGGATGATTGATTTTTTGAACCCAATCAACATCTTCATTGAATCGTGTTACAACTACATGTGTATTCATTACAAGTCACCAATCCAGTGTGTTTTGATGCTATCATCCTTAGAATCATGAATAGCATAATAATGAGCATAACTAACATCCAAACACAGATTTTGGCTGTATTCTTTGCTCAAAGAAGAACCCTTGTTGATCCATCGAGGTTTTTTCTGAGGAGTGTGACCAAAAATCTGATTGACGCCTGGAATTCCAGAGAACTCATCAGCATCACACCAGTTGATTCCACCCACCGTTTCGATTCCACCACGGCTACGACCTGCTTGTAGAATAGATACACACGGTTTATTGGCAAATGCATTTTCAAGTGCAAATTCACAAGTATTTTTCAACCAACTATTGAAATCTTGTCCGTTTCCATAGTGGTCATACATGTGATGATGAACACCAGCATGACTACATAGCCAACTGCCTACTTGCGTGTAAAGTGGCATTTTACGCCAATCGCTCTGTTTCAAAATGAGGTTGATCGTCTCTTCTTTAGCAGAAGTATATCCGCTACACTTGTAGCTACGATGACGAAACGCATAGTTGGTGTCATGGTTTCCCATGATATGAATGCGATTAGGCTGATCAATGCTATTCTTGACCCATTCTGCCATGACTTGATTCATAATGGCATTGTCATCAAAATTGTCAAAATAGTCGCCTAGAAACACGATTTTATCGGGAGCCTCATGAGCAATAATATTGTCAGCAGTCTGCCAATGCAGATGAAGATCTGGAATTATTACAGTTTTAATGTTCATTCTATGAGTGTATCACTGTATTGGAAAAAGTCAACCTTTTTTGATTCTCTTTTTTAGATCAATCCAAGATTGTGCTTCCATTTCTCGGTGTTTCTTGAGATACTCTTGAAAAGTGCCTTCTGCTTTATTACAAACTTCATCGATGGTTTTTAATTTCAACTTTTTCTTGGGTTTGTCTCCCCAGTTGATGTCATCGTAATTGTCGTTGTAGACGCTTTTCTTTACGGGTCTTGGCTTATCGCCTTTTCCAGCTTGGTTATTGTTCTGCATATGATTCTTCTGATTTTTCTAATGTTGGAAGTGGAATTGTTTTAGTCATTTCAAAAAACCGTTGAATTTCTTCTGGCGATATGTTGAATCCTAATTTTGAATATTTGATGCACCTTTGCATGAATTTCTGTGGATATGCTGTTTTAACTAGATGCATTTGACGTGAATCAATGTTTTTGAGAACATCTTGTTCCAGAAACAGGTTTTTACCGTCGTATGCCAATTGACAAATATCAAGATCAAAATGATCCAATAAGTCACATGGTCCGGTATAATAGTTTTTACACACAAGTTGTATTTTGTATTCTTGCGCATCAAAACATTTTATGGTTTCCATTGTAAACCAACTTTGTTGTTCTTCTTTTACAATGGTGTATTTTCCATTGGAATCACGACCTGCATTTTTTAGTCTAAATTGGTCTCTGTAGGCTAGAAACTGTGCTTCATTTTTGAAGAATATGTCAAGATCTGATTTTAGAGGAAGATTCAAATATGTTCTTAGAAGCGATCCTCCTGCAATCCACGGACCATCTTCGGACATGGGCGGTATGATGTCCAACAAAAATTCCAATTCAGTCAATTTTTTTGACTGTTTTGTTATCTCTGATATTGATTTTTTTAGATAGTTAGGCACGTTACTTCCACAGAACTTGCAGTATTACGATCAATAGTGCCAATCCAATGAGTGTTAGTGTCTTGAGTCCTAGTTTCTCGTTGAAATGACAGTACGATAATATGGTAAACATAATCAATCCTACACCGAATGTCAAGATTCTATTTGGCCAAACTTGTCCGTTAAAGTGATCACTGATTATTTTTATTGCACGTATAGAAACATATGTGCTTGGTATGCTTAGAAATAACAATAGATATTCATATTTCTTGAACCATGGACTTATGAATTGACCGTGTAGTTGATACCATCCGGCGACGTATACACAAACTAGTAGACTTACGCCAATAAGTAATTTCATACTGTTACATCAAACTTAATTGTCGTTGTAGACGCTTTTCTTTACGGGTCTTGGCTTATCGCCTTTGCCCGATTGATTATTGATCATATATTAATTTGGTTTTATATCACTCTCAAAGTAAATTTGTGCACCATCATCTTTCCATCCGGTGTGATTTCTCCACACGGATTGATTATGCAGACTATCGTAATACTGAGTTTCGTATTTATAGTAATGTTTTCCATTGAAAATAATAGCAGTAAAAGAAGTCCGTTCATTAGCTGAATCGGCTGATATAAAGGATGATAATGGAGTAGTTTTTATTTTGTACTGATTATATTCAAATATGAGTTGTGTGATCGTCTCGCTATTTTTTCTATGTCGTTTTGGGAGTTCGGAAATTATGTAATCTTGTAACGTTTCATTTGCATAAAATTCGTAATTTGAACTCAACCATCCTAAAACTAGGTTTTTAGGAACAATAAGAAAATCAGCATTTGCTCCAGACCAATCATGACCATTATATTTGATGATGTAGTTTGGGTCAAGAAAACTTTTATCAAACAATGGATATAGAAAATAATGATCCGGTCTGGTTATTATGTAGTAATCGTATTCGTTAATATGTGGTTCAATTATTGATTTGAATCTATACCAGTTCAGTCGAATGTATAATGAGGAAAATTCTCCAACCAACGGAGACACAAAGTTAACATCGATGATACTATGAGTTTTTAGAAGGTCTTGTGCAAAAGGAATTAACTTGTCATAAAACGATTTTGGAAAAACAGTATTCAAATCTTGTTTTTCGTACACTTCTGAAAATACCACATTTTTATCAAAGTACCTTAACCGTTCTTCATCATGTTGATCAACACGATTGAAAGACATAAAAATGTCAGTGTTCCATTGATTCACAATATTCTCATATATCGTTGGAGCACAAGTTTTTGTTCTAC
>Ga0214919_10011377_pt1 | contig 11105 bp, 10 predicted proteins | sample LL1503_MetaG_FD_177994 | JGI IMG/M metagenome (GOLD analysis project Ga0214919, IMG submission 177994) | Freshwater microbial communities from Lake Lanier, Atlanta, Georgia, United States - LL-1503 | ecosystem: Environmental > Aquatic > Freshwater > Lake | place: USA: Georgia | collected...
TTGACCTGATTGTGGCAAGCGTACTCATGTCCATGGGCATGATGATGCTCTCGCCCATGATGATCTCGGCACCCTTCAAACTCATGCTGTTTGTGCTGGTAGACGGCTGGAGCCTGATCATGAGTTCTTTGGCTGCAAGCTTTGCCACTTGAGCCGCAGCCCACCAAAAAAACCGCCAACAAAGGAAAATACACCATGGATATTGCTGCTGTCATCGACATAGGACGCCTGGCTCTCTGGATGACCGTTCTGATCTCTGCCCCACTGCTGATCGTGGCACTGGGCGTGGGCCTGCTGGTGGGCATTGTTCAGGCTGCCACCTCGATCAACGAGTCGACCTTGAGCTTTATTCCCAAGGTGGCAGCGATGTCCCTCACCCTGGCCCTGGTGGGCGGATGGCAGCTCGCCACCTTGGTCGATTACACCAAGAACATGTTCCAACGGATCCCCCTTTTGTTCACCTGAGCCGAGCCCACACAAGCCGCTCAAGGCAGCCCGCATGAACCTACTGGCCAATGACATCGTTGAGCGTTTCTACACCTTCTTGTGGCCCATGCTGCGGGTGTCAGCCCTGCTCTTGGCCGCGCCAATTTTCTCGCTACGGTCCTTTAATCTACGCCTGCGGATCTTGTTGGCGGTAGCCCTCACCTGGATGATTTACCCTCTTTACGAGTGGCCCCGGCTAGACCCCGTGTCTGCGCCAGGCCTGGTCGAGATCTTCAACCAAATCGCCATCGGCCTGCTGATGGGCTTGAGCTTGCAAGTGGTCACCGCCGCAATTTTGCTGGCGGGTCAATCCGTCTCCAATGCCATGGGCCTCTCACTTGCCACCATGATGGATCCCAACCTGGGCAATGTGCCGGTCATCGCTCAGTTCCTGGTGGTCTTGACCACCCTGATTTTTGTTGGCTTTGGCGGCCATGCCATGTTGCTGAGCTTGGTCGTAGACAGTTTTTCCAGCATGCCAATTGGCAAAGGACTGCTGACCGAGGGCGCTTGGGCGCATTTTTTAAGCTGGAGTTCGATGATTTTTCTCGGCGCCCTGCTGCTGGCCATACCGGTGATGATCACCCTGCTGTTCATCAACATCGGACTGGGCGTTGCCTCACGTGCCGCCCCCAGCCTGAATATATTTCAGGTCGGTTTGCCGGCCATGATCATTGCCGGCTTTGGTGTTCTGATGCTCACCCTGCCCAGCATGGGCGGGCGCATCGAATGGTTGTGGATGCAGGGCTTTACAGAGGTGCGCGCCCAGCTCGGTCTGAGCTAGTGCAATAACCCAGAATGGCAGACGACAGCGCTGAACGCACCGAAGAACCGACCTCGCGCAAGCTTCAGCGTTCGCGCGAAGAGGGGCAGGTTGCCCGCTCGGTCGAGCTGACCTCGGCTGCTGTCATGAGTGGCTGGGTGATCTGTCTGGTTGCAACCGGCGGCTTTTGGCTGCATGAAATATCAACCAAGTTTGCCGCCGGCTTCAGGTTTGACCGCAAGGTTCTAGACAGTCCATCACTGCTACCCGCCACTTTTGCCAGCCAAGTCTTAGACGGTCTGCTGTTGATATTACCGATGATGCTGGTGGCAGTCACGCTGGCTGTGCTGGCCTCGGGCGCCATCGGCGGGTTCTTGTTTTCTATCAAGTCGATCGCACCAAAATTCTCCAAGCTCAGCCCCTTGGCCGGCCTCAAACGCATGCTTGGCAGCCACGCCATCATCGAGCTGATCAAGGCTGTTTTCAAGTTTGGTCTGGTCGCCACCGTGCTGCTGGTGCTGCTGGACAAGCATTTTTCCAAGCTCATTGGCATGGGCAACATGGGTTTGGAGCCGGCCTTTGCATTGGCAGGCTCCCTGATTCTTGAGGCTTTGATATGGCTCACACTGGGCCTGGTGCTGATTGCCTTGATTGACGCGCCCTACCAGCGCTTCTCTTTCATGAAGCGCATGCGCATGACCAAACAAGAAATTCGAGACGAGCACAAAGACATGGAAGGCCGCCCCGAAATCAAGGCGCAAATCCGGCGTCGCCAGCGGGAAATTGCCAACGTGCGGATGATGAAGAAGGTCAAGGATGCAGACGTTATCATCACCAATCCGGAGCACTTTGCCATCGCGCTGAGTTACGACCCCACCGCCGACGGTGCACCCATACTCCTGGCCAAAGGGGCGGACCACATGGCGGCCAAAATACGCGCGGAGGCAAAAACCCACAGTATTGAAATCTTTGAGGCACCCCAATTGGCCCGCGCCTTGTACTTCACCACTGAACTGGATCAACCGATTCCCGAGGCCCTGTATTTCGCAGTGGCCCAGGTGATTGCCTATGTGTTCAGCCTGGCCAACGTCGAACCCGGCGTGGAGCCCATGTTGCGACCCTCCCCGACCATTCCAAAATCGATGTTGTTCGATGCCAACGGCCGCCAACTTGAGCCTGAGGCGGCCAGCGTATGAGCCTGCCCATGCACCACCGGGACGACGACCTGACCATCAACCAGGCGATTTTCTTCAGGGTCTCGGACCGGCTCCGGCTAGAGGGTTATGTCGCTGGCCTGATCCAAAGCGGCATGAGCCTGTCCATGGTCAGTGCCCAGGACGCCATCCTCGACCATTACGGCAAATTGCTGGTAGCCAGGCTACGCGAAGCGGCACCCGAAATTGAACTCGAGGTGTGTTTCCCGGCCAGTGCCGACGCCCTGATCTCGCGCTTCAATGAGGTGCTGCAAACCTACTCGATCCAGGACGCCATGGGCAACAAGGTGCAAAACGCGCCACCCAAAATATGGATCGTGCACGACGCCGCCGCCCTGCCAGACCACGAAATTCAGTTGCTCGCCCGCTTGGTGCAAAATTTTCCTGGCGCCAATATCCGGGTGGTGATGCTCTTGACCGCGGCCAGCGGCAAACATGAATTGCTCAATGCCTTTGGGCGCCGGTTTTTGCACTGGGATATCGAGCCGCCCACTTTGGCACAAAAAAACACCCTGCTAGAACAAGCCCGAGCACAGGGGCGCGAGACACTGGTGAATGGCTTGCTCAAGCAATTGGTCATTGATGAAACACCGCCCCCGCCTGAGGTCCTGCCCGAGCCGGAACCTATTGAGATGGACACCGAAGAGCTCGAGCGCAAACAGCCGCCAGAGCCCGCACCAGCAGCACGCTCCTGGTGGCCCTGGCTGCTTACTGGTGCCTTCCTGCTGGGCCTCTCTGGCCTGGCGCTGGGGCAGCTCTATGGCGGTTTTTCTATCCAAAATCTGCTGCCGGACCCAATCAAAAGTCTCTGGGATCGGCAAGCCGCTCCGGCGCCCACCGCTGCAGCCAGCGCAGCCGCCGCACTGGCAGCGGCATCCGAAGCCCAAGCCGCCGCGCAAGCAGCCTCAGCAGCGCTGAGTGCGGCCGCAGCGGCTGCCTCTGCTGCCTCGGCGGCGCCAGCGGCCGCAGCTTCGCCGGCAGAACCCAGCGCCTCAGCGCCATCACTGGCCGTGACACCGGCCACAGCGCCGGCCCCGACAACAGCCACAACGACACCAGCACCATCCGCGCCAGCAACAGCAACAGCAACATCCGCCCCGGCAACAGCACCTGCGCCGGCGACCGCCGCAGAAGCAGCAGCCCTCAAAACTGCCCCGCCAAAACCCCAGCCCAGTCCGCCAAAAGCCGAAGAAATCATCGTCTCGCCGGGCCAGGCCCGAGTTGGTCATGCCTGGGTCAAGGCCATGCCTGGCGCCAGTTTTTTAGTCATCTATGCCACCGAGTCCTCTTACGCAGAGGCCTCAGCCTGGATGAAAAGCCGGCCTGAAATCAAAAACCTGCATATCGTGGCCAATTACGCCTCCAAAGACGCCGATCTGAAGTTTTCAATTGCTTCTGGTCCATTTGGCTCCCGGCTGGAAGCCATGCGCTTCGCCCGGGGTGTTGACATGCCCAAGGGGGCCTGGGCCCTGCCCCTCAAGAACATGACCGAGCGCCTGTCGCGAGAGTCTGCCGACGCGAGCTCAACCGAGCCCAAAGTGAACCGATGAACAAGCCCGAATTTATCCATAGCAGTGCGCCTCACAAAATCGAGGTGCGCGAGGGCAGCCATGACGCCAAAATCCGAAGCGCTCAGTTGGGCACGGAAACCCGCCAGTTGGCCATCGATTCTGATGAAGTGGCCAATGCCATTGATGCCGAAAAACGCCGTGCTACGTCTTTTGGCCCCGAGACTGACCCGCCCCAGCAAGCCAGCGCCGAAGCCGACTCCGCCACAGAACCTCTGGCGCAAGCCGAGGCGGCCCAGTCGCCTGAGCCAGAGCAGGCACCCGCCTTGGCTGATTCCGAGCCAGAGCGAAAGCCAGAGCCCGCACCCGAACTCGAACCCGAAGCCCTGCCACTGGTGCAAACCGAGTTGCTCCAAGAGGCAGTTACTGAGACACCCATTGCCCCGCCAATGAACATGTCGGACGACCCAGAAATCGCTGAGCGCCTGCATGCGCTGGAAGCACAAAACCTGGCTCTCAGGGCCAAGCTCGGCGCTCTGGAATTTGAGAGCTCTGGCCGGGCCTGAACACCGTCGCTAAACAAAGTCAGGTAAACCCCATGAACCAAGCCACCGCAGTACCCAACCCAGAGCATGACCAGGATCCTCATGCCAGCCCCGAGCCAGAACACGGACCAGAAGAGGCGGTGCCGAACGATGCATCGCATGGCGAACACGGCGAACATGAACACCCTCAAGCAGCGCAGTCTCCCGAGTTGCATCACATGGAGCAGGACCCTCAGGTCAAGGACATCAAGCACACCCTGCTGGATGCCGCCGAGCTGGCCAGCCGGGCCGGCGTGCATGCTGCCAATGCCGGCGCAAACTTGCAGACTGCCGCCAAAGAATTGATGGCAGGCCATGCCACCCAACGCAAACACGGCCTCATTGTGCTGGCCGTGTTTGGTCTGCTGGTGGTCATCGCGGTGGCTATGTCCGGCCTGATGTCAATCCGCTTGCAGCAACGCATCACCAAAGCCGACGAGATGCTGCTGGCGGTGGGCAAGCGGGTTATCGCCATGGACGAATCGATCAAACTCGTCAGCAACTCGGGCGAGATTTTTCAAACCATGTCTGAACAGCAGGACGCCATCTCGCGCCAGCAGGCCAGGCTTGAGGCCAAGGTGGAAGAGCTCATGAAAACCGCGCAAAGCGCTATTTCGGCCAACGCGCAGACCATAGACAGCAAAACCAAAGAGATTGCCAAGCGCGTCGAAGCAGTGGAGACCAGCCTGCAAAGCAATGCGGCGACCGTGAAAGCCATCGCCGCCAAAGCACAGGCCGCACCGCCTCCAGCGCCCCGCCCAGACCCGGCTGTGATCCGGCGTGAAGTCAAGGCAGAAGTAGAGTCAAAGGTCAAGGCAGAGGTAGAGGCGAGCTTGCAGCGTCAGCAAAAAGCCATCAAAGACGCCGCCCCGCCGGCTGTAGCTGTCAAGCCACCAGTCAAAGCCCCTGAGAGCCTGGTGCAATACCCCAAGGCACCAGCAGCCGCAGCGCCATAAATTTCAAGCACCCAATGCGCCAAACTTAATTGGCGCGCAGCCCAAACTTCTGGATTTTTTCAATCAAGGTGGTTCGCTGCAAGTTCAAGATGCGGGCGGTTTGAGACACATTGCCTTTGGTGCGGCTGAGCGCCTGCGAGATCAAATCCCGCTCAATCTCGGCCAAGCGGTTCTTCAGTGACAAGCCCTCAGGCGGCAAGACCGCCAGGCCTTCGGATAAAAATGTGATCTGCTCCACCGCGCTGCTGTCCTGCTGCTCGTAGGCTGACGCCGACACTTCGCCGACCACGCCCTCCAGGGCGTCCCCAAGAGCCGAGTCTGCAATAGGCGAGTTTTCCCAAACCCCAGAGCCAGGGGCCAGCATGGCTGCCTCGGGCTCCCCCTGGGCGGCCAGTGCTTGCAAAGCAGCCAAGCCCTTGGGCAGCAGGGCCGCAGGCAAAGAGCGCAGGCTCAAGCGCTGACCGGCAAACAGGGTGCTGAAGCGGTCCACCAGGTTCGACAACTCCCGCACATTGCCAGGCCACTGGTAGGCGCGCAGCGCCTGCGCAAAATCGGGCGCAAAACTCACCTCTTTGTCGCCCTCGAGGGTAAATTTCTTGGCAAAAAAATCCAGCAACAGCGGTACATCGACCGAACGCTCACGCAGCGGCGGCGTGCTGATGGGCAGCACATTGAGACGGTAGTACAAGTCTTCCCGAAACCGGCCGGCAACAATCTCCGCCTCCAGGTCTCGGTGGGTGGCGGCAATCACCCGAACATTGATCTGTATCGCCTTGGCACCGCCCACCGGATCCACGACCCGCTCTTGCAACACCCGCAGCAACTTGACCTGCAACTCCAGCGACAGGTCGCCAATTTCATCCAGAAAAATCGAGCCATTGTGGGCCAGCTCGAAGCGGCCCTTGCGGTCTGTGGCAGCGCCGGTGAAAGCCCCTTTGCTGTGCCCGAACAACTCGCTCTCGATCAAGTCCTTGGGTATTGCCGCACAGTTGATGGGCACAAAGTTAGCCGACGAGCGCGTGGAGAGGTCATGCAGTGAGCGTGCGACGATTTCCTTGCCAGTGCCACTCTCGCCGGTAATCAGTACGCTCGAGCTTGAAGCCGCAACCACCGGCAGCAGCCCCCGAATGGCACGCACAGCATCGCTCTCACCGATAAATTGTGGTGTATTTCTGGACATTGGCTAACAAAAAAAACATCTCATAGCCGGCAGCACCCCAACATCATGACAAGCGCGCAGCAGCACGAAAAGTGTCTGCTACAACCGGTCAAATTTTGCGGCATCATAACAGCCACTTTTGTTGCGCAAGGCCCAAGAGGCTTCGTGTAAACTGTTCGCTCTGTCTGAAGTCTTCACCGCTGCGTGACCCAAACCGTGAAAGACAAGCCCCTGAATCTCCAACTCGCCGCGCTCAACAATTTGGGCCTGATGTACGCCAACGGCCAGGGTGTGGAGCAAGACTTTGCTCAGGCCATGCAGTGCTACGCACTGGCCGCGGAGCAAGGTGTGGCCCATGCACAGTCGAACCTGGCAGTGATGTATGCCCATGGTCAAGGTGTTACCAAAGACGAGCAGAAGGCGCTCAAATGGTACCGGGCAGCGGCCGAGCAGGGCCTGCCCTATGCTCAGTCCAACCTCGCGGTGATGTATGCCAACGGCCAAGGGGTTGAGCCCGATTACCAGGAAGCCCTCAAATGGTACGAAGCCGCCGCTGCACAGGGCGACAGCCTGGCAAAAATCAACCTCGGCGTGATGTACGCCAACGGTCAGGGTGTCGCGCAAGACTACCAAAAAGCCCTCTCCTATTACGAGGGCGGCGCCGAACTCGATGACCCGGTGGCCCAGTTTGGCTTGGGCGTCATGTATGCCAATGGCCATGGTGTGCCGCGCGACATGCAAACCGCCTGCCACTGGTTCACGCTGGCCGCCGAGCGCGAGCATGCGCAGGCCCAATTCAACCTGGGATTTTTCTATTCGCTCGGGCACGATATAGCGGCCGACTACGACAAGGCGGTGGCCTGGTACGAGCGGGCAGCAGCGCAGGGCGAGGCAGCAGCAAACTACAACCTTGGGGTGCTGTACAGCACCGGCCAGGGCCTCGAGAAAAACACCGAAAAAGCCCTGCAGTACTACTTGGCTGCAGCGCGCCAGGGCGACGCTGCCGCCCAGTTCAACCTGGGCCTGATCTACGCTACCGGCCAGGACACCCCGCAGGACGACACCGTGGCCCTGGCCTGGTACCAGCTCGCAGCTGATCAGGGCGATGCGCAGGCCCAGTTCAACCTTGGCGTGATGATCGCCAAAGGCCGGGGCACGGCAGCCAGCCAGACCGTGGCCAAGCAGTGGCTGCAACTGGCCGCCGACCAGGGCGACGCTCAGGCCCTGTACAACTTGGGTGTTTTGCACCAGGGGGACGCCAACCACCAGCCCAACTACCCGCAGGCGCTGGCCTGCTACCGGCAGGCCGCAGCGGCCCATGATGATGCCAAGGTAGCGCTGGGCTGGTTGTATGCCAAAGGACTGGGCGTGTTGCAAGACTTTGTGCGCGCACACATGTGGTTCAACCTGGGCGCAATCAGTGGTCACCCCGAGGCGATCAATGGCCGTGACTTCGTCGCGCAGCAAATGATTGCCCCGCAAATAGCGGCCGCCCAGGACATGGCTCGCGCCTGCCAGCAAGCCAACTTCAAGGGCTTTGACTGATACAGCCCGCCATGCACGAGCCGCCACCCACCAGGCCCACGCCAGAGCAGGCCAGCCAGGCTTTTTTTGCCGACCCCCAGCAGGCATTGGGCAGCCAGCTCGCACTCGCCCGCCACAGCATCCAAGCCTGTGTTGCCGGGCCCTGCTCACGCGCCTGGTTTGAGCTGATGCTGACTGGCCTGCGCCGGGGGCTGCGGGTCAGCCTGAGCGTGCAGGCGGTTGCGGGCAACCTCAACGCCAGCCTGTCTTGGGAGCGGCTCACGGCGCTGGGTGGCCGTCTGGCCTGGCTGGCACCCGACAGCGTGGCCCTGCACACCTCGGTGTGCGTGCTTGATTCGCAGGCCGTCATCAGTGGCAACTTTGCTCAGGCAAGCAGCCTGAGCGGCCTTGATTTCAGTGGCGTTCTGGTGCAACACAGCCCTGACCTTGCAGCGCGCTGCGAGGCCGCCATGGCCGGGCTGCCAATCCTGGCCCATGACCCCCTGAGCCCAGACCGCCCAGGCCAGCCAGCGCAAAACCCGGTTGCAGCGCTGGCCAGCACAGCACACCCGGCTGGCGGCCAACTCGTAGCACAAACAAATCCCGCCCAGGGTGTTGCCCTGTGGCAGGTCCAACTGCTGGAGCATCAGGTCCTGGCACTGGAGGCCGACACCGCCGAAATGCAGCGAAAAATGCAGGCCTTTGACCAACAGCAAGACCATGCCATTGGCCAGCTGCTGCGCCAATTGCTTGACACCAAACAGCGCTGCCTCGCACAACGCCATGCCCAGCTCGGCGGGCAACACAGGCAACAAGAAGCACAGGCCGCGCAGGCGGCGTTTGAAGAATTCGAGCATAGCCACCAAGCCATGCAGCAAAGCCCTGCGGCACCGCTCGACGAGCAAGAGCAAGCTGACATCAAACAGCTGTACCGCAAACTGGCCATGCTCTGCCACCCAGACCGGGTTGAAGACGGCGATAAAAGCCAGGCCCAAACGATTTTTCAGCAGCTGCAGCTGGGCTACCGCAACAGCAACCTGCAAGCACTCAAAAAGCTCGAGGCGGCCCTGCAAACCCAGGCCCTGAGCGACCAAGCCGACCACACCCCGGCGGCTGGAGCCGACTGGCGACTGGCCAAGATGCAGGACCGAATGGCTGCCGGCCTGCTGGCCCGCGCCAGCATCGTGCGCAGCCCAACCTGGCGCACCCTGAGCACACAAAGCAATTGGGCACTTTGGTTTGTCCAGCAGTCGACTTACCTTGAAGACGAAATCGCGCGCTACCAGCAAGAGCTGCAGGCCATGGCGGCGCAGACCCCCTCATGAGCGGGCTGGTGGTCCAGCCCGGGGCACGGCAACTGCAGGGCCCGCTGCAGCAGCGCCTGGACATCGTTGCGAGCACCCTGGCCGAGCTCGAAACCCGCCAGACCCGGCAATTTTTCCAAGAGTTTGCAACCCTGCTGGACCACTGCCTGTACCAGCACTACCCCTTGACACCGGCCATGCTCGAACACCAGCCGGGCCGGTGGGATTGGCGCCGCCTGAGCAGCAGCCGGGCCCTGGCCTGGACAGACCAGCTGCTGGCCGAGCAGGCCGACCAACTGGACTGGCTGGCCCTGAGCCAGAATCCGGCCCTGCCCTGGTCTGCTGCGTTGATCGAGCGCCATGCTGAGCGCTGGCACTGGCCCCTGCTCAGCGACAACCCGGGCCTGCCCTGGAGCAGCGATTTGCTGCGGGCCAACGCCTACCGCTGGCACTGGGCGTCTTTGAGCCGCAGCCCGAATTTGCCCTGGACTGCCAGCTTTATTGCTGCCAATGCCGAGCGCTGGGACTGGACCGGCCTGAGCTGGAACCACGACCTGCCCCTGAACGCCGGCCTGCTCGAGCGGCACGGCGACCGCTGGGACTGGACCGGCCTGAGCGCCAACCTGGCGCTGCCTGCAGACCAGCAACTGGTTGGGCAATTCGCTGCCTACTGGCACTGGAGCTGGCTGAGCAGCAACCCCAGCCTGAGGTGGAGCGAGGCACTGGTTGCCGAGCATGCCCAGCGCTGGGACTGGCCAGCCCTGAGTGCCCAGCCAAAGCTGCCTTGGAGCCCAGATCTGATTGCCCGCAACAGCGAGCGCTGGCAGTGGCCGGCACTCAGCAGCAACCCGAGTCTGCCCTGGGAGCCAGCGCTGATAGCCACCTGGTCAGAACGCTGGGATTGGCCGGCGCTGAGCAAAAACCCCGGCCTGTGCTGGAACGAGGCACTGCTTGAAACCTATTCAGACCGGTGGGACTGGCGCGGCCTGAGCCAAAACCCTGCCCTGCCCTGGTCGGTCGAGTTGTTGAACCGCTACCTGGAGCGCTGGGACTGGGACGACCTGAGCTGGAATGCCGGCCTGCCCTGGTCTGACGCCCTGATCGCCCGCTTTGCCCAGCACTGGGACTGGGCCGGTCTGAGCAGCAATGCGCTGCTGCCCTGGACCGAGGGCCTGATCGCTGACCATGCAGCAGATTGGGACTGGGAACGCCTGAGCGCCAACCCGGCACTGCCCTGGAGCCAGGGCTTCATACAAACCTACCTCGACAACTGGAACTGGGCCACCCTGAGCGGCCAGGCCCAACTGCCCTGGAGCACCGACTTTTACCGGGCCTTTCATGCGCACTGGTTCGCCCCCTTGGTGAGTGTGCACCAAAGTTTCGATATCCAGACCCTGCAGAGCGCCGACGTCGAGGCCCTGCTGCAAGCCCAGCCCAACAGAACGCCGGCTTGAGCCAAAGGGCAAGGCGCCCTATCACGGGCATAAAATTTGCTTAAAAACTGCCGAATTCAAGCCTGCTTGTCAGAAAACTGTCACCTAAAACGGCGCTGTCGCGAAAGCCGCTGGCCGACAGGGCCAGTTCAGACCAGCAAGCGATACCCCCAA
>Ga0214919_10011378_pt1 | contig 11105 bp, 10 predicted proteins | sample LL1503_MetaG_FD_177994 | JGI IMG/M metagenome (GOLD analysis project Ga0214919, IMG submission 177994) | Freshwater microbial communities from Lake Lanier, Atlanta, Georgia, United States - LL-1503 | ecosystem: Environmental > Aquatic > Freshwater > Lake | place: USA: Georgia | collected...
TGCTACTGGTTCGGGGGGTCACTCGCCGTACGGGGGCTCGAGGAATTTCAATTAATGCAACAGCTGCATGGGATCTACGCGCGGCATATGAAAATTGGCGAGCTAAAGAAAGTACGCTGGCAATATGACGTCGGCCTCAATTCTTCATGTAGATATGGATGCATTTTTTGCATCTGTTGCCGAGCGCGATAATCCTGAGTTAAAAGGTAAAGCAGTGGTGATTGGAATGGGCGCACGTGGAGTTGTGTCTGCAGCTAACTATGAAGCTCGAAAATTTGGAATCCATTCAGCGATGCCAGTGGGTCGAGCTCGTCGATTAGCACCTCACGCAATTTTCTTGCCTGTTGACATGCCTCGCTACCAAGAAGTCTCAGCGAAAGTGATGGAGATATTTGAGAGTTTTACTCCGTGGGTAGAACCGATTTCTCTGGATGAAGCATTCTTGGACGTAAGTGGTGTCGAACGGTTAATTGGTACTCCACGCGAAATTGCTATCGCTATTCGGGCAAAAATAGAGGCACAAGAAGGCATTACGTGTTCTGTTGGAATTGCACCATCAAAATTCATTGCAAAGTTAGCATCACAAAACTGCAAACCAAATGGAATGCTTGAGATTACCGCTGATCGCATTTTAACTTTTTTACATCCGCTACCAATACAAGCGATGTGGGGGGTAGGGCCAAAAACTGCCGAAACTTTACAGCGATTAGGACTTCGCACAATTGAAGATATTGCACACTTGCCGCGCGCTACTTTAATTCGAGCTTTAGGCCAGGCAAGTGGAGAATCTCTTCATGAACTCGCTTGGGGTCGCGATTATCGTGATGTAACTCCGCAAGATGTTGAAAAAAGTATTAGCGCTGCCGAAACCTTTGCACAAGATTTAGATGATCCCAGTGAGATTTTGACAGAGTTCTTACGACTTACCGAACGTGCGTCGGCTCGGCTTCGCGACAAGGATCTCTTTGCTAAAACAGTTTCAATTAAAGTTCGGTTTGCTGACTTTTCGACAATCAATAGATCTAAAACTATTGCTCTGCCTATTGATGGAACGCATGAGATTTACGAGGTTGTAAAGACGCTATACGAAGGGCTCCGAATCGAGCGCGCACGCTTACGACTAGTGGGTGTCTCCCTGGAGAATCTGAGCAGCGGAGCACCCGAACAGATGGTTTTGGGAGCCAGGGAGAGTGGATGGCGCCAGGCAGATGGTGCAATTGATCGCGCCAGAGCTCGTTTTGGAGCAGGAAGCGTTCGCCCCGCCCGTTTGATAAAACCCACTGACGGTGAGTAAAAAGCGCAACTAGCACACTCGAGAAAGTTGTTCTATTCTCTTCTCATGCCGTTATCCGATCACGAAAAGCGAATGCTTCAAGAGATGGAAGCCGCCCTATTAACCGAAGATCCACGGCTTTTTTCAGCGCTTTCCGGTGAGACAAAGCCAGCAGGACGAAAGAAGATGCTGTTAGGCCTAGGTCTAGTTCTTCTTGGGCTCGTTACTCTCTTTGGTGGCCTGATAGCAAAATTCACCCCGGTAGGAGTGCTTGGATTCATCATTGCTCTCGTGGGCGTGATTCTCACTCTCTCATCTTTTTCATCCATATCGTCACTGGCATCGCGCCCGTCCGGTGCCAAAAGCGCTCGCGCAAAAAGAGGTTTGGGATCAAAGCTCGAGCAGCGCTGGGATGAGCGCAATAATCAATAGTTTTACCAATATCGAATTCAAAGGCCTCCGGAGCGGGGCCTTTTTTCATGCCCGAAAAGGGGTGGCTCGAGGTGAAAATGGGAGAAAAGTGGCAAAAAGTGGTGCAAAAAGGAGGAAAATGGAGTAAAGTGGGGAACTAAGCCGCAGATCCACGCGGCAAGCGAACCTGGGGAAGGGGGCGCTAAAAATGTTTCTTGGCACCCACGAGCCACGCCTTGATGAAAAAGGCCGTCTCATACTTCCTGCAAAATTTCGTGAAGAGTTGTCACCAGGTTTAGTTATTACAAAAGGACAAGAACGTTGTCTCTATGTTTTTCCTTCAAGTGAGTTTGAAGTAATTACACAAACGCTAAAACAAGCGCCAGTAACTGCAAAATCAGCACGTGATTACAGCCGTGTGATGTTTGCAGGTGCACACGATGAGATTCCAGATCGCCAAGGTCGAATCACAATTCCACAAAGCCTTCGTACATATGCGGGTCTTGCAAAAGATTGTGTAGTAATCGGTGCAAACACTCGCGTCGAAATTTGGGATGCAACTTCTTGGAATGAATATTTAGCAGATCGCGAGAAGAGCTTTGCTGATGTTTCAGAGGAGGTCTTTCCAGGATTGTTTTAACTCACTCTCATTTGTGGCCACCGCCGACCCTTCGAAAGTAACGGCGCCCCTTCCCCGGCGCCGCTATTCATCAGATCCGTCGGCCGGCGGTGACCAGAGATGAGAGTTAGAAAAGTTTATGTGTTGGTTTATCTAATAGTTAGGGGGAGAGATGATTGCAAATAGTGCACATGTATCAGTAATGCTAGACCGTTGTATTGAACTCTTAACTCCCGCTATTAACTCTTCACAAGCACCAGTAATAGTCGATGCAACTTTGGGTTTGGGTGGGCACACGGAATCTCTTCTCACTAAGTTTCCAAATTTAACTGTGATTGGAATTGACCGTGATGCGGATGCGCTTAAACGCGCATCAGAGAGATTAGCTCCATTTGCAGATCGATTATTCACTGCTCACACTACATTCGACACAATTACCTCAGTTGTTAATTCATTTGGTTTCTCACATATTAATGGTGCGCTCTTTGATTTAGGTGTTTCGTCAATGCAGTTGGATGAGACCAATAGAGGATTCTCATATTCTCATGATGCTCCGCTTGATATGCGCATGGATCGCTCACAACATTTAACTGCGGCTGAAATTGTGAATACATATGAACCAGGCCAATTGGTTCGAATCTTGCGCACTTATGGTGAAGAAAAATTTGCAACAAGAGTTGTTGAATCCATCGTAAAAGCTCGAGAAATTGCCCCATTGAACTCTACGGCTGAACTAGCGGCTCTCATTAAGAATGCGATACCTGCAGCTACTCGTCGAACCGGCGGCAATCCTGCTAAACGAAGTTTTCAAGCTCTTCGTATTGAAACTAATGATGAGCTTGGCGCAATCACGCGAGCACTTCCAGCTGCTCTCCAATTACTGAGTGTGGGTGGGCGCTTAGTGGTCATGTCTTTTCAATCCCTTGAAGATCGAATTGTTAAAGATTTATTTGTCGCATCAACAACCTCAGGTACGCCGAGAGATCTCCCATTTGAACTTCCTGAATTTGCCGCAAAATTTTCACTTGTGATTCGTGGAAGTGAAACTCCAAGCGCCCAAGAGCTTGAAGAGAACTCACGCTCGACATCTGTGCGACTTCGTGCAATCGAAAGAGTGGCCGCATAATGGCAATGACAGCCTTCGCTCCTGCGATTACTCGTTCAAAAGAAATCTTTGCAGAAAAATCTGCGCAAGTAGTTTTGAAACTAGTACCAGATGTTTCAGAGGGCAAACAGGCAAATCGTAAATTTTTTGCAACCTTTGTCTCAGGCGTAGGAGTACTTGGCCTCATCATTCTCTTGTTTATTAATACATTATTGGCTCAAGACGCATTCGAGTTGTCACATCTTAAACTCGAAGCAAAGATGGTCAGTGATCAAAAGGAAGCGATAGCTCGAGAGATAGATAGAAAATCCTCTCCAGAAGCCTTGGCGCATGCGGCAACAGTTTTAGGAATGAAACCTTCTGATTCCCCAATATTTCTTAATTTGAATCAAGACACTCCAGTTCTGAAAAGGCCAAGTAATGGGTAATTTTGCGTTAGCACATAACCGCATCCGCACCTTGGTTCTACTCATAGCTGTCGCTATGTTGCTTTTTGGAGTTCGATTAGTTCAAGTACAAGCCATTCAAGCAGGCGATTATCGAATGCGCGCAGTTAATGAAATGGAAAATACACGTTCCTTGCCTGCCCCGCGCGGAGAAATCACGGATATCAATGGTGTTGCATTCGCACGTAGCGTAGTTGCCACAAGTATTGTCGTTGATCAAACTCAGATTACTAACCCATCACGCGTTGCAAACTTTGTCGCTCCGATTCTTGGACTTTCGGTTTCAGAAGTTACTGCAAGTATTTCTGGAACCCGTAAATGGAGCATGGTTTATCAGAATGCGAAACCGGCGCTTTGGCAAAAACTCACTGCCGCACTATCAACTTATAATGCACAGTTTCCCGGTATGAGCCCGGAGCGCATCATCGGTTTTTATCCAGAGCGGGGATATGTCCGTGAATATCCATCAGGATCCCTTATCGCATCTTTGGTTGGCTTCGTTAATCACGATGGCAAAGGTGCAACGGGACTTGAATCGAGTATGAACTCAGTTATATCTGGTGTTGATGGACGATATTCGTACGCCAATGGCTATGGAGCAGAGATTCCCGGGTCGCAATCAGAAATCTCTCCAGCTCAAACTGGAACTTCGATTCGCTTAACTATTGATCGAGATATTCAGTGGGTGGCCTCAAAAGCGATTTCTGATGCAGTCAAATCTTCAGGTGCAATCAGTGGCACAGTGATTGTTATGGATCCAAAAACTGGAGAAATCTTAGCTCACGCAACCGCTCCAACTTTTGATCCTAACAATACGTCAAAAGTTTCTTTGATAGCCATGCGGAATCCATCAGTTCAGGATGTTTATGAACCAGGATCAACCGGTAAAGTGATGACAGTAGCTGCGGCCATTGAAGAAAAAAAGATAACGCCTAATTCGGTATTTACCATTCCTTATGCGTTGAAGCGATCAAATAAGGTTTTCCATGATCACGAAAAACATGCAACGGAACGCTTAACAACATCTGGAGTATTGGCAGTTTCAAGCAATACTGGGGCGATCCAAATCGGAGAGTTACTCTCACATGAAAAGCTCTATAACTATCTTTCAAAGTTTGGTGTGGGTAGCAAAACTGGTTCAGGCCTGCCCGGTGAATCACGCGGCATACTTCCAAAAGTTGCAGATTGGTCCGGGACAACTGCCCCTACAGTGGCATTCGGTCAGGGTTATTCATTAACTGCAATGCAGGCGACAAGTATTTTTGCAACTATTGCAAATAATGGAGTTCGAGTTTCTCCAACTGTTATTGCAGGTACCAGTGATTCGAGTGGAAACTTTACTCCTGCAGCTGGTCGCACAAGTCAGCGTGTTGTAAGTGCGGAAACAGCAAAGACCATGCGAATTATGATGGAGAGTGTTGTTTCTGCATCTGGTACTGCACCGACTGCCGCAATTGCTGGATATCGAGTTGCAGGTAAAACAGGTACTGCTATGCGCATCGATGACACATGTGGTTGCTACCGAGGATACACCGCATCATTTATTGGCTTTGCTCCAGCCGATAAACCCGCTTATGTTATTAGCGTAACTATTCAAGATCCAAAAGGAATGCACTGGGGCGGCGCACTCGGTGGACCCGTATTCAAAGAGGTTATGTCATTCGTCTTGCAAAGTCGTCACATCGCACCAACAGGTTCCACAATTGTTCCAGTTGCATTAAATGAAAAAGAATTGCACAAACAGTTAGTCGTAAAGAAGGTGACATATGCAAAGACCAATCCTTGATTCTGTCAAAAATCTTGCAGCAATTGCGGCCATAGTTGATGCTCAATGTGTGCAAAATATTGAAGGCACTGAAGTCTCTGGAATTTCACAGTCAAGTAGCAGTATTTTAAAAGGCGATCTTTTCATTGCATTGCCAGGCGAAAAATACCATGGTGCCGAATTTTCTAAAGAGGCTATTGCAAATGGTGCAGTCGCAATTCTTACGGATGCTGAAGGCGCGAAAATGATTTCAGGAGTACCGGTACTAATTTGTACTAACCCGCGTCGGGCTGCGGGTGTAATAAGCGCATGGTTTTATGCCGAACCTATGCGTGATCTTTACAGCATAGGAGTAACTGGCACTAACGGGAAAACTACGGTTACCACTTTGCTGCACCAGATTATGCAGGCTGCCGGGCGTGAAAGTGGACTTATTGGGACCGTTGAAGTACGCATTGGTAGTGAGGTATATCCAAGCAAGAGAACTACTCCGGAGAGCAGCGATTTACAGGCAATTTCCGCAATTATGCGTGAACGACATATGCGAAACCTAGTGATGGAAGTTTCAAGTCACGCGATTACTTTAGAACGAATCAGAGGAAGTCACTTCGCTGTTGTTGGATTTACAAACCTTTCCCAAGACCACTTGGATTTTCACAAAACAATGGAAGACTATTTTAAAGCTAAAGCAGAGTTATTCACTTTTGAGTATGCCGATTTAGCTGTAATAAACATCGATGATTCTTACGGTGAACGGTTGGCAAAAATGACAGATTTGCCAGTTATGACTCTCTCTCGCAAAAACACGAAGGCTGATTGGCATTATGTTTCTATTAATCGGGACTATTTGGGTGCCTCGGTTGCAATTCGAGGCAGTGGTGGAATATTGATAGAAGGAAAAACTGTTCTCTATGGTGGATTTAATTATGACAATCTATTGATGGCTGTAGCTATAGCCACGGAAAGTGGAATTGATCCCATTGATATAGCCGCGATACTTTCGCAATTAACTGGTGCGGCGGGACGTTTAGAGTCTGTAAGGCTCGGCCAAAACTTTACCGCTCTCGTTGATTATGCACATTCACCAGATGCAGTAACTCGTGTTTTAGAAACTGCACATGAAATATCGCAGGGAAGTGTTATTGCTGTTTTGGGATGTGGTGGAGATAGGGATTCAACTAAACGTTCTCTAATGGGTAAAGCCCTGCATGACGGTGCAGATATTGCAATTTATACGAGCGATAACCCAAGAGGCGAGAAACCAGAAGATATTCTGGTGCAGATGGTTTTAGACATCGACATTGAATTGCCAAGTGAAGTTATAGTCGATAGAGCGATGGCAATACGAACTGCAGTAAACCACGCTAATCAAGGAGATGTTGTAATAATTCTGGGTAAAGGACATGAAAAAGGTCAGGAAGTAAATGGCATTATCAATCCATTTGATGACCGAATTGAACTCGCGCGTGCGATTGAAGATAAAAAATGATCACATTAACAGCCGGTGAAATCGCCCTACTCGTTGGGGGAGAACTCCGATGTGATTCTGATTTACTCATTTCGAAAGCTCCAGTATTTGATTCACGTTTAGCAACTCCAGGATGCTTCTTTCTTGCGCTGAAAGGTGAAAATAATGATGGCCATGATTTTGTGGCAGATGCATATCGATTGGGTTCGGTCCTCTCACTCACAACAAGAGTTATTGACGGACCTTGCATTATTGTCAAAGATGTTATCCAAGCTTTAACAACCATTGCCGGATTCGTAAGAAGTAAATTAACCAACTTGACGGTTATCGGAATAACCGGTTCGCAAGGCAAGACGAGCACTAAGGATCTCATGTCGCATATGTTGGCAACAGTTGGACCAACTGTTGCACCTTTGGGTTCATTCAATAATGAATTAGGCCTCCCATTAACTTTGCTCCAATGTGATGAACGAACAAGATTCTGTATTCTTGAAATGGGGGCTCGCCACAAAGGTGACATCGCACATTTGTGTGAAATAGCACGACCAAATATTGGTGTTGTACTAGCAGTAGGCACGGCACACTTTGGTGAATTTGGGTCTCAACTAGCCATCGCACAAACTAAGAGCGAACTGATCCAGTCTCTTGGCGAAAAAGGTATTGCAATTTTGGGTACTTATGATGAGTTCACTCCAGCAATGGCCAAACTGCATTCCGGCTCAGTTCTTACTTTTGGAGAAAACAATAGTGTTGATGTTCGTGCCGCTGACATTGAAATGCGTGAAGGCCGCCCACATTTTGACCTAGTAACAAGCACTGGTCGTGATGCAGTAGGAATGCGATCAGTAGGAGCACATCAAGTCTCTAATGCACTGGCAGTGGCAGCAGTTGGAACTGCTCTCTCACTTCCGATTGAATTAATTGCGAGTTCACTTTCCACTGCGGAAATTTCCAGCAAATGGCGAATGGAACTCACTGAGGTTGAAGACTTACTGATTATTAATGATTCATATAATGCAAATCCAGCCTCCATGGCGGCGGCGCTTCGATCCCTTATCTTGTTTGCACAAGAGCGAGGAGGTCAAGCTTGGGCATTTCTAGGAAAAATGCATGAACTCGGCGAGTCAGGAGCCTCGGCAAGTGCAGATATTGGCACCCTTGCTTCTGAGATCGGCATTGATCACCTAGTGATTATCGATGCACCCGAGTATGGATCTGGAGTTGGCCCCATGCAGTTCCATCACGTAGCAACCATCAAAGATGCAGCCCAATTTGTTACTTATTTAGAACCAGGCGACGTGGTTCTTGTAAAAGCATCACGGGCTGAAAGGTTTGAATTGCTAGCCTCAGATATTATGGAACGTTGGCTTAGTCGCAATGGAAAAATCGAATGAGACAGATTCTCATCGCTGGAGCAGTAGCGCTCTTATTTTCACTTTTCGGAACACGTGGCCTCATCAGAATTCTTGCCACACGTGGTTATGGGCAAATTATTCGTGATGATGGTCCGAGTAGTCACCATACAAAACGTGGAACACCAACAATGGGTGGAATTATTCTCATCGCTGCAGCGGTGGTTGGTTATTTAACTGCCCATGCAATTACACATAACTCTTTGACAATTTCAGCAGTGCTGGTAATTGGCTTAGTAGTAGCGTTAGGTCTTGTCGGTTTTATTGATGATTATTTGAAAGTTTCCCGGCAAAAGTCCTTAGGACTGACTGGAAAACAGAAACTCATTGGCCAAGCAACAGTCGCTGCCATTTTTGGAGTCCTAGGTATTAGATTTGCAGATTCATTTTCACTCACACCAATTTCCTATTATTTATCAGGTGTACGTGAGACCTCGCTGTATCTCGGCCCAATCATTGCAGTTGTTTGGGTAGCGCTCATGGTGATGTCCGCAAGCAATGGCGTCAATCTAACTGATGGATTAGATGGACTCGCAACGGGTGCATCTGTCATGACATTTCTTTCATTCATTTTGATTGGTGTTTGGGAGTTTGGACAGGGTTGCGCAGTGAATGCAGGCGTTGGTTGTTATCAAGTCAGGGATCCGCTAGATCTCGCCGTCCTTGCTGCTGCATTTGCCGGGTCCTGCACTGGGTTTTTATGGTGGAATGCTTCTCCTGCAAAAATATTTATGGGAGATACAGGCTCGCTAGCTCTTGGCGGTGCACTAGCTGGATTAGCCGCGACGCTTCGAGTTGAACTCTTACTTATTCCACTTGGCGGATTATTCGTGATTATCACAATGTCAGTCGTGATTCAGACTCTGTACTTTAAAATAAGTGGTGGAAAGCGAGTGTTCAAAATGGCCCCGCTTCAACACCATTTTGAACTCCTGGGTTGGGGTGAAGTGACGATTGTGATTCGTTTTTGGATCATTGCGGGTTTATCAGTTGCATTTGGTTTAGGTCTCTTCTATGCCCAATGGGTAGTTAAGTAAACTTTATGACCTATATATTTACTGGTAAAAAAATTTTGGTAGCTGGTGGAGGTGTTACCGGCACAGCCGTGGCTAGAGCCCTTGCTTCTCGAGGCGCGTCCATAATTATTGTTGATGAGAACCAACATTTAGACATCGATTTTACAGTTCTTGCTCCTAGTTCGATTGATATTAAGGATTACTACGCAGTTGTAGTTTCTCCCGGCTGGAAACCAACCCACCCAATAGTTGTTGCAGCAATTGAATCTGGGATGCAAATTTGGAATGAGATTGATTTAGCCTGGGAAATTTCTAGAGAAATTTCACCACAGCAAAAATGGTTGGCACTTACGGGTACAAATGGCAAAACTACTACCGTTGAAATGGCAGCATCAATGCTGCAAAGTGCTGGCCTAAGAGCGGCTGCATGTGGCAATGTCGGCGACACGGTTATCGATGCTGTAATCCACAGTGACTCTTTTGACTATTTGATACTTGAGCTTTCATCCTTTCAACTTCATTGGATGCAACATGCAAAATTTACGAGCATAGCAATACTCAATCTCGCTGATGATCATCTGGATTGGCATGGTAGTTTTGATAATTACTGCAGGGCGAAGTTTTCTCTACTCGAACATGCAGAAGTCGCAATTTTAAATGCGGATGACAGTGAAGTTATGCAACGTGCTCACTCCTGGCCAGGTCAAAAAATATTCTTTACACTTGAAACACCAGGTGTTGGCGAACTTGGTGTTGTTGAGGACTTATTAGTTGATCGCGCTTTCGTCCGGGATCCACAAGAGGCTTCTATGATTGCCCAACTTAATGACATACAACCGACTTTGCCTCATAGTGTGTCAAATGCGTTGGCTGCGGCTGGACTGGCACTTTCAGTTGGAGTTTCGCATCAGGATATCCAAAAAGCTTTAATTGCTTTTCATCCCGGCCGACATCGGATTGAAGTAGTTCTAAGCGAAGATGAAATTTCATGGATCGATGATTCAAAGGCAACCAATCCCCATGCTGCCGCGGCATCAATCATGTCTCATTTATCTGTTATTTGGATTGCTGGAGGAATGGCTAAAGGTGCCGATATGAACTCACTCATAGACAGGGTTAAATCCCGCCTGAAAGCTGCCATTTTAATTGGTGAAGATCGTGCATTGATCGAGACAGCTCTTCACAATCTAGCCCCCAAGATTCCTATCATAAAAGTAGATACAGATTTTCCTAAAAGTGGTCCTTCAAATGATTTGATGGAAAAAGTAGTTGAAGCAGCAAAAGTTTTAGCTGAACCGGGAGATACAGTTTTAATGGCACCGGCTTGTGCATCAATGGATCAATTTGTTTCATATGCCGATCGAGGAGATAGATTCGCTACTGCTGTGAAGAAATTAGTGAAAAATGAAAAGTGAAAGTAGAACTAATATCTTCACAAAGCCCGTAAATCTCTATTACATGCTCATTGCGAGCACGTTGAGTTTGAGCATTCTTGGGGTTGTTATGGTTTTCTCGGCTTCTTCAATTTACTCGCTTGAAAATAAGGGATCAACATATGCAGTTGTTCTCCGTCAAATAATTTTTCTTGTT
>Ga0214919_10011379_pt1 | contig 11104 bp, 11 predicted proteins | sample LL1503_MetaG_FD_177994 | JGI IMG/M metagenome (GOLD analysis project Ga0214919, IMG submission 177994) | Freshwater microbial communities from Lake Lanier, Atlanta, Georgia, United States - LL-1503 | ecosystem: Environmental > Aquatic > Freshwater > Lake | place: USA: Georgia | collected...
GTCAGTAACTTATCAATCATTTGATTCATCAAAGTTCTGTTGTGTGTTTCTATTGCAACATACTTTAAAGTTGGATATTGATCGCTCGAATTGATAAAACAAGTTTCGTGACCTTCTATATCCATTTTCAAAGAAGTAACTTGATTGCTGTTGATATAAAAATCCAATTTTTCCACAGTATCTATCGCATCATGATGAAAATCATGTTCTGGTAATTTATTTTTAAAATAAGCAATATCATTGCCTTCAGTATCAACACCTATTACTTTTTTTGCTCCTTTTGATATAAAATAATCTGGAGTCGATAACCAATCAGATTGTATTAAGTGTAAACCACATCCCAAATCCAAAACAACTTCATCATCTGATTTTAGAAAATTCCAATGATGATTTGGATCTTCTGATTCTATATGATGGTGTTTGATATTTGGCAAACGAGTTAATAAATCACCAAATACTTCTACTAATTTTTCTTTTTCCATTTTAATTTTCTCCTGTTTTATTTTTTCTTGAGAACTGCAAGATAGTTTACCGAATGTTTATCTAACACCATTTCGACCAATTCAAAATTTTCATGAATATCTTTGTTTTGTTGATCATTAAGGAAACCAGATTTCAAGACACCAGAATGCTCTGACATTAAAAGATCTTCTGTTAATAGAGCATTATCGTACTTGAACTTACCTCTACTAAATCTTGGATTTTGTAAATCTTCCATGAAATAATATCCACCAGATTTCAACAAATCTTTTGCTTGCCACAAACTAACAATCATGTGATTTGACCAATGACTACCATCTTCAACAAAAAAGTCAAAATCATTTGGACACTCTTGCTTTATTTCATTCCAATCACAAAAATTTCCTTGGTCTGCATAAACAAAGTTCACTCCCCATTCATTGATCATTGTGATTTCGTCAGTTCTTTCGTGTAAGTAATTGCCCCAAAAATTATCTACTCCGTAAAGATCTATATTCTTGAAATATGTTAGCCACATCTTTGGAGATGCATATGGGAATCTTTTATCACAAATCCCAATTTCAAATAATTTAACTGGCATATTCCTCATGGGAGACATGTATTTTTGATATGTCTCTGTATATCCCATACAAACATGTTCCGGCCAATCTTTGCCCCACGATAAAGTATTCTTGTCTGCTGTTCCCTTATCAGTTTCTAAAAAGTTTGCAATTTCAGTAAGAGATTTAGTAGGATCATAAAAGTTGCTTTGATTAGTTTTTTTAAATAGTTTCATAATTTATTGGCTCAATTAAAAGGTTTTTGTTGAATTCTTCTCTGTCTAAAAATGGACTCAAATCTTCCATAGGTCTTGCCGAAAAACTTCCGTCTAGTTTTTTATAAACGGAAACTTTTGGTAAAGTTCTATGATTTTGATCCACCATGATTTCGCAAATAACAGGACCTTCCTGTTTTAAAACATTTGCGATATTTTCTTTTAAATTTCTTTGATCACTTATCTTTATGTATGGTATTTTATAAGCAGCAGCATTCAATTGTATCGAAGGTAAAGTCAATCCACTAGACGGATCACTTACAACTAAATTGCCATCAAAATGTGTTATTTGTGTTGTTTTTATTGATCCATATCCATTATTATTTAATACGAAAAATTTAATTGGTAGTTGATATCGAAATACTAATTCTAGTTCTTGTATATTCATAAAGAATCCACCATCACCATCTATGCAGATAGTCTTTTTGCCGCTTGCAATGGCAGCAGCAATGGCTGACGGTATTGCAAATCCCATAGATCCTAATCCCTCGCTGTTATAAACTCTTGTGTGTTTTTTATTATTGAATGCTTGCATAGTAACTTCACTACAAGCACCAGAACTTCCAGGTACCAATAAAGAATTCTCTGGTAATAAATCAGAAAGATATTTTATAAAAGCATAGTTATTGACATGTAACTTAGTTTCGTCTAGATATTCATCCAAAATAACGGGATATTTTTCATACAAATCTTTGCAAGTTTTTAACCAAACAGAAGATTTATTAGGTTGTATGTGTTTATTTAATTCTGTCAAGAAAATTTTGGCATCAATCGATATCGGATAATGGACATTAATACCAAGTTTATTAATTTCATTTTCATCAATGTCAACTATACAACGAATCGCTTCTCTGGCAAAATATTTTGGTTGATATCCTAATTGTCCATGATCTAATCTAGCACCTATTACTAATATAAAATCAGAATTCTGTTGATTGAAATTTGCTCCACGCTGTCCAACTCCACCAGGTCTACCAACATATTGTGGGTGAGTTTCTTCTAATAGATCTAATGCTTTCCATGTGGTTAGAACTGGAATATTTGTTTTGGCTATAAATTTCATAAATTCATCTGTTGCACCAGATAAACGAACACCATTTCCAACCAAAACAATCGGTCGTTTTGCTTTATTTAAAAGATCTGCTATTTCAGAAATCTTCTGTAAGTCATAATACACAGGTTCTGCCGTGAATCCAATTAATGATTCTTCATCAATTTCTGCTGCCTGAACATCAAGTGGTATATCAATAACAACAGGTCCAGGTCTACCATTTTTTGCTAACCACAATGCTTTCTCTAAATGATAACGAATTGTGATTGGATCTGTTATTGTAACGGCGTATTTAGTAACCGATTTATAGATCGAAACAGTATCAATCTCTTGAAAACCAAATTGTCGAACTTTTTTATCGCCAACTCTATCTCTACTTTGAACTTGCCCGGTAAGTAAAAGAACTGGAATAGAATCCAACCAAGCAGATGCTATCCCAGTTAGGGCATTTGTCGAACCCGGTCCAGTCGTCACTAAAGCAACACCAATATTATTGGTGTATTGTGAATAAGATTCAGCGCAAATACTTGATGCTTGTTCGTGTAGATTTGGTATCAATTTAATCTTACTCTTGCTGAGAGAATCGACTAGATGAATACAACCACCACCAGAAATTAGAAAAACATGTTTGACCTGTTCTTCCAATTGTTTAGTTATATAATCGGATAATTTCATAACCAATATGTCACAAAAGTTTTACGATCTTTGTTTTGTGAAATCCCTTCATCAGTATAATAAGAATCATTCAAGTAATGAGTAGAAGAAACCTCTTCAATGACACAACCACTCTTAGTTGTGAATTCATGTCTTGTTTCTTTTTCGATTGTTATCACATCACCCTTCTTTAAGGTTCTAATATTTCCATCTAAAGAAAGTTGAACTTCACCATATAAAATAACAAATGTTTCTTCTTTTTCTTTGTGGTATTGTTCTGGATGTGTTTGATTTGGTAAAACTATAATAAGTTTTTTGCAATACTCACGGTTTACCACAGTGATCATGGTTATACCAATTTCATAAAACTTATCAAGTCCATAATGATGAGAGATCTCCAAATCTGCTTTGCCAGGATAAACAACACCAGATTGGTTTAAAAATGTTTTAACTTCTTGAACAATATTCCAAACTTTTTCTCTTGTGTTTTTGATTATAACATCGTGTTTGAGTAAAGGAGAATCTGCTGACATATAGTTTGATGCTGTGAATTGAGAATACTTAGATGCATCATTTGCCAATAATTGATTCTCGACATTTGGAAAAGCATAATACATATCATTCTTTGTGATCAAATGACCCTTTGCTATATCTTTGTTCAGATAAATACCACGCTTAAACTGAAGAAGATCCTTTTGTTCTCGTTCGGAAATTGGAGAACGCTCTTCATATACACCACACATTTTAAGAGCACTTGCAGCAGCAGAAAGCCAAGACTCCATTTGATCTGGAGTAACAGAATATGCATTTGGTTGATATTTTTCTGTAGAAACAGCAACATGTTTTTCTGCTATTTCTATTCCCTTTGCTATTGCCAATTTTATTGCATCTATTTGTGTTGGTTCTTCATGTGTAGAATATCCCAATGGAATATTTGGATATCTTTTCTTCAGAAGATCGATTTGGTTTAATTGTAATCTACTTGCCTCTGTTGGATATTCGCCAACACAATGCATCAATGATATATCCTTATTTCTGTGTTGCATAAAACTAACAACGCTATCTATTTGTTCCAAAGATGCTCCAGCAGTAGACATGATAATTGGTTTGTTGGTTGTTATGATTTTATTCAACAACGACCAATCATTGAATGAACAACTTGCAACTTTAAGAATATCGAATGACATTTCCGAAATAAGATCAACAGAATCTTCATCGAATGCAGTACACATGGTAATAAATCCATGTACTTCTGCGTGATTCTTCAGTTCCATAAATTGGTCTTTACTTAACATGGTATCCGTAAATCGTTTCACATATTTGTGTTCCATATTATTTTTAAAGTTTTTATGAATATACTTTGAAAATTCTCTGAATTGAAATTTCCAAGCAAATCTAAAATGATCGGAATATTTGTTACATACCTCAGAGAATTGTTCAATCATTAATTTACCATGATTGACATCTCCCATGTGGTTGTTTGCCATCTCACAAATTATTAAAGGTTTAATCATAAAAGGTTCCAATCTTTGGTGTTCATATTTTTGTCGTCAATGAATAGATCATAATTTGGTTTTCCGAACTTCAAATCGTGATATTTGACTCCCCATTCTTTTAATTGTTTTTTAGTAACATCGATCCAATCAATCCCATTCGCACTTCCTCTAGCAGTCCAATAAACTATTAAATGACCCTCATCATATAATTTATTTGCTTTGTTTATATTTTCTATAATAGGAGAACAAATCATATAGTTTGGTTTATTAGGACTATTGCAGATTGTATCGTCTATGTCAATGTAAATTACCATATAAACTTATCCTTGTAATAATTGACAATACTTTCTATTTCATCGCCAAACACCTTTAGTGGACTCCAACCTAATTGTCGTAACTTGGAATCGTCCAACGCATATCTTACATCTTGTCCCACTCTATTGCAAGAGAAATCTATATATTCTTCAATATTTTTTTCATCTATATTATTTGAAATTAGTATTTTCTTTACCGTATCCCTGTTACTTTGTTCGTAACCACCGCAGATATTGTATATTTCATTGGTCACACCACATTCAATTATTTTAATAATTGCAGAGGCAGTATCTGCGGCATGAAGCCAATTTCTGATAGGAGATCCTCCATTATGAAGTGGTATCTTTCTTCCAAGATGAAGATATTTACAAACTTTCGGTATGAGTTTTTCCACATACTGACCAATACCGTAGTTGTTTGTTGGTCGCACAATAACATATGGAATAGCATATGTTCTTGCCCATGCCAAGATTAACATGTCGGCTGCTGCTTTCGTTGCAGCATAAGGATTTGATGGTTTTAATAGATGCGTCTCTGTGTGTGCGCCTTCTTCAATATCTCCATATACTTCATCCGTAGAGAAGTGAAGTAGAATTGGTTTTTTCCCACTCTCTTGGCGGTAATTCTTTACGAGTTCAAGAATAGTATGAACTCCATTTATATTTGAATGCACAAAATCGTCGCTGTTTGCGATAGAATTACCAACATGAGTTTCTGCCGCAGTGTTGATAATGTAGTCGCAATCATATAAAAACTTCAAATCATTAATATCACAATGAACAAAAGAAAAGTTTTTGTGTTGTTTGAACTCTTCTAAAAGTTCATCATTGGCAGCGTATGTGATCTTGTCCACACCCTTCACATACCAACCTCTTTCAAGGCATTGGCGAGTCACATAAGAACCAATAAAACCCAAGCATCCTGTTATATACACTACTTTCATAGAACTACCTTTTCTTTGTAATGATCCACCAATTCACATATGATTTTATTCATGTCCTTGTTTTGTTTGAATCCATAAGATACTAATTTTGCAGTGTCCAAATATGAGTGTCTAATTTGAACTATATTGTGAAATGCAGTTGGTTCCATATGAACAATTTTTGATTTTGAATTTGAATATTCTATAGTATTCTTGATCAAGTCCAAGAACTTGTACGGTCTCCCACTTCCAATATTGATAATTTGATTGATTGGAGCATTTTCCATACACAATTTCATTGCTGTTGCAACATCTTCAACATCAATATAGTCTCTGAGAACTTCTCCGCCATAGTAAAGATGAATATCTCTGTCGTTGACTATCTCTTTAATCATATATTGTAATGCATTTTTTTTCTTTGAAATACGATAGTCTCCCACGCCCAATACATTTGCAAGTCTGAATATCCTGTATTTGATATTATGTGTCTGACAAAAAGACACCAACAACTGTTCGGCGCAATATTTTGTTATGGAATAAAATCCTGTTGGATTGCACTTGGAATGATCTTCTCGGAATGGCATCTCATAATTCTTGCCATAAACAAACCAAGAACTAACGAAATTAAAGGTTACATCTTGCCCCTTTGGAATGCTATCAAGAACATTCATAAGAACTGTGAGGTTAGTGTCAATATCTATATGTAAATTATTTAATGCGTTATAGTTATCTACGGTACTGATCAGATAAAGAATTTCGTTAGTCTTTGGCTTATAGTCATCCCTGCTATTAATCACAACATCATTCCGATACAGTTCGCAAAATTTAGAACCAATAAATCCACGACCACCAAATACAGAAATTTTATTCATTAGAATATTACCTTTTCAAATTTTGAAATGTTATGTTTGTTTCTAATAACAAACATTTCATGAGGATATTGTTGTGTGTCTTCCACAATCTTTGTTACTGGAGTTCTAGTTGGATCCATCGGATTGATGATTCCATTTGGATCTTTCGCATACATCATTGTAGCAACTTCTCTGTTGAATTTGGGTTTATTGTCAGTGAATGTTTCTATTTTTGTATTTTTTAAATGATAGGATGCTTTATTGAATATGGTTGGAATAATAAGATAGGGTATCCTTTCTCCTGTGGTCTTTATATATTTGTATTGCATATCACCATCTTCTTCTCCGAAAGAAGATAGCCTTTCATCAAAATAATTGACCTTGTGAAGCATTGATTTTGTACACACAAAATGAGAAAACCCACCATTAATCGTAAAGAACTCTTGATGTGTTTTATTGATATGATTTAATACTTGATTGTATATTTGTCCATCACCATATTCAACATCATCGCATATAATAAAATTGTATTCGGTTTTGCTGAATATCACAAGAGTATTCCATAATTTACTTAGACTTTTAAATTCTGGACAAAGGATTGGGTATATATTGTTATATGATGCCGAAAATTCCAACATATTCTTTCTATAAGAATTTGACATATCCTCATCGTTGTTTCCATTCACCGCAAGCAATATATCAACACTGTCTGGTACTTGTTCTCGAATCCTTTTTACAAGACTCTTTACCATTTCCATGCGTTCTTTAAAAGTAACAATACATATCGACATGCTATTATGAATTTTCATATTATGATCCTTATACATTTCTTGGAATTAGATAATCTGTACTTTGCGTCTTGTTGATTGTGGATATAGAATTTCTATCTTGGAAGATTAGACTAGGAGTAATCATATACACATTTACTCCCTCTTGTATTAGTTGATCTATACAACCATCACCCCAACATCTGAATCCTATATATTTTTCAAACAATCTATTGTATATTTTTTGATTGATTGCAAGAGCATGTGAGCCAGCCGCTTGACTACCGTGTGTGCATTTTCTATACGAAAACTCTGTGGTGTTGTTTAATTTCCCATCATATTCAAGGCTACCTAATATTATAATATCCCAATCGGATGGTAGGTTAGTTGCTATCGTGTTCATACGATTACAATCAAGACAAGAAACATCTCGCACAAAAGAATCATCGTCGCATATAATACACGAGGGTGATTGTTTTTCTATTTCATCCGCAATTATCCGTATGGTTGATAATTGAACACCAAAAAATCCAGCAGAAGCAGGATATGTGATATGAAATGGACCATGCTGAAAATTAAAATGTTCTCCAACAAATTTCAAACCATTATATGCTTTTTTTACGCTATACTTCAATCCAACTTTATCAAAAGATTCTTCAATCAATCGCCTCCGTTCCACAGATTCTGGTAAGTTTTTAATGTACATATTTCCGAATGTTTTGTTTAGAATTTCACCTATTGACATTATTGTCCTTTCAATTTTGCAAAAAATCCATCCAAAACACTTTCAATATAATCTAAATGCTCATCTGTTATCACAGGACTTGTACCCAAAAAGAATGTGTCTGTTGTTATCTTTCGTGCATTTGGAAAATCAGAAATGACCTTGCTTGCGTCCATCATACCTGTGTATGCAGGTTGAAGCATTATGTTTCCTGCAAAATATGGTCGTGTCTGTATCTTGTGATCTTCAAAATGATGCACAATATCCGTTCGTTTGAATGGACTTCCATTCTTGATTGTTACGGCAAAGGCAAACCAAGCAGGATCAGATCCCTCAGTTTGTTTTGGCAGGATGAAATACTCCTCATACATGGCAAATATGTTACATAGACGAGCATGATTGTGTTTTCTCATCTCGACGATTCTTGGAAGTTTCTTGAGTTGAGCAAGACCCATTGCTGCTTGCAAGTCTGTTGGCTTCAGATTGTAACCAATTTCGTCGTACACATACTTGTGATCAAAAATTTCATCAGGTAATGCAGGCAACCAATTAGAAAATCTATTCTTGCAAGTTCCATTCTTGAGAAGATTTGCTTTTTGACCAACGCAATAACATCCTCTTCCCCATTCACGGAAACTTCGTGCAACAGTTTCTTGTTCGTGCGTTTTGCAGGCGATAAACCCACCCTCACCCATCGTGATGTGATGAGCAGGATAGAATGAGCATGAGGCAAATTCTCCGTAACCCCCCAATGGCTGTCCTTTATAAGAAGAACCCAATGCATCGCAGCAGTCTTCCAAAAAGATTAAATCGTATTGCTTCACGATAGCCATGAGTCTATCCATGTTTGGGGGATTTCCCAATACATGAGCAAAGGTAATAATCTTGCATCCTTGTTTTGCCTTGTCTTCCACTTGATCCAAGTCGAGATTCAAAGTATCCAAATCAATATCCACAAACTCTGGAGTAAAACCAACTTGAAATATCGGATTGATTGTTGTCGGAAATCCAGCAATCGGAGTGATAACCTTTGTGCCTTTAGGCAGATTATATAGACGCTTGGAAGCAAGCGCAGACATCATTATGAGATTGGAACTACTGCCACTGTTTGTGAGAACACCAAACTGTTTTCCCATGAGTTTCGGAAATAAAGATTCAAATCTGATACCGTTTTCTCCAAGCACCAACCAACCCTTCAGCAAGGCTTTAGCGGATTCGGTATATTCTTCTGCATCAAAATATGGACCAGCATATTGCACCCAATCCACACCCGCCGTCCATTTTTTGGCGGCTGTTTTCTTGTCTGCGTACTCTGCTATCAGTTTTAGAATTTCTTCCATTAATGTATCTCCATACCCCAATCATTCAGATTCGGGATATTAAACTCTTTAATTTTGTCTTTGATAAACTTATATTTAAAACTTGATTTGATGTCTTGTTCCGAGTACACATCATACTTGATCTTCAGCGGAAAGTCAAATGCCTCATATTCCCATTTGAAATTGGCAACAGAATCATCATATGCCGTGATCGGTATAGTCTCTGCTTTGTATTTGTTTTTTGTTATATAATCATTGATTTTCCAATAATATTGTTTCACGGCAACTGTTGGTTTATCCAACCATTGCATGTGTGCAATAAACAGGTCAGGAACATCTATTGCTCCTTGTTTTCCTGGATGTGGTATATGTTCCGAATGCATCTGTGCAGGTCGGAATATTGCTCGTTTACTATATGATCCAACTCGATCTTTATAATTAACTTTCCAAGGTCCATCCACTCTGATTTGATTTTTTCCTGTATATTGTATCCATCTCAAATAAATTATTGTGTCTTTATTGTTTTCTAGTATGCTTTCCAATTGTGCTTTTTGAATATTGCCATCCAAATATTCGTCAGTGTCTAGGCATATGATGCTTCCAGAATGTTTGAATGCCTCATCGTATAATCTTTGTCTTGTTGTTGCTTCGTTTGTGAGTTCTGTGTCTGTGAAGTTACTAGGTATGACATTGAGTATGTTGAATTTTTCTTTGTTTTCCATCAGGTACTCATAAGTACCGTCTGTTGATCTGTCATCCATGAAAACAAAAGCATCTGCATATTTTTGCCAATGCGGCATCATTTCTTTGATGAGAAACAACTCATTTCGTGTTATTGTGATTTGAACAATCATATTATTTCTTCTCTGCGAACATCACATCCATATCAAAACCACGAGCCAATCGGGCTTCAAACACCTTTTGGTCTATACTATACATCTCTCTGTTTTCATTTCGTGCATGAAGAGCATCAAATGGTTCGGGTGTCCATTCGTGTTTGATTATGCATAGATCGCATTTTACAAGTTTTCCCAAAGAAGCACATACTTGCGTTTGCTCGTTGTCGCAATACAATGATGTGTATTCGGGATTGTAAATATAACCAAACTGCCTGTATAGTGGAAATCCCATCACAGTGAGAGTCATCAGCGGATCTTTTATATCTCGCAATCCGTCCCAAAACTTGATGGCTCCATCAAAATCAGGAAACGCTTGCCCAAAGCACTTCATGATCACATCATCATATGATTGTTGAATCGGAACCATATCATCGGAAGCCAACAACAGAACATCGCCGTATTCTCCTGCCATGTCGGCATTACAGGCTTCAATCTTGGATTTTGAATAGCCGTAGGAGTACTTGATATCCACAGACTTCTTCTGCGTCTCAAACCACTCTCGCATCTCAGGCGTTTTCATTGTTGCGTCATTTTCGTCCATGCTCACAACAAAACGCACATCGTGTCGTCCACTCAGAAACGAAACATACTTGCTGAACACGGTTTTAAATTTCTCAGGTCTGTTCCTTGTTGGGAACTTGATCACGAGTCGGCTCATAATATAAATCTCCTATTTCAATCTTCGCCAGGCTTTTGCCCAGGTTTACTCCGTCCAATATGATATTTAGGCAACAATTCCCAATCACCCTTCTCTTTGTGTGGAAGAATCTTTATTTTATTTAACAGCATCTTTTCTACAATCTTCGTCTTGT
>Ga0214919_10011380_pt1 | contig 11104 bp, 10 predicted proteins | sample LL1503_MetaG_FD_177994 | JGI IMG/M metagenome (GOLD analysis project Ga0214919, IMG submission 177994) | Freshwater microbial communities from Lake Lanier, Atlanta, Georgia, United States - LL-1503 | ecosystem: Environmental > Aquatic > Freshwater > Lake | place: USA: Georgia | collected...
GCGGCCGGCATCGACCTGCTGTGGTTCGGGATCTTCGTCGTGCTGATCTGGGTCTTCCCGGAAATCGTCCATTACCTGCCGGGCAAAATGTTCAAGCCGGCCTGAGTGTTGACGCCGATCGTGAGCGTTCATTGGGCGTGCCCTGGCTAAATCGGCGCCGGCGTCAACAGTGCTGATAGCCCCAGCAATTTGCAGTTGCAGACGAAGGTTGCGGCGAAGATCAAAGACCGCACAGAATAAAAAATTCTGCACGGGTTCTATCCGAGCTATTGCAACGGCTCTGCAACGGGGCTGACAATCAGATCCGCAAGAAGGGGTTGCGCGACTGGGGCGGCACGCTTGCGGCCACCGACGCACACCACATCGCCGCCGGGGCCGAGACGCTCGCGCTACGCATGGAGCGGACCTGCTCGAATGCGCAGGTTCTCGCAGCATTCCTCTCTTCGCACCCAAAGGTGGCTGCGGTCTACTACCCGGGCCTCGTATCGCACTCCCAACATGAGATGGCGAAGTCCCTGCGCACCGGCTGCGGCGCATCTTCTCTTTCGAGCTGAAGGAGGAGGTCGATTGCTTCGACTTTCTCAACCGCCTCGAGATCGTGGTGTCGTCCTCGAACCTCGGCGACAACCGCACGCTCGCGATCCCGGTGGCGCAAACGATCTTCTGGGAGATGGGTCCCGCGCGCCGCAAGGACATGGGTATCGCCGAGTCGCTGATCCGGATTCCACGGGCATCGAGGACTGCGAGGGCCTGGTCGGTGACTTCAGGCAGGCGCTGGGCTATGGAAAAGTATGAATGTTTCCTGAAACGGAAATAAAACTGGCTGGAAGAGCGCGCAGATACTGAATCCGCTTAAATTAAAGTTATGGATTTAGCCTGATCAAGGCAGTCCGTTCCGGCCATGCGCGCGATACGCCGTCCGCTCCGTGAGCAGTTCGTAATAGCGCGCCACCGACGGGTATGCGGGCCGCTCCAGGCCCGCCAGCGAGAACCAGCGGTTCACCACCAGGCCCATCGGAATATCGGCCAGCGTGAAGTCCCGGCCCAGCACGTAGGGGCCGTTGGCCGCAAGGTGCTCGTCGAGAAGCTTCATCTGCGCGGTGAGGTCCTTGCGGCCCTGCGCCACGAACCACTCGTTGTTCCACGGCGCCTCCTTGAGCTGCCCGCCAAGGAATGCTCCGCGCATCGAATGCGTGACGTCGTAGGCCACCCAGTCCATCCAGGCCTCGATTGCCTGCCGCTGCTTGAGGTCGGTCGGGTAAAGCATCGTCGCGCCATGCTTCGCGGCGAGGTAGCGGATGATCGCGTGCGACTCGCGCATCACGAACCCATCGTCGATCACGCAGGGCACCTGCCCGACCGGGTTGAGCTTGAGGAATTCCGGCGTGTTGGTCGGCCGGAAGCCGCGTCCGTAGTCCTCGCGCTCGAAAGGCACGCCGATTTCGTCGCAGAGCCACAGCACCTTGCGTACGTTGAACGAATTGGCGCGTCCGAGGATTTTCAGCATTTCCGTCTCCCTTGACCGGAACCCGGCTTACTCGGGCTTCAATCCGGCGTCCTTCACGACCTTTGCCCACTTGACGACTTCCGCCCGCACGAAGGCGGCGAATTCCTCCGGCGAATTCGGGGTGAAGCGTTCGCCTTCGACCTCCATTCTCTTCGCGACCTCCGGCAACCGCATGATGCGCATGACCTCGGCGTTCACTTTGCGCACGATGTCGGCCGGCGTCCCGGCCGGCGCAAACAGCCCGATCCAGTTGTTGACCGCAAACCCCGGCACCCCGGATTCAGCAATGGTCGGGAGTTGCGGCGCAGCCGCCGAGCGCGTCGAGCCGATAACCGCCACGCCGCGCAGCTTTCCCGCACGCACATGCTGCACCACTGTAGGCATTGTGGCGAAAGTCAGATGTGTCTGCCCGCCGATCAGGTCGGCAACCGCCGGCGCGTTGCCCTTGTAGGGAATGTGCACGATATCGGTTCCGGTCATCGACTTGAACAACTCGCCCGCCAGGTGGCTGGCCGTGCCGATCCCGCCTGAGGCGTAGGAAAGCTTGCCCGGTTGCGCCTTCGCCATGGCGATCAGCTCCGCCACGGTGTTGATCGCCACCGACGGGTGCACGGCGAGCATGCCTTCAGCCTCGATTGCCAAAGCGATCGGCACGAAGTCGCGCTGCGGATCGTAGGGCATGTTCTTGATGAGAAACGGATTCACCGCATGGGAGCCGACAAAGCCCATGACCATGGTGTAGCCATCAGGGGGCGACTTGGCGACGATGTCGCTGCCGATATTGCCGCCGCCCCCCGCGCGATTCTCCACGATCACCGGTTGCCCCCAGGACTCGTGCAGCTTCGCGCCAATGACGCGCGAGTAATAGTCGGCGACACCCCCGGTGGCCACCGGCACCACGATTCGGATCGGCCGGGAAGGATAGGCCTGCGCGAAAAGTTGCAACGGCAGCACGGCCAGCACCCAAAGCGCAATCAGTTTGGTAAAGCTCATGTTCGACTCCTTCTCACGATCGGAAGCTTGATTCTGACGGTTTCGCGCTCCTTCGCGATGAAAGTGGGCGGCCCGAGACGGCTTATCGGCCGTTGAACCTGGGCGACCGCTTCTCCTCGAACGCGCGCTCCGCCTCTTTGTGGTCTTCCGTGAACCAGAGCCGGGCGAAGGCTGCGCGCGCATTACCCCGGGTCTGTTCGGCCGGCTGCGTCGAGCCGGCTTCCCGCAACGCCGTCTTGATGGCGCCGAGCGCCAACGGAGCCACTTCGGCAAACGAGGCGGCCAATTCGAGAGCGCGCTCGCAGGCCTTTGCGTCCGGCACTACTTCATCGACCAAGCCCAGTTCGCGCGCTTCGGCGGCGCTCACGCGCTTGCCGGAATACAGGAGCTTGGCCGCTGACGCGCGCCCGACCGTCTTCAACAGGCGCGGCAGGCCGTCCCACCCGGGCATGATGCCCAGGCGCGATTGGGGGAAGCCGATTTGCACCGAAGCCTCGGCGATCCGCAGATCGCAAGCCATCGCCAACTCTGCGCCGCCCCCGATCGTGAAGCCGTTGAGCGCGGCTATCACCGGGCAAGGCAGCGCTTCGATTGCATCGCAGACGTCGCGCATCAAGTTGAATACCCGGTCGAGCTCTTCCGCGCTGGCCAGCCGAGCGTAGGCCTTGACGTCGCCGCCGGTGCAGAAGAAACGCGGGCCGGCACCCGTGATGATGACCGTGCGGAGCAACGGATCGGCGGCGCATGCGCGCAGATTGTCGCCAAGCGCCAGTGCAACCTCCCCGCTGATGGCGTTGCCTGATTCCGGCCGGTTCAGCCGCAGGACCCGGGTCGTGCCGTGCTGCTCGACAAGAACCAGTGGGTTCGCAGGGATGGGGCTTGAAGGCATCTCAGGATTCCCTACTCGGCCTTGATCCCGAATTCCTTCACGATATTGGTGTAGCGCTTGATGTCTTCGTGAACCAGCGCGTCGAGCTGTTCGGGCGAGCCGCCGATGATGCGCCCGGCCTGCGATTCGATGCGCTCCTTCACCAAAGGCGACTTCAGCGCCTCGAGCGTGGCTTCGTGCAACATCCTTACGACCGCGTTCGGCGTGGCCTTGGGCACGAACATCGCGATCCACGTGTCCATGTCATAGCCGGGAAAGCCGCTTTCGGCGATCGTCGGGACGTTCGGCGTCAGCGGCGAGCGTTCCGGCGAGGTCACCGCGATCGCCTTCAGCCGCCCGGCGCGCACGTGCGGGAGCAGTCCGGCGGAAGTCGACAGGATGTACGGCACCTGGCCGCCCAGCACGTCGGTGATGCCCGGTCCCGCGCCGCGATAGGGCACGTGCGTGAACTTGACCCCGGCCAACGACTCAAGGTATGCCGCCGCCAGGTGCCCGGGCGCGCCGACGCCACCGTTGGCTACGAGGCGTTTCTTGTTTTCGCCCGGCGCTTCGAGCTTGAGGAATTGCTGCAGCGTGCTTGCTTCGGCGTTCGGATTCGCCGCTAACATCTGGCCCAGCGACCCGATCAGCGTGACGCCTCGCAGGTCGCGCTCGGTGTCGTAAGGCAGCTTGGGGTAAAGCGCCTGGTTGATCGCATGAGTGTTGACGTTGAAGCTCACGGTGTAGCCGTCCGGCGCCGATTTTGCAACAGCGTCGGTGCCGATGATGCCGCCCGAACTCGGCCGGTTCTCGACCACCACCGATTGTTTGAGGATTTCCCCCAGCCGCACGTTGAGCGAGCGGGCGATTGCGTCAGTGCCGCCGCCAGTCGCGAATCCGACCACCAACCGGATCGGGCCCTTGGTCGGATACTCCTGGGCAGCGACAGTCGATGCAGTGAATACGGAAAATGCGGCCAGGCAGTTCAGGATTGCTCGTGTCATGTGTTTTCCTCCTTCGATGACTAGGCTCGACCATACCCGCCGTTAATCTCGGGCTGGACGAAATGCATGAGCAGGCCGCCGCCAAAATTCGAGGGATGGACAAATCCGATTTTCGAGCCGCGGCCGCCGGGCCGGCCGACCAGGTCGATCATGCGCCAGCCGTCTGCGGCCAGTTTGGGCAGGATCGCGTCGATGTTCCGTGTTGCAAAGGCCACGTGTGCCAGGCCGGGGCCGCGCCGCGCTACGTACTTGGCGATGGCGCTTTGATCGCCTTTGGTGTTGCCTTCCTCTTCACCCAACTGCGCTTTCGGTTTCATGGACGGATCGTAGTCCATCAGAAGCTCGAGCTCGCAATCGCCGATGGCGATGAACACGTCGCGCAAGCCGCCGAGAATCTGCGGCGCTCGCGCATGGTAGACGGCGCCGTATTTGTCGGAGATGAAGCTTTCGGTGACGTTGCGGATCTCGATGTCGGTCTGCGTGCTTTCGATGGGGCAGCCGAGATTGTCGACGAATACGCGGACCGTGGCGTCGTTGTCGTTGGTTGCAATGCCAAGATGATCGATCTTGTAGGCGGGTGCATCGACGGCCGCAATGGAGAGCGGCTCGATGAAGCGGGTGCGAATGCCAACGGTCGCGGACGGGGCGATCGCCACAAAGCGCTTGCCGTCAGGCCCGACCCCGTGATCGGAGACGGGCAAAGCGTGCCGTCCCGCCGTTGCCGCCGGGTCTGCCGCAGCCAAGGCCATGTGATGGACGCCCGGAAACCGCGGTTCGTCCAGATAGGGGTCATCGACGTCGAACAGCGCGAGGGCCGACTTGCCGATGCCGAAGAAGGGGATCGTGCGCCCTTGCAGGGCGACATCGGTGCGCGACAATCCAAGCGAATCACCAAGGAAGCGGCACACGGGCTCGACGTTACGCGCCGCGAGGGCCAGGTAGCTCAGTGCATAGCCGGCCATGATCAGATCTCCTCGCGCTCGACGAAATGCACCAGCGCGCCGCCCAGGGCGGCGGGGTGAAGAAACCCGATCCTGGCTCGGCGCGAACCCGGGCGACCGGTCTTGTCGATGAGCCGGTAACCTGCCGTTCCGAGCCGGTCCAGCGTGGCGTCAATATCCGGCGTCTTGAGCGCGACGTGGTGCAACCCGGCGCCGCGCGAAGCGATATGGCGCGCGATGGCGCTGCGGTCGGCACGCGTATCGCCGGCGGCGTCATGCCGGGCGGCGTCGGCGCTCACATCGGTCGTCAAGTCCTGGAGGAACTCGAGTTCGAAATCGCCGACCGTGATGAACGTCACGCGCATGCTGCCGACCAAGCGCGACGGCCGGGTGTGGAAAATGTACCGGTGGGTATCCGAGGTGAAATTCTCGGAAATGGTCTCCACTTCGCTGTCGGTCTGCTGGCTCTCGTAGACACACCCGAGCTTGTCGATGAAGGTCGCGCGGGCAGCCCGGTTATCGGCCGAGGCGACGCCGACATGATCGATGCGTTCGACCATGTCGGAATGGGCCGGTGCCAGCCCGAGCGGCTCGGTAAACCGCACGCGCACGCCGCTCGTGGATTCCCGGTCCAAACTGATTTGCGCTTTGCCATCGAGCCCCTTGGTCAGTTTGCCCGCGGTCGGCAGGCCCGCGGCGCGTGCGGCGGCTTCCGGGTCGGCAGCACACAGTGCAAGGTGATGCACACCCTTCTTCGGATTCGGTCCGAGGAACGGGTCGGCTGGCCCAAACAGCGCGATTGCCGTCGCGCCGACCGGGATCAGGGGTACGGTCGAAGCGCCGCATTTGAAATCGCGGCGTGGCAGGCCAAAAGCATTTTCAAAGTGCGTGGCGCTGATTTCGGGGTCATCGACGACCAACGCCAGATAGGCAAGGTCGGTGGCTTTTTGCGGCGCGAGCATGCGGGTTACTCCCCTGAACAAAGGATGGTCTTGGCCGCGGCCAGCGCATCGATGCGCGCCTGCGGAATCCCGAAATCGGCGAGCACCTTGCGGCTGTCGGCGCCAAGCAGGGGCGGCGCGCTGCGCACCGAGCGGCCGCCCATGCCGGCCATGCGAATTGGGCTCGCCACCAGGCGCAACGTGCCGAGGGTTGGGTGCTCGACTTCCTCGACGATGCCGGTTTCATTGACATGCCGGTCTTCGAATACCTGATCGAGCGTGAAAATCGGTCCGGCAGGCAGTCCGAGCTTGACCAGGTCGAGCGTCCAGTCCATTTTGCCGCGGGTTGCGAAGATCGCGTTGAGCTTTGTCTTCAACGCGGCGCGGTTGCGGCTACGTGCCGCGTTGTCCTTGTAATCGGGGTGCGCGGCCCACTCGTCGTGGCCGACGAGCTTGCACAGCTTGACCCACATGTCTTCGGTGGCGGCCGCCATGTTGAACGGGCCGTCACTTGCTTCGAACATGCCGTAGGGGTAGACCACCGGGTGGTCGTTGCCGGCCACGCCAGGCGTGTCGCCGAGCGACAACTGGCGCTGGCCCTGCACCGTGAGCAATCCGATCAGGCCCGCCAAGAGAGAAGTTTCGACCAGTTGGCCGCGTCCGGTCACCATGCGCTGAATGACTGCCGCCTGCGTCCCAAGCGCCGCCCACATGCCTGCAACGACATCGCCGATGGGAATACCGACGCGCACCGGCCCGGTTTCCTTGTGGCCCGTGAGGCTCATGAGTCCGGACATGCCTTGCGCGATCTGGTCCACGCCCGGCCAGCCTCCATAGGGGCCGGTCGTGCCGAAGCCGGTGATCGATGCGTAGATCAGGCGGGGATTGCGCGCGGCCAGAGTGGCGTAGTCCATCTTCATGTCGGCCATCGCGCCGGGCTTGAAGTTTTCGATGACGATGTCGACCTTGTCGGCCAGCGAGCGAATCAGTTCGAGCCCGGCTTCATCGCGGAAATTGACCGCGAGGCTGCGTTTGTTCCGGTGAATGCTCAGGTAGTAGACGCTGATGCCTTCGGCGAACGGGCCCCAGCCGCGCACCATTTCGCCTGCCGGCGTGGGCTCGACCTTGATGACGTCGGCGCCGAGGTCGGCCAGGATCGTGGCGCAAAACGGGCCGGCCAGCGCTCTCGAAAGGTCGAGGACGCGCAATCCGGCCAGCGGCAAGGCAGCGGGTTCCGCCATATCAATCCTTCTTCGTGAGTTGCATTTTCTTTTTTGGCGCCGGCTTTGACCGTGCGTCCCGGACGAGGGCGGTTGCGGGGGCGCGCGCCGTGTGTTGGCGGCGCTGCTCGAAACGCTGTACCAGTTCCCCGACGTGCATCTCGGCCGCGCGCGCCGCCGCGGCCGCCTTGCCGGTCCGGATCGCGGCAAGGATGATTTCGTGCTCGCGGATCGACTTGGCGGGGGAGCCGGGCAGGTCGGCCATCATCAATTGGTAACGGCGCAGGTTGGTGCGAATCCGGTCATAGAGCTGGGCGATCAGCCCGTTGCCGCACTCCGCCACCATCAGGTCGTGGAACTGTGCCGCGATCCGCGTGTATTCATCGTAACTGCGTGCTCGCACGACCCTCTTCATGTCGGCGATCATCACTTCAAGGGCGTCGAGCACGGCCTGCGGTTGCGAACGGGCCAGCAGGCGCGCCGCCTCGGATTCGAACATGCTGCGCACCGTAAAAAGCTCGCGCAGTTCGCCCTCGGAGCGTTCGCTGACAACAGCGCCGCGATTGGGCTGGATCACGACGAGGCCTTCGCCCGCGAGGACGCGAAACGCTTCGCGCAGCGGGACCCGGCTGACGCCAAGGCGTTTCGCGAGGCCCTGCTCCTCCAGGCGAGCGCCGGGCGCCAGCACACTGCCCACGATCGCGTTGCGCAACGTGCTCGCAATGCGTTCGGGGAGGAGCGTGTTGCCCTCCATGACAAGACTATCCAGGCTCATGCGTGGCGGCTGCGGGGTTGGCGGGGCGAGTGTGGCGGTGGCCGGGGTGGGGACCCTTCGGAGCCGATTGTATAATGATTATACAAAATTGGTAAACCGAGAATTGACACGGCGAAACTTCACGCGGTAGCATCGAAATTCCCGAAGGACAGAGCGCCCCAAGTGAATTCAATGACCTGTTGCAACGCAGACATCCCCTCATGACCGCCGGCGCGACCTACGAGCAGATGCTTGCCACGCGCAAGCACATGGTGCTCCCTAACGGCACAAGCGTTTGGAAGAGCTATTACATCCGCTCGCCTCAGGCTCAGGACGGGTTGCCCGCGCCGCAGGCGTTTCTGGTCGAGCAGGGCGCTAACGAAGTGGTTCTTCCACATTTCCACGAGCAGAATCAATTTCAGGTCGTCGTTCGCGGTGGCGGTTCGGTCGGGCGCAGCGCCGTCGCGCCGATCACCGTGCATTACGCGGGCGCCTACACCGGTTACGGTCCGATTTCCTCGGGCGACGACGGCCTTTGGTACCTCACGCTGCGTCCGATGATGGACAACGGCCCGCTGTACGTGCACGAGTCGCGCGACAAAATGAAACCGGGTCCCAAGAAGCACTACCAGTCGGCGGCGCTCGAATCGATGCCGGATGGCGACCTGGCGAAGCTAGCGCGGCCGCAGACGCAGGCGATCAACGCGGACCCGGAAGGGCCGACGGTCGAGGTGTTGCGGCTGCCGCCTCAACAGCGCTTGACGGCGGCCGGCCCGGTTCGCGGAGGCGGGCAGTTCTTCTTCGTGACCGGGGGAAGTTTGCTCGCCAATGGGGTGGAATATCCGAAATGGAGTTGCTTGTGGGTCTCAAGCAGTGACTCCGCGTTTGAAGTCGTGGCGGGAACGAGCGGTGTCGAGGTGCTCTTACTTGAATTCCCGCAGACCGAGTATCGCGCGACATACAGTCCCGAGTCGCAAATAGGTTTGTAACGTCCTGGCGTTCCATTGCCGGGAGCCAATGACGGCGTGGCTCCCGGGACTCCAGAGGGCGGGACTCAGGCGCGTGGCCTACTTCGGGATCGCCCGCGCTAGCACGCTGACGGAAATCGACGCGCTTTTTCCCTTGACCGAGATCTCCCGGGTTTCCCCGATCACAAGGCGCTCAAGTACGACGCGCCGATGAAAGACCAGTTGGGCGACGACCGCCTCGTCGGCTAGGCCGTGTCATCAAAGGAGAAGGCAGCATGCTGAGAAGGAGGATTCTCGCGTCCCTGGTGGCGCTCGCCGCGCTCGGATGCGCGGCGAACGTGAACGGCCAGGCGGTCGCCTGGCCTTCCAGGCCGGTGCAACTCGTGATCCCTTTCCCGCCCTCCGGCGGGACGGACATCATCGGTCGCGCAGTTGCAACGCGGCTCCAGGAGAAGCTCGGCAAGCCGTTCGTCATCGAGAACAAGCCGGGCGCCGGAGGCATCGTGGGTACCCAGCAAGTCGCCAAGGGGCCACCCGACGGCCACACGTTCGTCATCGGCATTACCAATACGTTTGCGATCAATCCCTCCTTTTACCGCGGCAAGCAACTTAATTACGACCCGGTGAAAGACTTCGAGCCGGTGGCCTTCCTTGCAGAGAGCCCGCACATCCTCGTGATCAATCCGGAAACGCCGGCGGCGACGCTGCAGGAATACATCGCTTATGTGAAGGCGAACAAGGACAAGCTCAGCTACGCCTCCTACGGGAACGGGAGCACCTCGCACCTCATCACCGAGATGTTGAAGGAGCAGGCGCGGATCGACCTGGTGCACGTGCCGTACAAGGGCATCCCGCCCGCGCTCGTGGACGTCATGGGCAACCGCGTCTCGATGCTCGTTTCCTCTCCCGCGCCGGCCATACCGCTCATTCAGTCGAAAAAGCTGCGCGCCCTCGCTGTCTATGGCGACAAGCGCATCGATTCGATCCCCGACATCCCGACCGTCGGCGAGCTTGGGTACAAGGATTCGGCGCTTACGATCTGGTACGCGCTCTTCGCGCCGGCGGGCACGCCCAAACCGATCGTCGAGAAGATGAACGCGGAGGTCAATGCCGTGCTCGCGCAAAAGGACGTGGTCGAGATCTTCGCCAAGGCCGGCATCTATCCGAAGATCATGTCCGTGGGCGAATTCAGCAGCTTCGTCAAGTCCGAGACCGCGCGCTGGGGGAAGCTTGTGCTGCTCTCCGGCGCACAAGCCGAATAGCCGGGATTCTGTGCAGCCACCAGGAAGAATTTGCAATCACCGAGCCACAACAAGACTTTCAGCCGAAAAAACATCCAGCCCGGGTCGCTACCGAAACGAATGGTATCCGGACATGTTCTGTACTGTTCAGTAGCGAGCGTCGAGGATTGCAGGCTGGTCTTCGTTTCGGGGCTGCTGGCTCGCGACGCGAAATTCCTATACCCCTCGGCCGGCAGAAAAAATACAGCATAAATGGGATTACCCTTTTTCTCTCTGGGAGCAATAGTGCGCGCCTAAATTTATTTTGGGGTCCCAGAAGATGAAAGCTTGCCGCACCGAACTTCAACGCACCGCGCTCGCCGCGTTCCGGAGAGGAGGGGCCTACCCCATCCTCGTTGCGTCCGCCGTCGCCGTCGCCTTTGCGGTGCAGTCCGCATTTGCCCCCGTTTACGCGCAGGCGGTGTCCACCGGCGGCGAGGTCGCGACGATCTTGCAGACCGTCGCGCAGTCGCTCCAGATCAACCAGGGCTCGCAGAACGCAATCGTCAACTGGCAGACCGTCTCGATCGGCGCGGGTTCGGTTACCAACGCGCGCACCATCACCACGCCGTCGGGCTACGCGGCGCTGCTCGGGCCGCAGGTCAGCAACACGGGTGTGATCAATGCG
>Ga0214919_10011382_pt1 | contig 11100 bp, 10 predicted proteins | sample LL1503_MetaG_FD_177994 | JGI IMG/M metagenome (GOLD analysis project Ga0214919, IMG submission 177994) | Freshwater microbial communities from Lake Lanier, Atlanta, Georgia, United States - LL-1503 | ecosystem: Environmental > Aquatic > Freshwater > Lake | place: USA: Georgia | collected...
TGGGCCACCTTGAGCGCATTGCTCGACAATTTCAGATAGCTGCCCAACACCAAAGCGATCGCGGCAGCCATGAGCATTGCCACCAGTAATAAACTACCCCGTTCCGGAGAAGAGGGTAACCGTAGAGATCGTCGTTGGGCCATGGGAGTCATCAGGAAGTCGGCTTATTGCGTAAAATAAAAGTGGCGGAGATCGCGGTATCCGTTGCGGTCGCGGCGGTTTTCGCGGAACGGGAGGCCGTGATGCTAACCCGAACCCGTTTCGTCGCGAGGTCCGTGGTCGCCACATTACCATCGCGATCATAGCGGGAAAAAGTCACGGCCGCCACGCCGTTCACTAAATACACTCGGCCCACGGTAACGCTACTGCTCGCCCCGGCGACCATGAACAAGCTCTGCGTCGCGCTGGTCCAAGCATACGTAACCTGCCGCGTACTACCGGCACTCGTCGGAATAGTCAGCGTGATATCAGCGGAGCTATTCCAGACCATCGCGCTGGCGCTCTTCAAGTCGGCGCTCAGCTGCTCGAGCCCACGCCGCGTTTGCGTACTCATCTCCGCATATTGGGTGATGCGCAGGCCACTGCGCATCAGTTGCAGATTGGTCACAAGCACGCCGGCCAGCACGAAGCCCCCCAAGAGAGCCCCCACCATAACCTCCACTAAAGTAAAGCCCGGCCGGGAGCGGTGGGACGACCTAAGCTCCATAGTAATAAGCATAGAGCCCCCCCTGAGTGTAATAGGTCGTGTAGCTGCGGGAAAGTGAGCGCCCATCGTAATTGCGCCAGGTAACGGTGAGCGTGATTTGCACCATTTGACTCGAGCGATTGGCCAGCGTCGCCAGAGTCCGCGACAAAGTGAAGCGGCTGGCGACCGCGGGATTACCCGCGAAACTCGCATCCATGGTCGGGGCATAGGCTGCGTTGCTCACGGCGGTCCAGCTGAAGAGCCGCTCTTTCTCGAGTTCACATTGCAGAATATTACTAGCGATCTCTAGATTACGCGCGGTATCGAGATGCAGGTAAGCCCGCTGCATCACGGTGATTGAAGTCGTGATCGCGAAGGCTAAAATAATCACCGCCATCGCTACTTCCGCGATCGTGAAGGCAGCGACGGCCGCGTGGGCCCCTGGGCGCGGGGCAAGGCGGCGCGCGGATGGTGGGAAAAAATTACGGCAAGCGCGCATAAATTTCTCCGCAGTAAATCAAGGTTTCGTAATTTTTAATTTCGATCAGCCCACCGAGTTGATCGGTCCGATAACACAATTGTGCCTGGCGGCGCCCCAGGACCGCGAGCGCGTGGACGACGCGAGGTGCGGCCACGGCACCTAATTCAAATAATTTAAGCTCACCGGATTGATTCACGACAATCCCGTGTTGACCCGGTTCATTGCCGGTCAAGTACACCCCGGTCAAAGCAGCTTGGAGCGCGGCCAATTCAGGAGCGGCGACGGGGACAAAGCCCAGCACCGGATCGGGCGGCAGAGCGGGAGCCGCTAGATAAATTATTAAGCCTAAGAGCAGGCTCGCCGCCGCTCCAAGGCGGCGTAAAGCGGACGCACTGGCCGCGGGGCCCGCCTTGAGCGGTAATTCGACGGGAGCCGCGGACGTTGTCATCGCCGCGGCCCGCGCGGTGAGAATACTTTGGTGCCGAGCCGTCGTAGCCGTGCCGTCTAATTCGGTGAGGGCCTCCTCCACCGTTAATATCTGCGCGGGCTGATCGCGGCGGGAGACGTCGTAAAGAATCAGGTGTTTTCGCTCGGTGCGAATGCGGTAATTTTCCTGCTTCGCCTGCACTCTAATTTCCGCCTCGTTGAGCGCATTTTCTACGGGATCAAGTTCGCAAAAATTAAGGAGGAGCGTGCGTAAGGCGGCGGGCCCCAGATTGCGCTGGAGGATCTGCGCGCTGGCCACGACGGACCGCGCATCCACCGCGAGATTAACGAGCGTGAGATTATACATCGAAGCGCCTAGTTTAGTCTTCGACCAGATAGAGGGGCCAACCATTGAAGCCCGTACGAAAAAGACCGGTGGCGAGATCGCCATCGTCGATGTGCCGATCAATTTGTAGTAAATCATCCCAAGTTAGCGCCAAAGGATCACCCCGCACAAAAGCCGTCAAGGTGATCGCGCCGTGATTCAATCGATCGGCCGCTTCGCCCCCGACAGCACTCGGCGCGATCCAGCCATAGCTGCCACCGAAGGGTGAACCCTGCGTCCAAGGCGTCAGCCGTAAGACCTCCTCCAATCCCCCTGGCAGCACGCCTTCCCCTTGAGTGGAAGGCGGCCAGCTTTCAGTCCGTCGATGATAGTCTTGTAGCGCCGTGGCAAAAGTTTGCAAATCTAGGCCCAAGCGCTCGCGCCGCTGCTGCTGCTGCCGCCGCTCCACTAGCTGGACCACGACAATCAGCGCACTGATCCCAACCACCACCGCGAGCATAATCTCGAGCAGGGTGAACACGCGCGTGGGCGATCTTGCCGGATCGGCTAATTCGACTGAGGGCTTCTCGTAATTTTGCGCCGCAGAGCTCATGGCATAGTTGCGCTAGCTTCAGCTATTCACGGGGTGAAAGCCAACATCAGCCAGGGTGCTGCGCTCCACTTCTTCCAAACTGGTCCAGCCCATGAGGGCTTTCTTTAAGCCATCGTAACGCAGCGAATGGTGACCCACGCGCTTGGCCTCCTCGATGAGCAAAGCCACGCTTTGCTTTTCGGTGATGAGCTCACGCATTTTCTCCGAAACTTCGACAAATTCATAAATCCCGACGCGCCCGCTGTAGCCGGTGCCAAAACATTTCGGGCAGCCGCGCCCACGACACAACGTAACGGGTACGCCCTCATAGCCGGAGAAAAATGGCGCGAGTTCCTGCTCCGTGGCCTGATACTGTTCTTTGCACGAAGAGCAGAGGCGACGCACCAAGCGCTGGGACAACACCCCCATGGTCGTCGGCGCCACCAGATACGGATCGACGCCGATCTCCACCAACCGCGTGACCGCCTGAAGCGCATTATTTGTATGCAGGGTGGTGAGCACTAAATGGCCCGTCAAAGCGGCTTCCGTGGCGATCAGCGCCGTTTCCAAATCGCGAATTTCGCCGATGAGAATTACATCGGGATCTTGCCGCATGATACTGCGCAAGACGCGGGCAAAACTTAAGCCGATGCCTGCGTTAACCTGATGCTGCGTGATATCCGTCAACCGATATTCGACCGGATCCTCGATGGTGGTGATATTTAAATCGGGTCGGTTAATATAATTAATGCAGCCATAAAGCGTGGTGGTTTTCCCGCTACCCGTCGGACCGCAAACAATCAAAATACCGTTGGGGCGGGAAATGACGCGCTTGATCGCTTCCAGCGCCGAACGCGGAAAACCAAGGTTATCCAAGCTCAGCATCGACTGGTCGAGCGGCGAGCCCAACAGCCGTAGAACCGCTTTCTCCCCATAGAGACTCGGCATGGTGGAGACGCGAAAAGCCGTACTGAGCGTCCCAAAATTTAATTCAAAAGCGCCGTCCTGGGGCAGGCGATTTTGCGAAACATCGAGCTGACATAACACCTTCACCCGCACAACCAGCGTGACGTGCACCGAGCGCGGCAGATCCATAATAGTCTGCATGTCGCCGTCGATCCGCATCCGCACCCGACTATCTTCCGCGCGGGTCTCAAAGTGAATATCGGAGGCACGACGGCGATAGGCCGTTAGAATAATACTATTCAATAACTCAATAACGGCTTTGGATTCGACGAGGTCGGCGACATCCGTGCCTTGCTTAATCTCGCGGGCCCCGATCATGCCGGGCAACTGCTCGCAGACGGTCAGCAAATTTGCCGCGATGTTGCCCTCCTGGCCGAGGTACATGTCGATCACCGTGGAAACTTCCTCGGGGTGAGAAAATACCGGACTAATATTTTTCCCAAGAATTTTACCCAGTGATTCAATTTGCCGCGTATTAAGCGGCTCAACCATGGCAACAGTGACGGTATCTCCGATGGAATTTAGCACGATCGCCTGCGCGCGCCGGGCTACTTCCACCGGCAATTGCTCGTAGCTGTCTGTGGGAATGGCGACCGTCATCGGACTAACATAAGCCACGCCCAGTGAATCAGCCCACAACTGGCAGAGCCGAGCTTTGGGCAAGATCGACTTGTCCATCAGATCTTTTAACAACCGCATCGGATCATCCTGGAGCAACTCCGCCCGCGCATTGATTAACTGCGTTTGGGCCGGCACCTGCAGGCGCACGGCCGCGAGAAATTCTGGAACGTTACTCATGGGCAGGTTTCTCCAGACGACGGGCCGACAAGCGGAACCGAGCAGAAATATCTTTCTGCGGGAGGAGGCGCGGCGTGCCGGATGATTGGTTATAATCAAGGTACGCCTCATCGAGCATCGCGCGCGCATCATAGCGCACCAGATAATCAGCGAGGGAGGGCAATTTGGTTTTAGTGGGCTTTGGACTGCTCATGGGGAATAAATTGATCAGGGAAAAATTGGACCAACATCCCCTGTAATTCAGTGGTCAGTTGGTCGGCTCGAATATCTTTTAAAATAAAATAGGAAGCGCCGAGATTCACACATTCCTCCACCACCGCCTCCTCGGAAATAGACGTCAGCATGAGGATAGGCGTGTACGGTTTGAGCACCCGAATTTGGCCTAAAGCCGTGACGCCATCCATGCGCGGCATATTGATATCCAGAATGATCAGCTCGGGATTAATGGACTGGCTCAGCGCCACCGCTTCCTGGCCATCGCGCGCTTCCACCACCGTGCACTCGATTGATTTCTGCAGCACCCGACCGACGAAAGCCCGCATATAGGCTTCATCATCGACCAGCAAAACACGGAGAGGAATCGTACGCTTAATCATAGGTTAACCGAAGCGCCGCTACCATCGCACAAAGGGCAGAAACCCTGATCGCTCAGAGCAATCCCTTGGTCACTCACCTGAAGATTTTGGCCAAGAGCAAAACTTCCGTATACTCGCCCAGTACTGAAGGTTAAATCGAGCCCAAGGAGATCGGTGCCATGAAGAAAGCGCATGGCTAGCTTATCGACTAAATCAGCCAAGGCTTGAGCGCAAAGCGCCCCCGTATCATCGGGTAAAAACAACTATCCGCCCAGCCAAAGCCCCCTCACCCCACCACCAACCACCCTGCCCGGGGGCTCGGTTTGTAACATATTATGTTACAAACCGAGGCCAGCAGAAGTGGGCGCCACTTTGTCTGGAATGAGGCTAAGGACGAAAAGGGAGTAAGGGCTTGCCCAACCAAGCGTCATCCCCCGTCGACCCAAAGCACGCCGCCGAACCCTGACTCGACTCAGATATGAATGGCCCGACCTAAAGTGGCGAGGGCCGCCTCGCCGAGCGCTTCGGACAGCGTCGGATGAGCGTGAATGGAATGATGCACATCGTTGATCGTCGCCTCGAGGTTCATGGCCAAACCGTATTCTGCGATAAGCTCGGTGGCCTCGTGGCCAATAATATGCACCCCATAAATCTCACCGGTCTGTGCATCCGCGATGACCTTAACAAAACCCTCCGTATCGCCGGCCGCGACGGCCTTGCCGACGGCGCTGAAGGGGAATTTACCGACTTTGTAATTCAATCCCTTCTCCTTGGCGGCTTTTTCAGTGAGGCCCGTGCTCGCGACTTGCGGCTGGCAATAAGTACAACCCGGGAAAATGCCGACTGGCTTGGGCTGGCTGTGACCAAACATCCCCTCCACGGCCTGCACGGCTCGAAAGGAAGCCACGTGCGCCAGCCACGGCGGACCCTGAATATCACCAGCGGCATAAATACCAGGGGTACTCGTTTGATAATCTGGGCCGACCTTCACAAAGCCGCGGTCGAGCTCAAGCTTCACCTTGGTGGAAGTGAGTCCGTCGAGGGCGGAGGTAATCCCGATCGCGACCAAGACGGTCTCGACTTCGAGTTCAGTCTTGGCCCCATCTTTGACGAGATCGAGTTTCACACTGGTCGCGCCGACGCGGATATTTTCGCTCTTAGTCCCAGTGTGAACGGCGATGCCCTGTTTGGTAAAATTCCGCTCTAACAGCTTGGCCACTTCCTCATCTTCCACCGGCAGCACCTGTGGCAACATCTCGATCAAGGTAACCTTCGTACCAAAGGCGTTGAAGAAATAAGCAAATTCCACGCCGATGGCCCCGGCCCCGATAATGGCCAGCGTCTTGGGGGCAGTCTTAGCGGCGAGCGCCTCGCGCGAGGTCATCACCCGCACCCCATCCACCGGTAAGCCCGGCAAGGCTTTGGGCTTTTGCCCTGTGCAGAGTAAAATATTTTGGGTGCGGAAAAATTTACCCCGATGTTCCCCGGAGGTAATCTCCACCATCCCAGGAATGGTGACCGAGCCTTGGCCCACGAAATAATCGACCTTGTTTTTCTTCAGGAGAAACTCGACGCCTTTGGCCATTTGGGTGGCGACGCCCCGCGAGCGTTCAATCACTTTGGCGAAATCGAAAGAGGCGCCGGTGACACTGAGGCCGTAAGCATCCGCTTTTTGGATCGTGCGATAAAGTTCGGCGCTTTTTAGCAAAGCCTTGGTGGGAATGCAGCCCCAGTTGAGGCACGTGCCGCCCGCGCGTTCCTGCTCAATCACTGCGACCTTCTTACCCAGCTGCCCAGCGCGAATCGCGCCGACGTAGCCAGCTGGACCGCCCCCGATGATCACCAAGTCGTAAATTGCGTCTGCCATAATAGAGAGATTTAAGCGGGCAACGTCGCCATGACGGCCATTTTCGTCAAACGGAAACGAGGAAAGTTTAGCGCCACCCCCTCTAACCTAGATATCGATCACATCATCCTGTTTAGCCGGATTGCTCGGCGGCGGCCGCGGTGGTTGGCCTGGCGCCATCAACCGATTCAAAATCAGGCTCGTCAGGCTCACAATGAGCGCACCCCACAAGGCCGAGCTAAAGCTGTCCACGCGAAAACCCTCCACCACTCGACCGGCAAAATAAAACAAGCAGGCATTAATGACCCAGGTGCCGATGCCAAGCGTCAGGAGGATAAAAGGCAGCGCAAAAAGCAGTAAAATCGGCTTCAGCACTGCGTTAAAAAAAGTCAATACGAGCACGACCGCCAAGAGAGTGGCCCCAGAATCATAAGTGATCCCCGCTACCAACTTGGTACTCAGCATAACCCCCAAGGCTAAGATCAAGCCACGCAGCAGCAGATTGACGAATGCGTTGTTCATTGATTAATAAAGAAACTTTGACGCTCCTTTCCGCAGAGCAATGAAAATTCTAATCGTCCAAGATTACCTCCGCAGTGGCGGCACTGAACGCCAATCGGTGTTTATGGCCACCATGTTTGCTCAAGCTGGGCATGAAGTGACGCTGCTCACCTTCCGCCCGCGGGGCATCCTCGAATTAGGTGGCGAGCAACAACCGTTCGCCTGTCGCTCGCTCCAATCATTCGACACCCACTTCGATTGGTTTGCACCTGGCCTGCTCAAAGCGGTGGAGGAAGCCGCCCCCCAGCTCGTACTCTGCATGGGCCGAATGGCCAACTGCTACGCTGGCTTCATCCAGCAACGCCTCCCCCAGGCCGCAGTTATTTGCACCATGCGCACCGGCAAACCCTTGCCCTACTTATTTGTGCGCTCCCTCCAACGGTGCCGCCATATTGTGGCGAACAGTCATGTGGCTAAACGCGTCCTGACTGATCAGCACAACATCCCCGCTCATAAAATTACCGTTATCCATAATTCTGTGCTTTGCTCAACCGAAGCCAACGCTCCCCGCAATCAAGCCCTACGGCGCCTCCATCAGGCCAATCCCACCACAATGGTGCTGCTCAATGTGGCCATGTTTCGCCCGGAAAAAAATCAACGCGAATTAATTGAGATTTGCGCGAAACTGCCCGGCTATCTCGACTGGCAACTCTGGCTGGCCGGCGAAGGTCCCGCACGTAAGCAGTGCGCGCGGCTCGCCCATGACCTTGGCCTCGGCTCGCGCGTTAAATTTCTCGGCTACCAATCAAATCCCGCGCCACTGTATCTCGCGGCGGATCTCGCCGTATTAGCTTCTCAGAGTGAGTCGCTGCCCAATTTTTTAATCGAGGCTCAGCTCCATGGCTTGCCCACCGTAGCTTACGATATCGTCGGCGTTGGTGAATGCTTTGTGCCCGACCGCTCCGGTTACCTGATTGCCAACCACCATCAGACTGGCTTCGGCGCCGCCCTGGAAAGATTAATTCGCGAGCCCGCCCTGCGGCACCGCTTTGCCGAACAAGGCCGGCGCCACGCCCAAGCCAATTTTGCCCCGACCCATCAGGTTCAAGCCCATTTAAATCTCTTTCGTGAGCTGACCCAGACTTAGCTGACGGCCCGCTGAACCGAGCCAGCGGCGCACGGGCGAACATAGCCACGGCCGTCACCATGCTCGAGTTGCTTTCCCGCAATTCGTCTCTTTCTTGCCCTCCGTGCCTCCCTCCTCCGCGCCTGAATCCATCCGCCTCCGCGGTGTTCACCAGCACAACCTCAAAGGCTTCGACCTAGACCTTCCCCTCGGTCGCTACATCGTCGTCACCGGGTTGAGCGGCGCCGGAAAATCATCGCTCGTTTTTGATACACTGCACGCCGAGGGCCAGCGCCGCTACGTGGAAACTTTCTCGGCCTACACCCGCCAGTTTCTCGATCTTCTCGATAAGCCTAAGGTCGATGCGATTGAAAATATCCGGCCGTCGATCGCCATCGAGCAGACCAACACAGTCAAAACCTCCCGCTCCACCGTGGGGACCATGACAGAGCTAACCGATTTTGCCAAAATTTGGTTCAGTCATGTGGCCACCTGCTACGATCCCGCCACGGGGGAACCGGTCGAAGATGATACCCCGGCCACCATCTGGAAAAAAACCTACGCCGCCCATTTTCGACCGTCCGCCCAGCCCGCCACCTTATTGTTATGCTTTCGGATCACGCGCCCGACCAACCTCGCGTGGCCAGAAATGCTCACCAGCATTAAAGGCCAAGGTTACACGCGCGGGTTGGTGCCCACCCGCGCCTCCGCCCAGCAGTCGTCAACTGCGCCCGCCCCCGCGGCCACTCTGACCCTGCATAAAATCGATGATCTGCTGGCTACCTTGGCGGCTTCGCCCGCGGATCGCGACAGCTTAGACGAACCTCCCTGGCCCTTCGTTTATGTCATCCAAGATCGCTTGCTGCTCACCACTGAACACCAAACGCGTTTCCAGGAAGCCACCGAAACCTGTCTGCATTTCGGCCAAGGCCAGATTTATCTCTTCACCGCCGATAACCTCGCGCCCGCCGGGCATTACTCTCAAGGCCTCCACTCGCCCCAGACCGGTCGCACTTTTCGCGCCGCTTCACCGGGTATGTTTTCCTTTAACTCCCCGCTGGGCGCCTGCCCGAAATGTCGCGGGTTTGGTCGGGTGATCGAAATCGACTACCGGCTCGCCCTCCCCGACCACGCCCTCTCCATCGATGAGGGCGCCATCAAACCGTGGGAAAGCGAAGTTTACGGTGAGTCCAAACAGGATTTTTTATCTTTCGCCAAAAAAAAAGGCATTCCCACGCACGTCCCCTTTGCCACGCTCAGCCCCGCGCAACAAGCTTACGTCATCGAGGGTGAGCCCGGCTATAACAGTGAGGGAGAAAAGCATTGGCCAAATTATTGGTACGGCCTGAAGGGATTTTTTCGCTGGCTGGAAAAAAGCGCCTACAAAATGCATGTGCGCGTTTTTCTTTCGCGCTATCGCACCTACAACCAATGCCCTGATTGCCACGGCGCTCGGCTGCAACCCGAAGCCCTCTGCTGGCAATGGCGCGGCTATACCCTGCCCCAGCTTTATCAACTGCCAGTCAGCACCCTCCTCGCCCTGCTCAAGCCGGCCGATTCGAAGGGCGCGCCAGCCCGACCATCAGCCGCGCACCAACGGGACTTGGCCCATGACTCGATCGTCACTCGACTGCGCTATCTGGAACAGGTTGGTCTCGGCTATCTCACGCTCGACCGCACCTCCCGCACCCTTTCCGGCGGTGAAGTACAACGCGTCAATCTAACCGCCTGCCTCGGCACCGCGCTGGTTGATACGCTGTTCGTGCTCGATGAACCTTCCGTCGGTTTACACCCACGCGACATCGATCGTCTCATCAGCATCATTCGCACCCTCACCGCCGCCGGCAATACGGTGGTCGTGGTTGAGCACGATGAAGCGATGATTCGCGCGGCCGATCATTTGATCGAAATCGGGCCTGAACCGGGTGCGCGGGGCGGGCACCTCGTGTTTCAAGGCAACCTCGCGGCGCTGCTTAAATCTCCCCGCAGCCTCACCGGGGCTTACCTGTCAGGACGTCAACACATCGAGCTACCCCCCGCCCGCCGATCCACCGCGACGGCCCCTTGGTTAAATTTTCAGAACGCGTCGAAGCACAACCTCCACGCACTTTCCTTCCGCCTGCCGCTGCAGCGCTTCGTCTGTCTCTCCGGGGTATCTGGCTCCGGTAAATCGACCTTACTTAATCACGTCATCCATCAAGGTCTTTTGGCCCAGCGCCAACTGCTAACCGATGATCCCGCCGCGATCGAAGCCATCCATTCTGATTTAGCGTTCAGCGAAGTCGTGCTGGTCGACCAATCGCCGCTCAGCCGCACACCGCGATCGAATCCCGCGCTGTATTGTGAGGCTTGGGAATTAATTCGTGAACTTTATGCAGCGGTTCCGGCCGCCCAAGCCGCGGGCTTCAACGCCTCCAGTTTTTCCTTCAACTCCGGCGAGGGTCGCTGCGACCACTGCCAAGGGTTAGGGAGTGAGCGGGTCGAGATGCAGTTTCTTTCTGATGTGTTCGTTCCCTGCGCCGTCTGTGAAGGTCGCCGCTTCAAGCCCGAAGTACTTGCGATCACGTGGCAGGGCCACTCGGTGGCCGCGCTGCTGGCCACAACGATTGCCGACGCCTTGCCGCTCTTCGCTGAGCATCCTAAAATTCACCAACGCCTCGCCGCTTTGGCGGAAGTGGGCCTCGGCTACTTACCCCTCGGCCAACCGCTGAATACTCTCTCGGGCGGCGAGGCCCAGCGCCTGAAACTTATCCGCTACCTCGCTGGCTTCACCGATGAA
>Ga0214919_10011384_pt1 | contig 11100 bp, 7 predicted proteins | sample LL1503_MetaG_FD_177994 | JGI IMG/M metagenome (GOLD analysis project Ga0214919, IMG submission 177994) | Freshwater microbial communities from Lake Lanier, Atlanta, Georgia, United States - LL-1503 | ecosystem: Environmental > Aquatic > Freshwater > Lake | place: USA: Georgia | collected 2015-03-15
CGAGCGGGAGCACCTTGATCAACCCAAGTCCGTTGGGATTCTGCGAGCCGATGTCCGTATTCACCAGGTACACGAGCGGCCCACCGCGCGTCAGCTGATAGTCGAGTCCCTTCGCGCGTCGGCTTTCAACGACAATCGCCGAGTACTTTCCGGTGGGAATGATGACCGCCTTCATTCCACCCGCATCTTCGATCGGCGTGAGTGTCACCGTCGTGGTCGCCGCCGCCGGCGCACAGGTGATCTGCGAGTCGGCGATCCAGCCGCTCTGCCAGGCCTCCCACGCGAAATACATCGGCGCCAAGGCGTTGATCTCGGTCATGATGCTGAAGGTGCCGGTCCAGTGGTCACGGTGCAGCGTCCCCGGATTGAAATCGATCAAATCCACGAGCCCTGCCGCGTGTCCCATTTCGTGGTTCAGCCAGTACGGACCCCAGAAATTGAGATCGTACCCCGACGTCACCCCGCTCTCCATAGCGCGGCCGCTCATGGTGATCCCGTCGCCTGCATTCGCGGTGAATGTCGGCCCAAGATCAATCACAGACGCATTGGGTGTGGTGAGCACCAAGAAGGCGTCCGCATTGGAGAAATCCAATGTGCGCGAGGCGAGGGTCAGTGCCTCGGTCGCGTAGGCCTTTTGACTGGCGAACGAGATGGTCGCGCGCGTCATGCTATAGCCGGTCGACGCCTTGCTCATACGGTCCCACCGCAGCGTGGGCGTCAGCACCAAATTCATCTGCCCGTATGACGCCGCGGTGAAGAAATCCACGGCCCTTGGGGAGATCATATCGAACGCCGCTTGAGGTGTCTTGTTGGCCACGGCATCGGAAAAGTCGACCATCGCGACACCAACATTCACCGTTCCGATCGTCTTGAGCCCGTTCGGCCGACGCGGAATTCCGAGATACACCCCGCGACCTGACCCAGTCGTCGGCAGCTTACACTCGGCGATGCCAGGCAGCTGCGTGCCGCCGGTACCGTTCGTGTTTGAGTTGCTGGCATTGGTCGGGGCCGCGCCGCCACAGGCCACCACAACAACGAGTGCCGCAGCGAGTGTCGCACCGAGCATCAACGGTCGAGCAGGACCAACGCGCATCGTATCTCCTGGGATGAAGGAGCAGCCGTGAGTATCACCAGCGGCCGGGAAAAAACACAACGGGCGCTCAAGAAGTTCGAGCGCCCGTTGTCCTGCCGTCTTTCGTGTAATCGTGTTTCTGCGGTGCGACTAGTGCACGCCGCCGAAGCCGATCGAGCCGCCGAGGCCCCAGAAGTTGGCGTTCTGGCCACCAATCTTGCCCATGTCGTACGCGGCACGAATGGCGAACAGACCAAGAATCGGCATGTCAGCCCCGACCGCAACGCGCACGTCGCCGCCGTTGCCGCCGCAGTTGGCGCCGTCCGGGCAGTTCATCATCGTATTGAAGCTATAGCGGGGTGCGGCCCAGACGTTCAGGCTGGTGATCAACAGCGGAATGTGCGCCGACAACGAGGCACCAACCGGAATCGTCAGGCGCTTCGCCGAGTTGTTCTTCTTGTCGATATTGCAGACCGTGGCCGAGATGCCCGTGAACGTTGAGCAGTCAATCGCATCCGTCATCGAGAGATCCGTGGCGACTCCGCCAAAGAGCGCGACAGTGAGGAACGAGTTGCCATCGCCGATGACGCGGAACTGACCGAGTGCGGAGGCGCTAATCTTTTTGCGCTCGCAGCCGACGCTCGGACGCGACGCGCAGGTGCTAAGCGACGCCAGGTTCTCCGAGGTGCTTCCCACGCTCGCACTGAAGCCCACCGGTCCGAGTGCCAGCGAGACACCACCCTGCATCACCTGATTACCGATCATTTTTTCTGACGAACCGCCCACGTCTGCGTGCACGCGGATGCCAGAGCCGTAACGCGGGTTGGTATAGAGCGGCATGCCGGGGATCTGCGCCATGGCGGCGGGAGCGGCGACGAACACGGCGGCCATAGCCATGGCGGCGCGAAGGGTCAGACGAAGTGCACGGTGCATGAGGTACCTCGTAAATAGGGTGGCCCATCAAAAGTACGACATTTTCCCCTGTCGCACAATACGACAGTTAGTGATGTGCGTCACAGCGGTGTTTCAGCATTGTATGCATGCTTCGGCGTATCGGGGGCGTCACATTATATGCATGGGCTTTGCAAACCGATACGAGAACGCCGTATATTCCGGCAGTGTTACGAACTCAGCCATCTCACCTCTCGGCAAGGAGTCAACGATGCAAGCGAAGATTGTGTTGCTCGCGGTGCTCACACTCGGACTGGCCGCCCGGCCGGCGCAGGCGCAGGCGAAGGCGCTCACCGACACGACGGGATTGATTAAGATTCCCACCGCCATGGAGTGCGTGATTCCCAGCGGCACTGCCACGCAGACGGTGACAAACCCACGCGCGCTCTCGAACACAGAAATCGAGTTCACGGATTCGCGCACGGGCGTCAAGACGTCGCACTGGAATCCGCTGAACGTGAAAGCTCCGTACATTCACTCGGTGTCGTGCTACAAGGGGATATATAAGAAGATGGCGGATCTCCCGGCCGGCGTGACCTGCACGATGTCGACCATGAATCCGGCGGCGCCGCCCAATAGCGGATACGCCGTCAAGGTCCTCAACTGCAAGTAGGCGCGACCCGTACGACCCCAGGATGACGAAGGCGCTGGCCACATCCTGTGGCTGGCGCCTTCTCAGTACACACTGTCACCTTTAGCGTAGACGCATTCTCGAGGGTAATCCCGGTCCCCACGACTCAATCGCTGACAGCTGGAGCGCACCCATGACAAGCCCGTCCGTTCAACCGGAAGCACCCACGCCGAAACACACGGCGCAGCCCAGCGGCCCGATCGGCTTCGGCGATGCCGTTCGCGCGTGCTTTTCGAAGTATGCGGCGTTCGAGGGGCGGGCGAGCCGTGCGGAGTTCTGGTACTGGAGCCTCTTTTCGTTCCTTGCGGACTTAGGGGTCAGCATTGTCTCGATCTTTTTGTTCGGCGCGGGCTCACTCGTGCAGAGCGGTCTCTACTGGCTCTGCATCCTAGGACTAGCGCTTCCTGGACTCGCAGTCACAGTGCGCCGCCTGCATGACACGAATCGCTCGGGCTGGTGGTATGCGATTGTCCTTACAATTATCGGAGCAATCCCACTGACGATCTGGTTTTGTGAGGAAGGCACGCAGGGCGACAACAAGTACGGGCCGCGCTAGCGCACCGTGATCTCGAGCGCTACGAACGGCATCGCGCGTAGTCGGCGTTGGTGCGACCCGTCGTCGCAATAGTTGTACGGGATCTCCACCCGTCCGTGAATCGCCGCTTGCCGAAGTACGCTGTCAGGTAAGTTCGGCAGATCGTTCCCGTCGCCCCAGACTGGTGTCCCACACGCCCAGTTTGTCCCCGAAAACAACCACTTCGGATCAGACTCAGCGCCCATGGTGAACACAATCCAGTAGTGCCCCGGCGTACTGGGGGAACGGAGACGGAGGGAGTCGGTGAACTCCGCATTATTGACGCCGACCAACAGGGCCCGTGTCAGGTGAACGTTTTGAGGAGGAGCTTCCCACGAGGTCGCATACCCCATGAAATAACTCGCCGTGCTGGCGTCATCCGAGTAGCGCCAGCGCAACTTGGCGACAATCTCCGTGGACGGCCCGACGTCTATACGAGGGGGGCTTTCTGTAAATGCCTGCCCATTGATTTCGCTCCGCATCAAGCGGAGCGTCTCGGCCTCGTCGAACTTCTTCTGCATGACGAGCGTTGGCAAGCCAGTCACGACCACGTTCAGTTCGTGCGTCACCCCGCCGGTGGATAACGCGTTCGGGTAGAGCGAGTCGAAGATGATTCGCCCATCATGGATGACCGCCCAGGGACGTCCGCGGACGACGGCGCCGGTCACCGATGAGCGCACCCACGCCGTGTCGCCATCGCGCGCCCGCGACACTTTTCCGGCCCGCGTCTCAATTTCGAATGTCGGAAACACTTCGAATGGCATATCCCCGTAGCTGATAGATGCGGGGTCGCTCTGACTCACGCGCACAATCTGCGCCGGGCGCGACAACCACATCCAGGGCACCACCAGACAGCACACCACGACGACGAGCAGAACAAGCCGAGCGGTCCAGGTGCGGCGTGTGGCTCGGTGCACGCGGTGCAGCACCGCACGCTTCAACTCTGCGGGTGCTTCTTCCGGAAATACCTGCTGCGCAGCGACCAAGGCTGGCGTGCCCTCTCGCTCGAGTGCCGTAATCCACGCAAACGCAAACTCCTGCGCAAGGTCCTCGCGTTTGCCGAGCAGCAAAAGGCGCACACTTCGTTGCTGCTGCTCTGCAGTCGACGCCGCGCGCGACAGATGCTCGCCGTATTGTGTGGCCACACGAACCATGCACGCAGCATCCGCGGCCGCGACGGCTGCGACACCGACGTGGGCGACGTTCCATCGTTCCGTATCCATGCACGAGGCCATGCCCAAGCCGCGCAGCTGACACAGCGCGTCGAACACCTTAACCGGAACGAGTCCTAAGATTTCGGTGACTTCCGACTCGGTCGCCGCCGTCTCACTGCAGACGAGAAAGGTCAGCACTTCCCGTTCCGACTCGTTCAACCGTTCGTACAACTGTTGCGAAACGGATGCCATGGTGAGCAGTGGAATCGTTTCCGCGCTCGTTACACGCCAGCCCCCAGCGGCATGGGACATCACTCCCTTCTCCAAGCCGAGCGCGAGCAGCTGCTCCAGAGCGCGAGGAACTCCCTCAGCCTCATGCGCAACCTGTGCGGCCAACGCCGACGTCGACGTCGAAGCGCTCTCGGGAATCGTGGGATCACCGAGGGCCTCGACCACCCGCACCAGGTCGGCGTCGGTAAGGCGGTCGAGCGGAACTCGTGTCGCATACCCGCTGCCGAAGGTACCACTCACCGCGGCGGTCTCAACGACGCACAGCGCGACGGACCGCACATCGCGATGCACGCGCTGCCAGACGTCGCGTGATGCTGGGTCAATCGCATCGACGTCATCCAGCAGGAGTGCCAGCGGCGCCTCGTCGCAGACGGCGGTGATCACATCAACCAACGCGACGGCGAGCCGTCTCGCGTGCAGGGCATCGCCCGGCTTCTGCATGGCCCCTTCACACACATCGGCTAACAGACGCTTCCACTCTGGGCTCATGCCGGCGGCACCGGGCATCTGCATCAGGCGTGCGGCCAGTACGGCGATAAACGAATACGACTCGTGGCGATCAGTGATCGGGACGCGAAATGCAATCACTCCGGCACCAGCACTCACCGCGATCCCATCGAAGGCGTCGAGCAAACGCGACTTTCCATAGCCGGATGGTGCAACAACCTCGGCCACCTGCGGCTCGCCCTGCAGCGCCCGCTTGAGCAGCCCCGTCAGCGCGTTGAGCTCCGTAAGTCGCCCGGTGAACGGAAGTAACGTGGCACCGAGGGAACCGCGACTCGGCGCTCCCGCCTCACGGTCGCGCGCTTTGGTGAGCGTCGCGACGAGATCCGGATGCAACCGGCGCCCGTCGGCGGCGCGCGCGGCTCGAAGCGATGCCCCCTCAGCCTCGAGCTGGGCAAACTGGGAGCAGGCCAGCAGCGCCTGAAATCGAGCCAGCCAGTTCTCATCGTCATCAGGGGCCACCTCCACCAGTATGGCGGTAAGCGCGAGTCGCTCGTCGGCCGACACCAACCGATCGATGCCCAGGATAGCCGTGATTCCCGCCGTGAGCCGTCGACCGAGCGTCAACTGCTGCTGTGCGAGCCAATCCATAAACTCGTCCGACTCCCGCACGTCAAAGTTTGGCAGGAGGCGTCCGCGGTACGCGGTGAGCGCGGCGTGGTGATCCCGAGCCTCAAGACTTCGGATCAGTTCGTCAACATCCACGACAATGTGCGCCGCCAGGACCAGGTAGCCGCTCTCATCGACGACCGCCTCGGCCCCAATCCGGTGGCGTATCCAAAAGAGGGCTTGGCGAAGCGAGCTCTGGGACCGAGCATCGTCGCTTTCGGGCCACAGAAGTTGGCCAAGCGCTCGACGCGGGGCTCGGCGCCGTGTACTGAGGGCGAGGTATGCCAGCAACGCGAGTGGCTTCCCGGGACCAATGAGCCGATCACCCTGTTGGTCCGTGAGTCGGAAATCGCCCAGAAGCTGCAGGAAATAGCTGTTCGCTGTTGATGCCATCGGGGGGGATAGAATCGATGGAATGCGGGAGATTGCTCGACAGAATGGGTACCGGTCGTCCGTCATAACGACGTTAGATAGTTAACTCCTTGTCATAAAACAATTTACGTCGCTTCACGGCGTCCTTTTTGTTGTTCTCTCGGTGTTTCTGCCAACAAAACGCACAGCCTGAAACGCGCTTTTGACGAAGCCTGCATACCATAGTTGGCGGCGAACCTAAATACGCGGATGCCATCACCAACCGCGCCCTGTTCATCTTGAGGTATATCACCATGACAGTTCCAACGCGACACATCGCTCTCGCCCTGACCGCGATGACCCTCGCATCCGCGTGCCGCCCCACGATCAAAAGCACGCCGGAAACACGCGCGCTCGTCTCGAGCGCTCCGAGCTGGTATAACTCCCCGCCAAAGTCGACGGAGTTCTTCTACAGCGCCGTGACCGCCGAGTCGCAGGACATGCAACTCGCGATTGATAAGGCGAAGGCGGCGGGGCGCGGGGAACTCGCGCAGCAGCTCTCGGTCAAGTTCGATGGGGTCTCGAAGCGTTTTCAAGAGGAAAGCGGCCTCGGCAAACAGGCAGAGCTTCTGGATCAGTTCAATCAGACCTACAAGCTGGTGGTCAGCCAGGAAATGAGCGGAAGTCGCATGAAAGAGCAAAAAGTGATTCCGGGCGAGGGAGTCTATCGGGCCTATGTCCTGATGGAAATACCGGTCGGCGAAGCGAACAAGTCCTTGATGGCTAAACTCTCGGCGCAGGAAGCGCTCTATACGCGTTTTCGGGCAACCCAAGGGTACAAGGATCTCAACGACGAAATCGTTCGCTCCAGTAAGGCGGGGAAGGCCCCGTGAGACACGTCACGACATCCGCGCGGGTACTGGTGATGGCGGCACTCGTCTGTGCCGCCACGGGCTGTGCGAGCGCGCGCCCGAAATGGACCGTCGCGCCGCCTGCGGGCTACTCCAATGACTACTTCACGGGATCCGGGACCGGCGTTGACCGTCCGGCGGCGCGAAATGCCGCCATCTCATCCGCCGTGGCGCGGTTCGCGGAAAGTGGGCGACTCAACGTGCAGGTCGTGCGCACCGACTCGAGCATCAGCAGTGAGCGTTTCAAAAGCGGAAATGCGCCGACGCTCGATCGTATCGACAAAACGGTGCAAGAGATCATCACGACTGGCGAGTCTCCTACCATTCGCGGGCTCAAGCTGAAGGAAGAGTACGCTGAGCAGGCCAACCTGCGGCAAGAAGTCTGGGTGCTGATGGCCGTTCCGAAAACCGCGGGGCTTCGCACGCCGCCAACGCGGTCGTCGCTCGTGCTCCGATCACTCTTGCTGCCAGGGTGGGGGCAGTATGCCATGGGAAGTGAGCGCAAGGGATTGTGGCTCGCCCTCGGCGCGCTCGCCTCCGTACCGACCGCCGCATCGTTCGCCTCACTAAAGAACGAAAACCTGTCGCGCGCCCGGGCGACTGATGTGCAGGCGAGTCGCACGTACTACGAAAATCAAGCGAATCGCTACGGCACACTCGCGACCGCAACGCTCGCTGGTGCTGCCGCAATCTGGGGCTACGGAATCATCGATGCGGCTTCGAGTCCTGTGAAGCTCTACGTGGACGCGCGCCATGCGCAAGCTGGCCTTGGGCTACAGCTGGCGCTCGGTAAATAAGCACCCCTGCGTTCGGGCAGGACCGCTACCCGTGTGATTGTCTCAACTCTGATTAGGTGAGCCGAATGAGTTTTCGAATACTTCGCCCTTTAGGCTCTAGACGCGCCGCGAATCGCCTCCAGGCATCGATGCTGATGATCGTGCTCTTCATAGGATGCTCCGTATCGTCGCAAGACGTGCTGGCCCCCGTGCGGGTGACCGCGATCACGCTCAATCAGCAGAATGCGAGCCTCGTGGTCGGACAAAGCGTGCAACTCGCTGCGACGGCTGTCGACGGAGCTGGGGCTACGTTGAGTGGGCGAAGCATCACCTGGGCGTCGGGGTCAACAACGATCGCCACCGTATCCCAATCGGGGACGGTCGTGGGAGTAGGCGCGGGCACCACGACGATTAGCGCGTCGAGCGAAGGCAAGGTGGGCGTCACCACCGTGACGGTCAGCAATATTCCCGTCGCCTCTGTGAGCGTCCAGCCGTCGATCACCGCACTCGTGGTCGGACAAACCACACAGTTGACCGTGATCGCAAAGGATGCCAACGGGGCCGCGCTGTCCGGGCGTTCCGCCACCTTCACCTCCGACAATGTCTCCGTCGCCTCGGTGTCGGGCAGCGGTGTCGTCAGCGCTGCTGGAAGTGGCAGCGCGACGGTGCTGGTTACCGTTGACGGGGTCACGACCTCGGCACGCGTGACGGTGACGCCGGTGATTCAGGCTGCCGCGGCGGTCTCGGTAACTCCCGCACAGATGCTGCTCACGGTTGGAGATTCCTCGGCGTTGCGACCTGTCGTGACCGACGCGTCGGGCAACGTCCTCACAAGCCGAGCATCAACCTGGTCGTCCAGCAACGCGTCCGTCGCATCCGTGTCCTCCGCAGGCACGGTGCTCGCCGTGAGCGCCGGCACAGCGCGGGTTTCGTGCACGGTCGAAGGAAAAGTCGGCTACTCCGATGTCACCGTCACAGCGGCGGTGCAGCCCGTCGTGAGCATTTCGATCTCCCCGGCGAATGCGACGTTGCTGGCCAACGGTTTCGCGCAGATGACCGCAAACCCGGTGGACGCGCAAGGGCGAACGGTGTCAGGCGCAACCATCGCTTGGAGCTCGTCGTCACCAAGCATCGCGACCATTACCACCACCGGGTTAGTCTCGGCGTTGTCGGCTGGCGCCACTGTCATCACGGCCTCGGCCGGTGGCAGATTGGCAACCGCAGTTGTCACTGTCAATCCTGTGGTCGTCCCAGTTGCCAGCGTTGTGGTAACGCCGGCAAGCGCCAGTATCATCGTCGGACAGACGCAGCAGCTCGCCGCCACGGCCAAGGACGTGTCCGCCAATGTCCTCTCTGGTCGTACGACGATATGGTCCTCCTCGAACACGACGGCCGCCACCGTCTCAAGCAGTGGGCTCGTGACCACCTCCGCAACGGGCACGGCGACGATTAGCGCAACAGTCGACGGCGTGAGCGGCACGACGGCCATTACCGTCATACCAGTGCCCGTGGCGACCGTTTCGGTGACACCGTCCAGCTCTAGTCTCACGGTCGGACAGACGCAACAGCTCAGCGCGACCCCGAAGGACGCCTCGAGCACTGCCCTCAGCGGTCGCACCGTTACCTGGACCTCTTCGGCGAGCAGCATCGCGACGGTCTCGAGTGCGGGCCTCGTCACGGCGGTCGCAGCTGGTTCTGCGACAATCACCGCGACTACTGAAGGGATCAACGGTACCGCGAGCGTTACCGTCAGCGCCGCGGTAACCCCAGTGGCGAGCGTATCGGTCAGTCCGTCCAGCACGAGCCTGACCGTGGGGCAAACGCAGCAACTCAGCGCAACGGCGAAAGATGCCGCCGCCAATGCCCTAAGTGGTCGCACGGTGACTTGGGCCACCTCGAACTCCAGCATCGCCACGGTGTCGAGCAGCGGGCTCATGAGCGCCGTCGGCGCCGGCTCTGCAACCGTCACCGCCACCAGCGAAGGGGTGGTGGGATCCGCGACCATTACCGTGAGTGCGACGCAGGCGCCGGTCGCGACAGTGGCAGTGAGCCCCACAAGCTCCAGCTTGACCGTGGGTCAGACGCAACAACTCGGTGTCACCACAAAGGATGCCGCGTCGAACATCCTCACGGGCCGCACGGTCACGTGGACCTCAGCAAACAGTAGCATCGCCACGGTGTCGAGCACGGGGCTCGTCACCGCCGTAGCGGAGGGCTCGGCGACGATTACTGCGACGAGCGAAGGGCGGTCCGCGACTGCGACCATTACGGTGAACAGCGCCTCCAACACGGTCAGCAAAATCGAGGTGTACCCAGGCGGATTGCTCTACGTTGTGGGCGACACTGGAACCTTCTTCTTCATTCCGAAGAAGGCTGACGGATCGGTGTACATGCCATCAGCCGGCTTCGGCACCACAGCCACCGGACCATACTATGGAATGGGTCAGACGAACTGCGGCACTGATGGGTGCTACCAGAAAACTTCGGCTCAAAATCTGGCGAGTGGCTCTACCCCGCAGTGCGGCAAGCTGTCGGTAGGCGTAAGTCCCGTCTCCTCCGCCACGGTACTAGGCGATTACAACATGTGTGTCGTGTCGAATGTGGCAGATTCTCTGCATATCTTCGACAGTAGTGTGCCATCCGGCGGAGCAATCGTAAACAGTGGCTTCGGCTTCTACGCGTATCTGTACTTGTACGGCAATGGCAGCAGCATGATTGCGGCGCACGTCGAAGCCACCGTGACTTCTGGTTCCGCCGACATCACCCGTGGGACAGATTCTTACGGCTCGCTCTCGGTGCAAAACGGAGTCATTTTTGTGACGCCGCGCGCCGCTGGAACGATCACAGTGCAAGTTAGGCTCCGAAAAAGCGACGGTACCTATTGGACCACGAGCCTAAGCTTCGTCGCGAAATAAGCCGCAAGTGCGGGAGAAGGAAATCAGTGCCACAGCGCCAGCCGCAACTCGCGGCTGGCGCTGTCGTATTCCCCCCATCCGCCACTGTTCCCCCAGCCCTCCAACACGCGTAACTTCTCTCCATGACTTCTGCTCACGTCGCCCCATTCCGCCCCCTGATAATGCATACGCGCGCATTCCGAACTCTCGCAGCGGCACTCGCCTGCACTGCCCTCGCCCTCGGCACCGCCACCACCCTCCCCGCCCAAGCACCCACCGCGGCGGCCGCCATCGCCACCGCCGACTCGTCGCTCCTCAAGACCCTCCAGTGGCGCAACATCGGCCCCTTCCGCGGTGGACGCGCCGACGCCATCGCCGGCGT
>Ga0214919_10011385_pt1 | contig 11100 bp, 10 predicted proteins | sample LL1503_MetaG_FD_177994 | JGI IMG/M metagenome (GOLD analysis project Ga0214919, IMG submission 177994) | Freshwater microbial communities from Lake Lanier, Atlanta, Georgia, United States - LL-1503 | ecosystem: Environmental > Aquatic > Freshwater > Lake | place: USA: Georgia | collected...
AAAACCTAGTCTGAAGTTCACCAAAGTCGGCGAACTGGTTTCACTCAGGCAAATCGATGCCGGTGAAGAACTCACCATTGACTACGACAAAAGCTTTGGAGATAGGCACGTTTTTAAATAAACATGCGACAGTATTTCAAAAAAATATACCATGACAAATAGAAACAAAAGCGAACTTGTTCTTCTAATTGCGATTTGCCTTGGGATTTGTTTTGTCGAACTTTTTTTAATTCACCGATATGTAACGCCATCAACTGCCAGTCGTGATGTGATCGTTGCTGAGTTACTTAAGCAACTCACCCCAAGCGCAAGCATTGAGATCATCACCCCAGATGCGTTTTGCGAAGGTTGGGGCGGGCGCCCTTCAATTGATCTCGACTGTCGATCAGGACGGCAAATCACCTCTCATCAAAATAGTTCCGGAAAAGATAATCAGCAGTTATTGGAGCGGACAACTGGAGAAATCAAAGCACGCATTGAGAAGCTGCAAACATTGCGAACCCAGTTGAGCGTCCATTTTAAAAAGTCGCCTGAGCTAACACCTGTCGTTGAAGCACTTGATACTCGATTAGCTCGATTACAAAAAAAACTAGATCTAATTGCGACAGAAAAAAATTCGGCTTCGATTGCTGATACCTCAGAAAATTACCGCATAGTTTTCGATTTGCTATTAGATTTAGAGGGGCAAACTTATCAAGGAATAAAGGGCAACTTTAGAATGAAGCGATGGGACATTGCGCAAATATTAGCGCATCCCGACGAAATCATAGTTCGAGGTCTTCAACTCAAACAAGCGCTAGCATGGATATCCAATATCGTCGTGGGTGCATCTTTAGTCTTGCTATTGTTGGCTTATTGGCGTACGCATTGGATCGGCTTGGGCTGCATGACAATTTATTTGACTTTTAGCTTATTGGGCCTTTTACTGACTGCGGACGCCGCCGTGCATTTTGGTGAAAACAGCGCCTACTTTCCCTTTAACCCATTAGGAAATCAACTTTTCCGTCAACTGACAATCAATGCATCGGGGTATGCCTTGTTAGCACTAATGCTCATAGCTAAACCGCTTACATTTGGTTTGCTGCGTTTGGCTATGCGTCATCCTTTTCTAACCACCTGGGTGATTGCCATCATCGTGTTGGGCGCTTATGCCCAAAGTCCCGCCATCGGTTCTGAGTTGCTTAAATTGGGCGTCGCCTTGTTAGCTGGCATCAACATGACCGATCAAGGGCGTGTGGTGCATTTGATTCGCAAATATGCACCTGAAGTTTTTAGCTTAACCAACTTGCGTTTGCTCTTTCAATCGTCCACGGTTGATCGTGACAATCCCGTTCACAGAGTTCTGTTGCACATTGCCAAACCGTTATTAAACTTTTGTATTTTCGGTTTGGTCACCTTGGGGGCTGCTTCACTGGCCTTCAATGATTTAGGCGGCGCCTTGATTTCTACCTTGATGATGATCACTGCTTTGTTTTTGGCCTTTGGTTCAAGACCTACTTGGGTCGTGCTCTTGTTGTTATCTATCTCTGCAGCCTTGCTGAGTTTCACCGATAAGTTGCAAGGTCGCATCGACCTCATGCTAGCTCCCATGAGTGCATCGGTCAGCGACTTTGCTCGTTTATTAGCCTACAGCGAAGCTTCTAAACTTAACGGTTTTGGACTCGGCCAGCTGGCTTGGTGTAACCAAGAAGGCACATGCTTACCCATTCAAGTGCTCAGCGATTACATCCCCACGGTTTTAAACGGTATTGCTGGGCCTTATGGCACGCTACTGATCTTCCTGAGTTTGTGTTCTTTTTTCATAGCCATTGCGGGCGTGAGTTGTTGGCGCTTTATGACGCAACAAGGCATTGGTCGCTTGATCGGCGTTGTAACGTTCTTTTTGTTAATGGCCTCTATCATCCAAACTTTACTGACTTTCTTGGGTAACTGGCGTTTCATTCCATTGACGGGCGTTGGGGCACCGTTGCTGAGCATTGGCTTATCCTCTATTCTCGCGCCCACCTTGGCGTTAGGTTTATTTTTAACGTCCTCAACGCCACCCAAAAGAGGCGTTCATGACTAATTACACGCGTGAATTTTTACTTCGTATTTCATGGCTTGCGACATGTCTATTGATCGCATTAGTCACCATTGCCTTTTGGTTTAACAAAGCCACGCGCCAAGAAATAAACAATTCAGTTTTTCGACCTTTTCAACGCATCCAACAACTCAAAGATATGCAAGCGGTCTTGGATAATCCAAACGCTATGTTCACCAACCAGAATCCGATTGACTGCGATGCCCGTGGCATGTCGATTTTGACCATTCGAACCATGGATGGATTAGGCTTAGATGAGGGAACAGCCACTTCACTACTAACATCGATCAACCAACGCCTTGGCTTCAAATTGCGGTGCAATGAGTGGGTTGAAAACATTCAGTACCTCGTGAATTACAAACAAACGTCGGCCAATAGCCTTTACAGTCAAGAGATCGATTCAACACTATCTGAACAAGTATCGTGGTCAAGGCAAATCCCATGCATATATTTTCGCTCTGACGATATGTATAGTTTGATGTTGGGTAACTCCATTCGTTGTTCTAGACATAGGAATCAAAATCAACAACACGCGATAGAAAATAACGGTAGTTTTCGCAGTATGGCGAATGTCAGCAAAGACTATTTACGCAATGCCCCACCGCAAGTCTTACAAGCCATGAGTGGCGTCGACCATGTTTTGACGCTTGATGCCAAATTGCAAGCCATGATGGACCGTTGGGCCAACTGCTTAGACAAAAAGCCCTGCCCCAAAGGCCCGCAACTGAATATTGCCCGTCATGTTTCAGCCGTGGTCGTCGACGCAAAAACAGGTGATGTTCTTGCTGCGCTTTGCTGGTCTGGCGCGTGCGATAAGCCCCAGATGAAGCAACTCAGCCACTTGGGCGCACTGCTCATTGAAGTACCTCCCGCTTCCACCGCTAAGTTATTGCATGCGATGGTGTTAGCACAAAATAAGCAGATCGACTCCTTGATGCTGCAACGCCAAATCAAAACTTCTGGCCAAACCGATGCGTTGGTGACCAAGCATAACGAATGGTGGGAAAAGCAAGCCATTTGCGAAGGCAACAACAAAAAACCCTGCAACCATCCTATGAGTGTCAATGCTATGGCACAGCAGTTCAAGTGGAACCAACACTGTGGCGAAGCCGCTATTTTTTGTGGCCGATGGGGATTGATCGAAAACAGTAATACCCTTGTGATTTCCGGCTTGCTGGGACACATTAAGCCCACCTCCACCCCGCAAAAAGCGATTCCCCTCTTGCCATGGGCTGATTACGACGACATTCGCCAAGGCAAGAAAAAATCAGACGGTAGCGTGAACTACATGAACACAGCCTTGTCGATTCAATCCGTAATTGGTGCTGGGGATACCCGCACCAGTGCCCTTGGCTTGGCCAATTTGTCGCTTCAAATTTCACGACTTGCTAACGGTCAATCCGTTCGCTCACCAACGTTGATACGACCTTGGAGCCCCAGCAATGAGGGCAGCGCACCTGCGCCAATGAAAGCAGCCTCCAAAGTGGTTTTAGGTGGCATGCGCAAAGTGCTAGAGCCGATCGAGGCTGGGTGGAAGGGTCCAGGCACTGTTGCCAACACCTTACAACGCATCTTTGCCAAAGCGTGCACCAGCGAATGCGGCTTATGGGCTAAAACCGGCACGGTCAGTCAACAAGACCCCAACTTTTCTGGGACGTCGCTTTACACAAGTTTGATCGACGTAAACCAATTAAGGGCCTGGCGTAACAACGAAGAGATATCTAAATCACATGAAGGTCGCAAATTAGCGGTCGGATTCATTGTGATTCCCTTAAAAGGGGTCAAGTCCTCGCACATGGCCAGTGAACTAGGCATTCAATTTGCCAAAGAAATCAGCGAAGAACTGGTCCAACCATGATTTCGACATCACAACAGTTTGCGATTCATGATGAATGCCCGCCAGTGATACAGATGCTAGCATTTTCGCTTGAAATTAGAGCTTACCTGTCTAACAATACACGTGTTAATGCGATCATTCCTGAGAGCGTCTTTTCTAAAATTCCGAACGAGATTTTTGAAGAATTAGTGTTTGATAATCTGTCACAACTTACGCCTCACTTAGATAAGATGCTAGACATCAAGGTTAAGCCAATCAACCACTTTCAAATTGACGCACGTTCAACAGGAGATTAAGCATGGGATTTTTTGACTTACTCAAAGGCGTAAAGCCAAGAACCTCAAAAAGCGAAGTGTTAAAAACTAGGCATACCGATGCATTTGCTGACTCGATTTTGCTTGAACTTAAAAGTGTTGCTGCAGATGCTATCAAGATGGCACTCGAAGAACGTGAAAATAAGTTCATGCGATCCATTTTGGATGAAAGTTATTTCTTACTCGACTCGTTGATCATTATTCCCAAAGATCGCGAAATTGCAAAACGCTTTGATGATTTTTTATCGACACACGAATCGGTTGATCCTGAGTTTAGAAACCTTTTTTTTCGTCAAGTCATTCAAAAAGAATACCGTTCACTTCGTGGTGGCTCGGTCCGAGTAGCCAATGATTTTTCACCCACCGTACAACTTGGACAATCTTCTTTAGAAAGTGTTACCTTAGAAGAAGGCTTTCAAATTTCAATTAAAGGGCGTCGTATTTTGTTTGAGGCTCAAGCCAGTCTTTCTGGCCCTCTAAAAAAGGAAGCGCCTACACGAGTTGAAAAAAACAACTATCCTGAACCTTCATTCACTTCCAATAACTACGCCACTAGTAATACTGCAGCTCCAAAATATAGCCCGCTGGTTAGCAGCGGTAACCTTGTTCAAGTTAAGTTACTGGACGCTTCAGGTGTGACAGTTCACAATCTGCCACTGCCGCTCGCCCTCGGGCGAGAACATGGCAACATTGAGACCATCCCTAATGGTTGGAGTGATTTGCGAGTGAATGCTACCTATGTATCGCGTCAACAATTGGTCTTTATTGACATCCTTGGCGAGTGTTATTTTTATGTCCCCGAAGCCGCCTCGCTCAGTTGCATGCGTGCAGATGGGTCAGTACTCGAAAAAATGAAACTCTACAAACTGGCACCTAACATGCACGAGAGCTTGAGCCTGGGTATCGACACCAGTGAGGCTGGGCCACACCTGCGACCCCAAGGCACAACCGCCGAATATGGCGCTATAGACTTCTCGCTAACCAGCGCTGTGAATGATTCTTCATCGTTAGGCACTCCACGCCCCAGAGCTGTACTGTGAGTTTGCAATGCGTACATGCAATTGCCCTCAATGTGAAGGGTCAAGCCCTTAAAGGCTTTGATGCATTCAGCGCCAACTTAGAAACCCGAGAATTTGCACTTTGCGACGGGGCAAATAGTTGTGCTGGCAGTGGCGAAGCTGCACGTTGGCTTTGCCATCAAATGGTTAACCCTGACAATTCCAGACCGAATGGCACTATAGATACTCCCTTGGCTTTGCAAGATCGTCTTTTTGTAGCACACCAAAGCATGCTGAGTAAGCATCCAGAGACGGGCAGCACCTTGGTTTACCTTTCCGTCGATTCCAATAATGGGCTAACCATGGCAAGCCTAGGAGACAGCTTCTTGCGAGTGTATCGTCCAACGTGGGGCGGATTTGGAAAATGGACAATGGTTCAAGAAATGACTCGCGACCTCGATGCAAATGGTCACCCCAGCCAAATGGTGGGATCTGAGGTTTGTAATACCCTGCACATTAGTCAATTGCCTGCAAAAGGTACCTACTGCGTGGTGATGATGTCAGACGGCCCAGGGCTCTTGATGAACCCCACCTTTGTGGCCACTCGCCTGTCAACAATGGGAAGTCGACAGCCAAGCGAAAGTGATTTGCAATACTTATGCGTTTCTATGGCAGAACACGCCCTGAATAGAGGCTGCTTAGATGACACTAGCGTGGCCATGGTTTGGGTCAAATTCACCTGAAAAGGTATTGAAAAGATGCATCACATCAAAATTTTTAATGATGCTTACTCTCAATCAAGAGAGTATTTTTTTCTGGATTTGCTAAACCAGTACGAAGCCCCTGTACCCAAGGTGTTTCGTAATGACACACAAAACAAAGCCTTAGAGATGCAGCATGTTGGCATAAACATGAATGAGTGGCTTCATACTTTGAATTCAAACGCCGAGCAACAAGCACAGGCAATGCGGGCATTGCATCAAGCAATCACATGCACTCAAGCCATTGCACAACTTGGCGTTTGGCACTTAGACCTGGCATTTCGGAACTTCATGGTTGACACCAGCACCAGCGCACACCAACCCAAGGTTTATGTAATCGACTTCAGCTTGGCGATAGCCAAACAGTTGCCCCTTCAAAAGCCGCTTTGGATTCGACCCGATCCACATCAACACCATATGGCTCTTCAACAAGCCGTGATCAAAGACTGGACTCGCTTTTTCAACGAAGCCCAAATCGCCCCCCCAGAGCGTTTTGATCACGAATTTGACATACCAGTCAATGTTTATGCGAGTACATGGATTACCGACTTGGCGGCCGATCAGTTAGCCACTCCCTGGTGTGTAGTGGCGCACAGCTTGGGCGTGTTATTGGTAGAGGCGTCGTCGAAGCCCTGCTTTGACACAACCGCATGCCTTAAACTTAAAGAGACAGGCTTATCACTTCAAAACCTTTCTGCAGAACTAATGGCAGCAAACGTCATCAACCATGCCATTACGTTAACACGTACCTTTGGGCTCCAAGATACGCCCCGCCCTCGTGCCACACACGAACCCACACCAACGCCAATACCGTCATCATCAGCGGCACCAGGGTTAGTAGCATCTCCTCCTTCTGCCTCACACTCATCAGGCGCAGAAACCGAGACACAGAAGAATGGGAAGCAGTTTCAGCAACCTTCCGAACAACTGCCAGTCATTATAAAAGTGGAACAGATAGCCAATAGATCCACCACAACATCATGGATCATGTGGGGTTTCCGAATCGGTTTGATTGCTTTGAGTTACAGCCTAGTCGATGCCCTTATCTGGACCTACAAACTAAAAATTTCAGATTTCGCCCTTTGGGGGTTCATCTTGGTTCTCGTAGGGACTAGCGTGGGTTTGTTAGCTTGTATATTTAGTCCCAACCGCGTTAATTGGGCATATCGCTTGATACGTCTACAGGCTCTGAATTTTTTGTTTTTTTCTCTGGATCTATGGATCAATAATGCCACTCAGCGATGGAGCATCTTTTCTCTTATTAGTGCGTTGATGATATTGGGGATTTCTATTCGCAAGCGAACATAAAAAAGCCATGACACCGCAGTGGCATGGCTTTTAGAGAATGAAGGGGTAACTTATCTCAGTGAACCCAAAGAGAGATTAGAAAGTTACGTCAACTGGCTTAGAGTCGCTCTTGACTTCAGGAACAGAAATATTTGCACCCCTAGCCAACTTGATAACACCAGCAAACAAACCGCCAGCATCTGAACCGACCTGACTCAACAAAGGCAATGCGTCTTTGACAGGCACAACCTTAGGGATATTCATGGGACTAGAGGTGGCTTTTTGAACCAGGTTTTGTCCAGTTTTGAACAAATCAACTGCCTGCAAGGCGCCAATTGAGAAATTACCCAAAGCAGCAGTCACTTGCTTCTTCTTGTCTTCACTCAAAGAACCAATTGCTTTTTCCATTTCACCAGATGCAAGTTTACGCTTTGTCTCAGCTGACTCAGATTCATACAAAGCAGCTTTTTTTGCTTCTTTTTCAGATGTATCGGTTATTTTATCAATTGCCTCTAATGCCGCACGCTTCTTAGCACTTTCTTCTTCAGAGGAGAAAGCAGCATTAATTGCAGTAACGGAACGTGATGCCAATCCACTCAGAATTTGGCTTTTAGCCAAAAATGCAGCCACATCGCCAGAGACATCGCCGCCGCCGCCGCCGCCGCCGCCGCCGCCAAGCATGCCTCCAAGACCACCAAATTGTGCATGGGCTGCAGTTGCTGAAATCAATGCAGCAGAAATAATGAGGAATTTACGTAGTGATTTCATAGAAATTTTCTTTCTTAGTTGAGGTTGAGTTTATTCGTCAAGTCGGTCGTTAGCGGAATTACATTACGCAATTGCTTGTAACCATAGAAGTCCTTCTTGGTAGCGGCTTGGAATCCACTAATTTCAGATTGAATTCCAGTACTGATAGTTTTAGCTAATTCAGCACCTTTCATCAATCTAACAAGAGCCCCAGTAGTCAAAGTTGCTTTGCACGAAGTTGGGTCATCACACTGCGAGCTGGCTTCACGAATCACATACCCAGGAACAAAACACAATTCCTGGTTTTTCTTTTTGATCACAGCACCAAACATCCCTAAAGACAAAAGTTTATTTGTTTCCGAATAGAAACTATCGTCGTTTATATATGACATGAATTTGCCAGAACGATACATTGCGTGTTTAATCAATGGATCAAAGTACGGCGCATCAACGACGTTACCCTGCCCAACATAGGTTGGCGATATGCACTCAGCAATGGGTGTTGTGATCGGGGTGATGGGTGAGTAGATGCGAACCAAATCACCCCTACTTGGCGATGGCAAGGCAGGGTTAACTTGTGAGTATGGCAACCCAACCAAGCCACCATCGACCAACAAATCAGCGGTGCCCTCACCGACATCCAGATCAATAAAAGTAGGTTTACCGTTTACCTTTGCTGAAAGAGGATGTATTACACCAAAGGTTGGCTTGTCTGCATTGGAAACGCCACTCAAAGCCTCAACCCAAACCCGCTCCTTATCAACCTTGGAAATTTTGAAGTCTTTTGGAAGGAACTTGACATTGGAAATCACGTTCTTTGCCATTTTCTGAGTAGCATTTTTGATAGAAATCTCTTTGGCTTGTTCTAAATTAAGACCTTGGTTGTTAACTTTATCTAAAGAATAATCGTCATCGCCAATTTCTGAGTAAACCACCTTGCCATGATGATTTACAACTTGTGTGGTTACTAATGTGTGGAATCTCTCAGAAGTTTTGGTACCACCTGATCCAGATAACAACGCGGTGGGCGATTGAGCAGAAGTGAATTTCAGGAAAAAATCCGGAGGATCTTTGCGATCTCCTCCCACTTCCGTCATGCTAGGAATTTTTTTCCAATCAACGCAGTTTGCAGAGCGTGTTATCAATTCCTTCGTCTGAGTGAAATTAACATCCACAGGACTCAACTGAAAAGTCGCCTTGAATCCAATATCTTTTGAAAAAAGATCCGATATTGCGTTGACAGTAGGGGAAGTTTCAGACACCACAGGCATTAGCCTTGGTTTACGACTGTCATCAGCTGGTTTCTCAAAAACAAATTTAAAGCTATCACCCAAGCTAGCCTTACCTGCAGCGAGCGACAAAACCGCGTAGCCCGAGTCGGCGTAAACTACATCGAATATGCTTATTTCATCATTAGATGCACGGGCTTCAACTTGATCTCCCTTTATAAATCCGGCCTCGAAACCTTTTTCAGTAACAAAGAATTTCCCGTCTTTATCAACGATCTTGATGGGTACTTCTTGGGGGTTAAAGCCCTTTTTGGCAGTCTCCATCAAGCTTGATATTTGCGTATTAATATTCTTTACAAGAATCTCACGAATTAAGGCATCTTTGGCACCGTTCTTATATTCATCTTTGCTAAAGCGAAATGGTGAATAGACAGTTTCACTAGTGGTGAAAACTATTTTTGCCAAGTTCGGTTTAACGAACTGAAGATTCAAAGTGATAGGAATTAGCACTTCGATATTGCCACCGCCCTTTTCTACCTCATAGATAGAAGCACGCGTCACCCCCAAAATCACGGCATAACTGTCAACAACAGAATATGAGGGTGAAGTTTTGCAATTTTGTCCATCGTTATTGTTGAACTTGTAGGCACCCGGAATTTTGGTGTCGTAAACCTGTCGAGGGTGAATTACAGAGTTGGGATAGGTTTTATCTAATTCTGCTGCAAATGAACCAAGCAATACTTGCTGAGCGCTTTGCCCAGCAGCGTCTGAAAGGAAACGCGTCACAAACTTTGGATCGATAAGTGGACGGGCTACTGCCGAATTCGCACTGGCCAAGCCTTCTACCTCCTTCACCGGGAACAAATAGAACTGACCCGCAAAAGAACATGCACTAAAAGTGAATGCAACCAGCCCAGATAATAGTTTGTGATGCTTAAACATCAATACTCCTTAGGGCACTTGCCTTCAACGCAAAAAATCATGCGGTTGCCCTTTTTCTCAAAACGCGCTGACTTGTAAGCAGAGTTATCTGATTCAATGATGTCGTCGATCACATCATCAATTTTTTCAGAGAAGTTGCCTTTAGCAACAACTGTCCATCTGCGCATCTCTTCGCTGGCGTTACCGTCGTCGTTAATTTCCACTACACCGTCTAAGGCTTTGACTTTTGCAGAGAAGTCGCGACGCAATTTGCCCGGCAAACGCAAGGCGCTGTAGATGGCCAATGTGTACGAGCGTCCTTGAGTTGCAGCCTGTTGCAGCTCGCGCTGGGCTGTAGTTCCGATGGTATCTGCCAATTGGCGTGCTAGGGCTTCCGACAGGTTGGTTCTGCAATTTTGATCCGAGGAGCCTACCGCACGCTTACCGATAGTGCCAGATACAAAGCCTTCACCAGTGTCAACGTCTGAAGAGGTCAGTACAAGCTGACCAGCACACTGAAGTGGCTCGGCAAAACTGAACAGGTCGGATAAGTGCATTATTGGGGTTTTTAGCCTTGGCAAGGGTGCTGGGGCAGGAGACCTTTATGAGCAAATCATCTGGGCGGCGAACGCGCCGCGTGTTTAATGCTGAGTTCAAGGCCAAAGTGGCTTTGGCCGCGTTGCGAGAAGACAAGACTTTGGCGGAACTGTGCCAACAGTTTGAACTGCACCCCACGCAAATCGTTGAGTGGAAGAAGCAATTGCTGAGCAGCGCAGCTGGCGTGTTTGGTGCCTCATCTAAGGGACAGGAGCCGGTCGATCTGGTGCCGCTGCACACAAAGATAGGGCAGCAGGCGCTGGAGATCGATTTTTTAGAACGCGCGCTCACCAAGGCGGGGTTGCTGAGCGCAGGCAAATGATTGACCG
>Ga0214919_10011387_pt1 | contig 11099 bp, 12 predicted proteins | sample LL1503_MetaG_FD_177994 | JGI IMG/M metagenome (GOLD analysis project Ga0214919, IMG submission 177994) | Freshwater microbial communities from Lake Lanier, Atlanta, Georgia, United States - LL-1503 | ecosystem: Environmental > Aquatic > Freshwater > Lake | place: USA: Georgia | collected...
AATCAACTTTCGCGCATAGATCCTGTATTAATCGCGGGGCAATTTGATCAGCTCATGAATGGATATATCACTGCGTATGCAGAGCGTGGGTCTACTCCTGCCATGAAGTTCGCAGTCAATGAGTCAGCGCCACTGCCCACCAAGAAGGTACCTGGCTTTTATTGGCAGCACCTTCTTTATGTCGTGCTCTGGTGGATGTTGATCTTGATGGTTATTTATTTATGGGCGAGAACCATCCGTCTTGAGCGGAAAATCGGTATGCTGGCGGAACTAACGGGGGGTACAGAATGACTATGAAATTATTTCGCATCTTTGCCTGGGTAACTGGCATTTTCCTACTCTTCAACGTGGTTGTCGCCCTCCCTTACAAATACATGTTCGACGGCACCGGTCAATGGACTGCCATCACATGGCAGATCCACGGTTTCCTTTATATGGCTTACGTGGTCGTTACGTTTAATCTCTCTCGTAAGGCTGAGTGGGATCTAAAAAGAACAGTGCTCTTCCTTATTGCGGGAACTATACCCACGGCATCATTCTTCGCTGATCGTCGCGCCCGCGCTCTGATCGGCTAACTTGATGGCTGGTTTTAAACGGTCAATAAAGAAGGTAGTTAAAGCTGCCGTCTATCCCATTTATGAACGCAGATTAAGCGAACGGGTCGATCGCACCAAACTTCCTCAACATGTGGGCGTAATTCTCGACGGAAATCGTAGATGGGCAAGGAATGCGGGCGCCGAAAGTGAAATAGGTCATGCGGCTGGCGCTCGTAAAATAGTTGAGCTGCTTGAGTGGTGTGAAGAGTTCAATATTCCGCACGTAACATTATGGCTTTTATCAACGGATAATCTTTCGCGATCAGAGAGGGAGATCTCTCTTCTTCTTGAAATAATCGATCGCACCGTTGCTGAGTTAGCTAGCCGCCAGAAGTGGAAAATGAATCTTGTTGGTGCTCTCGATGTTCTTCCAGTTGATCTGCAGGAGAGACTTACGCACGCGTGTGAGACGACACAAGATATTACTGGGATCACCGTCAACGTTGCGATTGGTTATGGTGGACGTCGCGAAATTGCAGATGCCGTTAAATCACTTCTCACCGAGCACGCGTCGCAAGGAAAATCATTGCTTGAGGTCGCTGAAACGTTAACTCCAGATCACATTGCAGAACACCTCTACACCAAAGGTCTTCCTGACCCCGACCTCGTCATCCGTACCTCCGGAGAGCAGCGATTGGGTGGATTCTTGCTCTGGCAGAGCGTGCACTCAGAGTTCTACTTCTGTGAGGCGTACTGGCCCGACTTTCGACGGATCGACTTCCTGCGTGCGCTCCGGGCATTTGCCCAACGTTCACGCAGATTCGGTTCTTAACACCACTTCGGGTGGGCGTGTCGCCGGGGACTTCCCTCGGGAGATGCGTAACTTTTATGCCATACGATCCTCGCGCAAACAGAGGGGTATTGAGTGGCGGTAGCAAGCAAGAAGCCCACAAGTAAGAGTGCAAGTAAGAGTGCAAGTAAGTCGGCCCCACACGCGGGGCCAGATTCAATCTCATATGTTCTCGATACCAGCGTCCTGCTCGCTGATCCGGCTGCGCTGTATCGATTCGCCGAACATGAAGTGATTTTGCCGATTGCAGTAATTGGCGAACTGGAGGCAAAGCGTGACCACCCTGAGCTCGGATACTTTGCGCGCGCTGCTCTTCGATCGCTAGATGAATTGCGCGTTCAATATGGTCGACTAGATGAACCCATGTTGATAAACGAAGCCGGCGGCACCATCCACGTGGAGCTTAATCACACAGATTTGCGACTATTGCCCGCAGGATTCTCTCGCGATGGCAGCAATGATTCTCGCATTCTTGCGGTGGCCAGAAACTTGGCCGAAGAGGGTCGGCAAGTGGTACTGGTGACCAAAGATCTGCCGTTGCGAGTTAAGGCAGCATCTATGGGTGTCGTCGCGCAGGAGTATCGAGCAGAGCTTGCCCCGAGTAGTGGTTGGACCGGAATGTGCGAGTTAGAGGTGGGAGCCACCTTGGTGGATTCACTTTACGAAGGTGAGCGTGTCGAACACGACGCCATTCGCAATATGCCCTGCCACACCGGAGTCGTGTTGATGAGTGAGCGCGGAAGCGCGCTGGGGAGAGTAACCCCGGAGAAGACATTGCGTTTGGTGCGCTCAGAGCGAGATGTATTTGGCATTCACGGACGTTCGGCAGAGCAGCGGATCGCGCTCGATCTGCTCACGGATTCTGAGGTGGGCATTGTCTCGCTGGGCGGTCGTGCCGGTACCGGTAAGAGCGCACTTGCCCTCTGCGCTGGGCTGGAAGCTGTGATGGAGAAGCGCCAACATAAGAAAGTCGTGGTCTTTCGTCCGCTCTATGCAGTAGGCGGGCAAGAATTGGGATACCTGCCCGGTAGTGAAGGCGAGAAGATGTCGCCTTGGGCACAAGCGGTCTTTGACACACTTGGCGCACTCGTCAGTCAGAATGTCATCGACGAGATTCTTGAGCGGGGTCTCTTAGAGGTTTTACCGCTTACACATATTCGTGGTCGATCACTCCATGATTCATTTGTGATTGTTGACGAAGCGCAATCTCTTGAAAGAGGAGTGCTCCTCACCGTACTTTCTCGCATTGGCCAAGGGTCACGAGTGGTCCTCACGCATGACGTCGCCCAACGGGACAATCTAAGAGTGGGCAGACACGATGGCGTGGTTGCAGTCGTCGAAGCATTGAAGGGTCATCCACTCTTTGCACACGTCACTCTGACACGAAGTGAGCGTTCTCCCATTGCTGCGCTTGTGACTGAGATGTTGGAAGATCCGACTCATCTCTGAAAACACGTGACGCATTTGTCACGCGCGACACGCTAGGAAAACCCTTATTTATTCGGCTTTTTTGCCTCGAAAATAGAGATTATTTGAAATGTGATATCTCTCTCTTTGAGAGCATTTTCCCCGCGTAAAACCAGAAAATTTTCGGCAAAATGTCCGATTTCTCTCCACAAATTCAGCATTCTCGATTTGACACTCATTCGTAGGACATGGGCATCTTGTACGAGCACAACAAGTGCGATGAGGCTCAATCGGAGGTGAAAGTGCGTAAGGGAATTGTGTGGGGATCAGCAGTTGCGTTATTGATCGTGCTTCCTTCCGGTGTTGCGCATGCGCTGCCTCCGTCGGCTGAGCCTGCTAGCGCCTGGGTTAATCGACCCATCACAACTCCGGTCACTCCGGATAGTCCAGATTTCATAGGACCACGGATTGAGCATCGCGCAGTTGAACCATCGCGGGCGCAGACGCGTACGCCGTTGGCGGCCAGCCGCATGAGTCTCGCGCGCACAAGGGTGGGCGCTATTAGCGTGGCCGGCGAATTAAATGCCGAGCTCTATCAATGGAATTTTGATCAGATGGGTTGCTTGGTCGATCTCTGGGATCATGAAAGCAATTGGAATTACAGGTCAATTAACCGGGTTTCGGGAGCGCATGGAATTGCCCAGGCGCTTCCGGCTTGGAAGATGTCAACGGTGGCCAAGGATTGGCGTAAGAACCCGGTCACTCAAATTACCTGGGGCATGAAATACATCAAATCTAGGTATGGCAATCCTTGCAATGCCCTGCGTCATTGGCAGCAGAAGAACTGGTACTAGCTCGTCGGCTTCGTTCCAATTGAGAGTGGCTTACTCGTTTCTGCAAAGAAATCATTACCTTTATCGTCAACCACGATGAATGCGGGAAAGTCGACTACATCGATCTTCCAGATAGCTTCCATTCCGAGTTCGGCGTACTCAAGCACTTCTACTTTCTTGATGCAATCTTGGGCCAAACGTGCTGCTGGTCCGCCGATGGATCCTAAGTAGAAACCGCCATTTTCTTGGCAGGCCTTTGTTACTTGCGCCGAACGATTTCCTTTTGCCAGCATGATGTGTGATCCGCCAGCCTCTTGAAATTGTGCAACGTAAGAATCCATTCGACCAGCAGTAGTAGGACCAAATGATCCGGATGCGTAGCCCTCTGGCGTCTTTGCTGGACCGGCGTAGTAGACCGCGTGATCGCGCATGTATTGCGGCATAGGTTGGCCAGAATCCAGGAGTTCCTTAATCTTTGCGTGCGCAAGATCGCGCGCCACAATCATTGATCCATTAAGTGAGAGGCGCGTCTTCACTGGGTACTTTGAGAGCATCTCGCGAATCTCGCTCATGGGGCGATTGAGGTCTACCTGAACCACTTCGTCGCCAAGCTTTTCTGCGCTGGGTTCTGGCAGAAAACGGGCTGGATCACGCTCCAACACTTCGATAAAAGCGCCCTCGGGCGTGATCTTTGCACGCGCTTGGCGATCGGCTGAACACGAGACGGCAATTGCTACCGGGAGGGAAGCACCGTGTCGGGGGAGTCGAATAACACGGACATCGTGGCAGAAGTATTTGCCACCGAATTGGGCGCCGATTCCGAAACCTTGAGTGAGTTTGAGTACTTCGGCTTCCATTTCGATGTCGCGGAACCCGTGGCCGGTCTTGGCATCTCCTTGGAGTGGAAGTGTGTCGAGATATTTTGTGCTCGCCAACTTTGCTGTTTTCAAAGTGTGTTCCGCACTTGTTCCACCGATAACGATTGAGAGGTGATAAGGCGGACATGCAGCAGTACCTAATGAGCGCAGTTTTTCGTCGAGGAATCTGAGTAACCCTGCTGGATTGAGAATGGCCTTCGTCTCTTGGTAGAGAAAAGACTTGTTTGCGCTTCCCCCACCTTTAGCGATGTAGAGGAAGGAGTATTCATTCTCATGGCCATTCTTGGTATCAGAATAAATCTCGATCTGAGCAGGAAGATTATTTCCGGTATTGCGTTCCTCCCACATGTTGATGGGAGCCATTTGTGAATAGCGAAGATTCAGACGAGTGAATGCGTTGTAGACGCCCCGGGAGATCGCCTCTTCATCGTTTCCTTGGGTAAGAACTTGCTGCCCACGCTTGCCCATCACGAGAGCGGTTCCGGTGTCTTGGCACATAGGCAATACGCCGCCAGCAGCAATATTTGCGTTCTTCAAGAGATCAATAGCCACGAAACGATCGTTAGGCGAGGCTTCGGGGTCATCAATGATTCGGCGAAGTTGCTCGAGATGAGCAGTGCGAAGATAGTGCGAAATATCGTGGATAGCTGTTTCAGTGAGAGTGGCCAATGTGGAGGGTTCCACCATTAGAAAGGTGCGGTCGCCCAGTTTTTCGACACGAACACCGTCAGATGTGACAAGGCGATATTCGGTGCTGTCGACAGCGGTGGGCAGGAGGTCGGAGTAGGAGAATTCAGGCATGGATAAGAGCCTACGCCTCTAGAGGATGCTCGCTCTGAATAAGGCGAATAGTGTGAGATTTTCCTCGCATCACCAGCGAGTGTGAGGTCATCCCTCGTGGGCCAAATCGCACTCCGCGGAGAAGCTCTCCGTCGGTGATGCCGGTGGCCGCGAAGAAGACATCGTCACCGGTCACTAGGTCGTTTGTGGAGAGCACCCTTGAAAGATCGTGCCCAGCGGCAATGGCCTTCTCGCGCTCGGCATCATCGCGCGGCATGAGGCGACCTTGAATGACTCCTCCAAGGCATTTCATAGCGCATGCAGCGATAATGCCTTCCGGAGTGCCACCGATACCCATAAGAAGGTCAATGCCGGTATTTTCGCGAGCCGACTCCACAGCGCCAGCCACATCGCCATCCGTGATGAATTTGATACGTGCGCCAGCTTCACGAATTTCCCTAGCAAGTTTCTCGTGGCGAGGGCGATCCAAAATAACCACTGTGACTTCAGATGGTGCGAGTCGTTTAGCCTTGGCAACTCGGCGGATGTTCTCTGCGACTGGTGCGGTGATATCTACAACATCCGCAGCTTCCGGACCGGTGGCAAGTTTTTCCATGTAGAAAACGGCGGACGGGTCATACATAGCGCCGCGCTCTGCTACAGCAATGACTGAGATCGCGTTGTTCATCCCTTTGGCAGTGAGTGTGGTTCCATCGATGGGGTCAACTGCAACATCACATGCGGGACCAATGCCATCGCCTACACGTTCTCCGTTGAAAAGCATGGGCGCTTCATCTTTCTCGCCTTCACCGATCACAACGATGCCGTCCATTGATACGGAGCTGATCAGGCGGCGCATGGCATCGACTGCGGCGCCGTCGGCAGTGTTCTTATCGCCTCGACCCACCCAACGGGCGGCCGCGATTGCTGCGGATTCTGTGACGCGGACGAGTTCGAAGGCAAGATTTCGTGTATTCCCCATGGCTACATCATTCCCTCCTGGCAGCGGTGCGGCAACGAGGTGACAAGCCGCTTATGCGGCTCTATTCTGCTAGATATGACGCAATATCGGATAAGTGAAGGAGCCGCGCTCCTCGGGGTCTCTGACGACACCGTGCGGCGCTGGGTGGACACGGGGCGACTTCGGGCTCAAAAGGATCAAGCGGGGCGGATGACGGTCTCTGGAGTGGATTTAGCCGCCATCGCTCGCGGCGAGGGTCCCGAGGAGATCGACGGCAATAAGAGCAGTGCGCGGAATCGTTTCGTGGGCCTAGTAACGCGTGTCGAAAAAGAGGGGCTTGTGGGAATCGTAGAAATCCAAGCGGGCCCACATCGCATCATCAGTATGGTGACCGCTGATGCCATTACTGATTTAGGGCTTACTCCTGGGGCGCGCGCTGTCGCATCTATTAAGTCAACTAATGTTGTTATCGAAACAGCGTAGATCTTTTTCGACCTCGCTTATCAAGGTCCTCTCAATTTTTGCTCTTCTCTTTGTAGGCATGCCCTTTGTTGCATTGATCTTTCGAATCGAATGGCGCAACTTCTTCGGCCATGTATTCACGAGTGAGAACTGGAGCGCAATTCAACTCACGCTCCTGACATCCTTTATTTCGCTGGCCATCTCGCTCATCGTGGGATTACCTTTGGCTTTTCTTATGGCAATGAGCAGCTCTTGGGGGAAGCTGCGTCCTCTCCTCACGATTCCATTAGTGCTTCCACCAGTTGTCGGTGGCGTTCTTCTTTTGGTGGCGTGGGGTCGTCGTGGGATGTTCGGTGGCGAAATCTTTCAACTCTTCGGTTATTCGATCCCATTCACCATGCTTGCGGTGATCTTTGCTCAACTCTTTGTCGCCCTGCCAATCGTGGTGATCATGGCAGAAGGCGCCTTTTTAGAAGTACCGCGTGATTTGATTGATGCCGCTCGAGCCGATGGGGCATCGGAGGGTGTGCTCTTTCTACGTATTGCTCTTCCTTCGGCAGCATCGGGTATCGCAGCAGCAGCTCTGCTGGCGTTTTCCCGTGCGCTTGGCGAATTCGGCGCCACGATAACTTTCGCGGGATCGCTGCCTGGAGTGACGCGTACTCTGCCAACAGCGATCTATACGGCGTTGGAAGCAGACCCGGCGAGCGCGCTCTCCCTGAGCCTCTTGCTTGTTTTGATGAGTGGCGTACTGATGATTCTTATGCGCCGGCGGCTCTTTGCCTGGGTTCGCTAGAGCCATGCCAGAGCCGTACTCTGTACCAATGAGCAAAAAGGTGTTACTCGCCGCGCCTCGCGGATATTGCGCAGGAGTTGACCGAGCGGTGCAGACGGTCGAGAAGGCCCTAGACGTGCACGGTGCCCCCGTGTATGTTCGCAAGCAAATAGTTCACAACAAACATGTGGTTGAAACTTTGGAAAGACGCGGCGCAATCTTCGTTGAGGAGACCGACGAAGTTCCAGAAGGATCCATCGTTGTCTTTTCTGCACACGGAGTCGCTCCCGTTGTTCATGAAGAAGCCAAGTTGCGATCGCTTAAGACGATCGACGCAACTTGCCCGCTCGTAACAAAAGTTCACCACGAGGCGCGACGCTTCGCAGCAGACGATTTTGATATTTTGCTTGTGGGTCATGAAGGCCACGAAGAAGTCGTGGGAACTGCTGGAGAGGCACCGGAAAATGTGATTTTAGTTGACGGTGTTGCGGGTGTTGCCAATCTTCAAGTGCGTGACGAGAGCAAAGTGGCTTGGCTCTCCCAAACAACGCTTAGTGTTGATGAAACCCTCACCACTGTTGCCGCCCTTCGTGAGCGCTTTCCTTTGCTGGTTGATCCACCGAGTGATGATATTTGCTACGCAACTCAAAACCGTCAGGTCGCTATTAAAGAAATCGCCGGAAAGTGCGAACTAGTTATTGTCGTGGGTTCCAAGAACTCATCGAACTCAGTTCGCTTGGTCGAGGTGGCTTTGGAAGCTGGTGCCAATGCTGCTTATCTTGTGGATTATGCGGCCGAAGTCGATCCCACTTGGCTTGCGGGCGTTACCACAATTGGGGTTACCTCAGGAGCTTCAGTCCCGGAAATCTTGGTGACAGATCTTCTAGATTTCTTGAGCGGTCACGAATTCAAAGATGTCGAAATTGTCACCACGGCCGAGGAAACTCTCCTTTTCTCTTTACCTGCCGAACTTCGTAAGGACCTTCGGGCCGCAGGAAAGTCGTAATTGATGTTTCCTGGTATCGGTACGGCCATCAACATCATCACAATCCTCGTGGGAACCGCAATAGGTGTCAGTTTGGGTTCGCGCTTGCCGGAGCGCACTCGAAATGTGATTACCGACGTACTTGGGCTGGTTACTGCAGTAATTGCAATAAGTGCAGCAGCCGAAGTGACTTCTCCTGCCCTTCATGAGGCAGTGGGCAGTGGAGCTCTGCTTATTGTGCTCGGCGCACTTTTGATCGGCGGCATCATTGGCTCGTTACTTCGCCTGGAAGATCGCCTGAACAACATCGGTGAAAACTTGAAGAGCAAGTTCGGTAAAGGCGAGAATGGAAATTTTGTCGAAGGTTTCGTCACGGCTTCGCTGATTTTTGTTGTCGGCCCACTTGCAATTCTGGCGAGTGTGAGTGATGGCCTTGGCAAAGGTATCGACCAACTACTTCTCAAGAGCACACTAGATTTCTTTGCCTCGATGGCATTTGCTGCTTCCCTCGGTTGGGGAGTAGCAGCGTCAGCGATTGTTGTGGGTCTCTATCAAGGTGCGTGGACTTTTCTAGGTTGGCTACTTGGAAATGTGATGAGTGATTTTGAGATCGCAGCGATGACAGCTACTGGTGGATTAATGCTTGCAGGTATTTCACTACGTCTCTTAAAGATTCGCCATATTCCTATCGGTGACTTATTGCCGGCGCTAGCGATCGCTCCTCTCCTCGCCCTACTTGTCTCGCACTTTTAATTGCGATAGACGCGAAACCAAGAGAAAGCCGCTCCCAGCAAGAGATAAGGGGCGAGTGATGCAAGCGCTGAAAGAAGATCAATTGATAGGCGCGTGAGGGAGAGTGTTGATGGCCCGATGGGGAGCCAGATCAGCAATGAAATCAAGGTAGCTAGCGGCGGTGTAATCGCAGCTGCTCTCCTGGCATCACGTCTGGCGAGCCATGAGCCTCCACTGTTGGCCACGAGAATCGCTAGACCACTGATAATTCCCACGTGATCGCGGATGAGAATTTCTATTCCCACAAGGAGAAAGAGGAGCGCCGAGGGGAGAGCCGCAATTCCGGGCGCGGTGAGCCCTGGACCGAGAGCGGCGCGCTGAGCATCTGCTCGGGCTTTGAGGGAAGTGACCTGAGAGCCGACTTGAGAGCTGACCTTCGAGCCACCTCTGGAGCCTGCTCGGGAACCAAAGCGTGAGGACATGAATGCATCTTCCCACGCGTGGGTGACATTCAGGGGAAGATCCTTCTGAAGGAGAGTTATGCCGAAATAAGCGTGTGGGAAGCGTTCCACTGCGCAGAGTGGTCAGCGCGAGGCTGGCGGGGCAATAGGATTTAACCCTTGTGAGCCTCTCTATTGGAATCGTCGGCCTGCCCAATGTGGGCAAATCCACCCTTTTTAACGCGCTGACGAAGAACAACGTCCTGGCGGCCAACTATCCCTTTGCCACCATTGAACCGAATGTGGGTGTGGTGGGCGTTCCAGATGGACGTTTGGCAGAGCTCGCCGCCATCTTTAAATCAGAACGACTCCTTCCGGCTGCGCTCTCCTTCGTCGATATCGCAGGCATCGTGAAGGGCGCCAGCGAAGGCGCTGGTCTCGGCAATAAGTTTCTCGCCAATATTCGCGAATCAGATGCCATTTGCCAGGTCATTCGAGTATTTACTGACCCCGACGTCGTTCATGTTGATGGACGCGTTGATCCGCGCAGCGACATCGACACGATTAACACCGAACTTGCGCTTGCAGATCTGCAAACCTTAGAGAAGGCGTTGCCTCGCTTGGAAAAAGAGACTCGACTCTCGAAAGATCGGGGCGAAGTATTAGAAGCGGCAAAGCAAGCGAATGCAATCCTCGAGCAAGGAAAGACTCTTTTCGCGGCCGGAACACCGGAGCTTCGCGAACTTGTTCGCGAATTGCACTTACTCACCGCTAAGCCATTTTTGTACGTCTTTAATGTCGATGCAGCCGAACTTGCGGATCCAGCTTTACGTACCGAGCTTGCTGCCCTTGTAGCACCCGCCGAAGCGATTTTCTTAGATGCCAAGACTGAAGCCGAGCTCGCCGAACTCGATGATGCAGATGCGCTTGAATTATTAGAGAGCATCGGGCTTACCGAACCAGGATTGGCGACGTTGGCGCGGGTAGGTTTTAGCACTCTCGGTTTACAGACCTACCTCACTGCCGGTCCTAAAGAAGCACGGGCATGGACTATTCCCAAAGGTGCCACTGCTCCCGAAGCGGCCGGTGTCATTCACACAGATTTCCAACGCGGTTTCATCAAAGCCGAAGTGGTCTCCTTCTCTGATCTGGTTGAAGCCGGATCAATGGCAGAGGCAAAAGCGCGCGGAAAGGTGCGGATGGAAGGCAAGGAATATGTCATGGCGGATGGCGACGTAGTCGAATTTCGCTTCAACGTCTGACCCACACTAACCAAAGGATAACCGTGCAAAGCAGAGACGATTTAAGAAACGTAGCCATCATCGCCCACGTCGATCATGGCAAGACCACGCTCGTTGATGCAATGCTCTGGCAATCTGGCGCTTTCGCTGCTTACAAGGAGCAAGGTGAAGGCAAAGACCGGGTCATGGATTCCATGGACCTTGAGCGCGAAAAGGGCA